>QWCF01000857.1_pt1 | contig 10280 bp, 10 predicted proteins | sample 1972521 | NCBI WGS metagenome assembly QWCF01 (sample SAMN09866715, study PRJNA288562) | Human oral metagenome isolate term4_saliva, whole genome shotgun sequencing...
CCCCAAACCTGAACATGTTTGAACAATCAGAGCTTCTTCATTAGCATAAAAAACTGCCCAATAATTTTGATCCTGTTTAAAAATCATTATTTGATCTCCGTAATTTTGACTGTAATATTTCGATTTTTGCCATACTCTACCACACGTTGCAACTGCAATCTTTGCTCCTTATTAGTTTGTGCAGCAAGCACGCCGTAGTCCGTATAAAACCTTAAGGCAGGTTGAGGAAGGCTTCATGAGCGAATAAAGAAGCAATGAAAAAGTCGTCTGAAACCTTTCCAGGCGACCTTTCAAATTACGGTAGAAGCTAATCAAAGATAAACGATTTCGCCGCTTCGTCCCCTGCTCTCTTCACTTGCCCACCAAACAAACTGGGGCAATACGTCTTCGTAATTTTTACGTTCGCTCTTCGATTCGCCGGGATGGGATTTGATGCGCTGCGGCGAATTAATCGGACCGGGGACCAAAACATTGGCACGCAGGTTTTCAAAGCGTTCCCATTCGTCGGCGGCCACTTTACACAAATAATTCAATGCGGCTTTGGATGCACCGAAACCGCCCCAGTAAGCTTTCGGGGTTTCGCCGTGGCTTTCGCCGACGAAGATGACGGACGCGTCGGGCGACTGCTTCAGAAGAGGAAGCAGCGCGCGGGTCAGCCCCATCGGTGCAACGGTGTTGATACGGTATTGGTTGACCCATTCGGCGACGGTTTGGAAATCCAAAGGCGAGAGCGCGTAAAAATAGCTGGCGCAATGGACGATACCGTCGAGTTTTCCCTGAATTGCTTCGCCGATGGTTGCGGCAAACTGCTCGAATTCTTTTTCTTCCGCGCCGATTAAATCGAAACAAATGGCAAACGGCTCGGGACAGCCTGCTTCAACAATCGCATCATAAACTTTTTCCAGCTTTTTTTGATGGCGCGCAACCAAAATAACGGTTGCCCCCGCTTCGGCATAGGCTTTGGCCACCTGTTCGCCCAAGCCTTGCGATGCTCCGGTTACCAGAATCGTTTTATTTTGCAATGTCGGCATAATTCTTCCTTGATTGTGAAATTTGAGGGATTTAAGGTATTTTAACGGTTTGCCGTGTCTTGTAAAGGCAATCGGAATAGGTCGTCTGAAACTCGGATTTGAGTTTCAGACGACCTTTATATTAATCCGAAATCTGCCGAACACCTTTCCGCCGCCGTCAAACCCGACTGTACCGCCGCTTCCAACGTAGCCGGATAACGCGGGTGCAGGTAGTCGCCTGCGGGATAGATATGCCGTTGGTGCAGCCAAGCAAAATCGGGAGGGCTGGAATCAGGCGTGCAGGCTGTGGTCGCGCGTTTTTCGGTGATGACGCGGACGGCTTCGGGTTCATTCAAATAAGGGCAGATGCGTTTCACGTCGGCATGGACTTTTTCTGCCCATTCTTGGCTTTTGAATGCACCGACATAATCGGAGACGCTAATGACGGCGGCGACTTCGTTTGTCGGCAAACCGAGTGCGCCCCGATACACCAGCCATTGCGCCGTACCGTCGGCAAATCCGGTCAGCGGCGCAGGCAGATGGACGGGAACGGCATAGCGCAGATAGACGGTGGTGATTGAGTGGTAGCGGAGGTTTTGATAGGTCGTCTGAATATAGTCGGGAGTATCTTCAGGGAAAAGATGGACGGCATGATACGGCGCAGTCGCAACAATAACGGCATCAAAAGCCTCCTCATTCACAACAACGCGTCCGTCAGGAAAGTTTTTCAGACGACCTACACGGGTTTCAAGACGGATGTCCGCCCCGAATTGCTTGAGTTTTGCCAACGCAGGCTCGGCGATAATTGCACCTAAATCGCGCTTGGGTAAAAGGTAATCGCTGCCTGGTTTGTCTGCCCACACGCCGTCAGACAACACATTGCATAGTATGCGCAGACTCGCGTGTTCCAACGGCGTATTGAGCGCACCCCACACCAGCGGCTGCCAAAACTCTGCAACCAGCCTGCGCGGGACATTGCGCTGCCGCAGCCATTGGGCGACAGCCAAATCAGCGCGCTTGCCGCGTGCGTAACGCTGCAACGCCACCATATCGGATAAGAACCTGATTTTCAGAGAAAACGAAATATTTTTAGCACGCAAGATGCCGGTCAAAATATGCAGCGGCGAAGGAAGATTGGTACTTTGAAACTGCAAACCTTCATACATATGCCATTGCAGGGGCAAACGGCAGAACGCGGCTTCAGGGTCAACACCGATGTGTTCCATCAGCGCCAATACGCCGTGATACGCACCGAGCAAAATATGCTGCCCATTGTCCAAAAAGCTGAATCCGTCAGCGTTTCCAGCCAAAGTACGCGCCCGTCCGCCCGCCTGCCGACCGGCTTCAAACACGGTAACATCGGCTCGACGCGCCAACGACACTGCGGCAGACAAACCTGCCCAACCTGCGCCGACGACGGCAATTTTCGGGCGAAGATGCGGAGTATTCATGGCTTAAATCCGAATAACCAGGTTTTCAGGGCAATGCGCTTTTTGCGCGGCGAAGGAATGGCAATTTTATAAGTCAGAACGTTTTGCGCGCCGTCGAGATCGATTTCGTTTAGCAGCGCGTAATAAATCGCCGCCATCACCAAACCGACTTTTTGGGATTTTTTATCGGCAGCAGGCAAGAGCGACATCGCCTCGCGATAAGTCTCGCGGGCGCGTGAAACTTGAAAGCGCATCAGTTCGGCAAAATTATCCGTCGGCTTACACTGCATAATCACACTTGCCGGTACGTCAAACCGCTGCATTTCCTCCATCGGCAGGTAAATCCGACCGTTGCGCGCATCCTCGCCGACATCACGGATAATGTTCGTCAGTTGCAATGCAAGTCCCATCTTATCGGCGTATTCCAGCGTTCGGTCGTCTGAAAATCCCAAAATCCGCGCAATCAGGCAGCCGACTACGCCTGCAACGCGGTGGCAATACAGTTTCAACTCTTCAAAACTACCGTAACGCGCCTGAACCAAATCCATCTGCATCCCGTCGATTAAGGCTTCCAATTCATATTTCGGCAGCTTGAATGTTTCCTTTATCTGCCGCAAAGCTTGATTGACCGGATGCTCCGGCATTATGCCGCAGAATACCTTGCCCAAATCGCCGCGCCACCAGTTCAATGTCGTCTGCGCCACATTCGGATCGGAACAGCCATCGACCACATCGTCCAATTCGCGGCAAAAAGCATACAAAACCGTTATCGCATCCCGCTTTTCCTGCGGTAGGAAACGGAAGCCCGATAAAAAACTGGAGCGGCTTTCTTCTGCCTTCTGACGACAATAATCAAGTCCTTGCACGGCGTGTCCTAAAAATTATCATAATAGTAAAATCGGATTTTATCGGATTTGGGGCAGTAGGGAAATTTCAGACGACCTTTATAAATAAACGGAATCCGATTATCGCAATTCCCTACCAAACCACTCAACTATCCGCCCGAAATCTGTTAAAATACCGACCTATCCTAATAAATACAGCATCAAAAGGCACACAATCATGGCTCTTTTGCAGATTTCCGAACCCGGCATGTCCGCCGCTCCGCATCAACACCGCCTCGCCGTCGGCATCGACTTGGGTACGACCAACAGCCTGGTTGCCACCGTCCGCAGCGGCAGCCCGGTTTGTCTGACCGATATTGACGGGCGCACCACCCTGCCCTCCGTCGTCCGCTATGGCGAAGGCGACGCCGTCGAAGTCGGCAAAACCGCCCTTTCCGCCCAAAAAACCGACCCGCTGAACACAGTCAGTTCCGCCAAACGCCTTATCGGCCGCACGCTTGCCGACCTCGCGCAGGACGCGCAATACCTGCCCTACCGGTTCACGCCCAACGAGCGCGTGGTCGAACTGAACACCCGCCAAGGTGCCAAAACGCCTATCGAAGTGTCGTCTGAAATCCTCAAAGCCCTCAAATCGCGTGCCGAAGAAACTTTAGGCGGCGATTTGGTCGGTGCCGTCATTACCGTTCCCGCCTATTTCGACGATGCACAACGCCAAGCCACCAAAGATGCCGCGCGTTTGGCGGGCTTAAACGTATTGCGCCTGCTCAACGAGCCGACCGCCGCCGCGATTGCCTACGGGCTGGACAACGCCTCGGAAGGCACGTTTGTCGTTTACGACTTGGGTGGCGGCACATTCGACGTATCCGTATTGCAACTGACCAAAGGGCTGTTTGAAGTCAAAGCCACTGGCGGCAACAGCGCATTGGGCGGCGACGATTTCGACCACCGCCTGTTCTGCCACCTGCTCGAACAAAACGACCTTTCCAAACTCAACGAGCGCGACAGCCAGCTTCTGCTTTCCCTTGTCCGCGCCGCCAAAGAACAACTGACCGGCCAAACCGAAGCCGTCGTCGAAGCCACGCTTTCAGACGACCGAAAAATCCATACCGTCATTACCCGCCAAGAGTTTCACCACCTGACGCAAAACTTGGTGCAAAAAACCATAGAGCCGGTCAAACAGGCCCTGAAAGACGCGGGCGTGACCAAAGCCGACATCAAAGGCGTGATTATGGTCGGCGGTTCCACCCGTATGCTGCACGTCCAACAAGCGGTCGCCACCTTCTTCGGACAAACCCCGCTGAACAACCTCAACCCCGACGAAGTCGTCGCACTCGGCGCCGCCATACAGGCGAACGTCCTTGCCGGCAACAAAACCGACGGCGAATGGCTGCTGCTGGACGTTACCCCCTTGTCGCTCGGTTTGGAAACCTACGGCGGCCTTGCCGAGAAAATCATCCCGCGCAATTCCACCATCCCCACCGCGCGCGCGCAGGACTTTACCACCTTCAAAGACGGCCAAACCGCCATGACGATACACGTCGTACAAGGCGAGCGCGAACTCGTTTCCGACTGCCGCAGCCTTGCCAAATTCACCCTGCGCGGCATTCCGCCCATGACCGCAGGCGCGGCGCGTATCCGCGTTACCTTCCAAGTTGACGCCGACGGCTTGCTGTCCGTTTCCGCCCAAGAACAAAGCACCGGCGTACAGGCGCAAATCGAAGTCAAACCTTCCTACGGCTTGGACGACGACACCATCACCCAAATGCTCAAAGACAGCATGAGCAACGCCGCCGAAGACATGGCGGCACGCGCACGCGCCGAAGCCGTCGTCGAAGCTGAAAGCCTGACCGACGCCGTCAACGCCGCCCTTGAGTTGGATAGCGATTTGCTGGATGCCGAAGAGCTTGCACAAATCCAGCAAGACATCGCCGATTTGCAAGGTCGTCTGAAAGACGGCAACGCCGAAGACATCCGCGCCGCCGTCGCCAAACTCAGCCGCAGCACCGACAACTTCGCCGCCAAACGCATGAACCGCAACATCCAACGTGCGCTGACTGGGCAGAGTGTGGACGATATTTGACGGCAAACGGTTTCAGACGGCCTCGAAAGACACAAAGGTCGTCTGAAAATCTAATATCCAAACCGACACGATTTCTTCTATGCGACTCTGGCACCAAACCCTCATTCCCCTGCTTCCCCGCGGCCAGCTTCTAGGGCAACACCGCGAATGCGCCGCACTTCGCGGAGCAGGCTGGGGCAGGCCGCACGCGACGGTGAATTACGTCTTCACCCATTCGCCTGACAAGCTCTATCTGTATCACGCGCTGATTATGGAAGAAATGGAAAAACGCGGTTACAAACCCGACCCGCTGTGGAAAGACCCGCTGTATCGCGGCAAAGCGGTTACCCCTTATCCCGCACACGATATCCAAGCTGCCGATTCGCCGATTTACCCCGAACACGATGATGCGTATCTGGACGAATGTCTGGAAAATTTAAAAAGCAAAGGTATCATGTTATAAATGGTTTCAGACGACCCCTTCATCGCAAAAGGTCGTCTTAAAACGACTGACAAACCCTACCCACTCATTACAAGAGACAATAAAAATGCCCAAAATCACCGTACTCCCACACGCCGTATTATGTCCCGAAGGCGCAGTCATCGAAGACGCCCCCGAAGGCAAAACCGTCCTTGACGTGCTGCTCGACCACGACATCGAAGTCGATCACGCCTGCGAAAAATCCTGCGCCTGTACCACCTGCCACGTCATCATCCGCAAAGGCTTCGACAGCTTGGAAGAGCCGACCGAATTGGAAGAAGACCTGCTCGACCAGGCATGGGGCTTGGAAGCCGACTCGCGCCTGAGCTGTCAGGCGGTTGTCGCCGACGAAGATTTGGTGGTCGAAATCCCCAAATACACCATCAACCACGCGCGCGAAGATCATTGATGCAAAGAGGTCGTCTGAAACGGATACAGCAATTTTCAGACGACCTCTGCCAAATTTTAACCAAACAAAAGGTCGTCTGAAAACTGCCTTACTGACCGTTTTCAGACGACCTTCCGTTAAAACTTTATTAAACCATTATTTGGAGCGGGAAACAACAAATTTCAAGTGAGAAATCTTCATTGACGAAGCAGCTTGGGCAACCGGGTAACGTTCCACCTCGCCTTTAACATTGAGCATACTGAGGCTACTGCCGCGGCGGCTAATAATGCTCTTAGGTTCGGGCTTCGGCGCAGGCTTGTTTTGCGCAGCGGCTGCCACGGATTTCGGCGGCTCGGGTACATAGCCCGCCAAGCCGAAGCGTTTGATGATTTCGTTTGCGGCATCTGTATAACGCTGTTTCGCTTCTTCGTTTTCCACCACCATGTCGTCAAGCGCGACAGACAAGTCGTTGCCGCAGCCGACGATGCGTTCCGCAATGCGCGAATACACCATCCAGCGTTTCAAACGCAAAGCGCCCGCATCTTCGCCAGGCGCGGCGGCATCCAAAGCAATCATGCCGTAACGCTTGCCATAACGCAGGCGCAGCGAAAGCCGATTCAGCCCTTCGCTCTCGTCCAGCATCTGATAAAGCTCGCGGATAAGCAGCAGCAAGCGGTCGAACACGCCCGCTTTGGCAAGATAATTGGGGTCATCGGAAGCGAGCGCGTAAATAAGTTTGGATAATTTGGCATTGAGTGTGTTATTCATCAATTTCCTCTTATTCATACTGTAATGGATTACTTTAAGAACCATTCCATATGATTTGGTTGCATGACAAAATGTAAATTTTTCTAAGTGAAAGTCAGCAAAATGTTTTAAGCGTCTGAAATGAAAATATTACATAGGAAAATACCATGTGCGATTTCGGAAGCATTTGGCATTGCAGACAAGCGCTTACCCAAGCCGCCTATTACCCTGTATGCCTCATCATTGCCTAAAACGGCTGAACAAAAACCTGCCGCTCGGTTTATAGAAGCATTAAAATACTCCTACAACTGAAACCTGAATCGAAAAATTCGGACACTCAAAAAGGAACGACATCATGAAATGGACAGACACCCAACGCATCGCTGAGGAACTCTACGACCTGCACGGCGACAGCATCGACCCGAAAACCGTTCGCTTCACCCAACTGCGCGACCTGATTATGGCGCTGCCCGACTTCGACGACGATCCCGCACGCTGCGGCGAACGTATCCTCGAAGCCGTACAACAGGCATGGATTGAAGAGGCTGAGTGAGGCAACATCATTTGTAAGCTAAAAACCAAGACGTCGTCTGAAAATTTTTCAGACGACGTTTGAATGGGTTGATAGCCAACTCAAGCGCGAAACATCTTATTGCTTTTGCGTTACCAACAAAAATACAAGCCATTGAAATCCATTTAATTTCAAAATATTCCCACACATCAGAATATGTATTTTCTCCCCAACCTATCCTCATATCAATAGAGACAAGCATAATGGCAGACACATTAAAATAATTCATAAACTTTCTGAAAATTTTGAATTTGACTCATACACAAGGCAAATTTATCATACAAGCCTGAAAACGTTTAAAAAAGACAACCGAGGTACACAGCCAATGAGTTACGCAAAAGAAATCAATGCGTTAAACAACAGCCTTTCCGACTTGAAAGGCGACATCAACGTTTCGTTCGAATTTTTCCCGCCGAAAAACGAACAAATGGAAACCATGCTGTGGGACTCCATCCATCGCCTGCAAACCCTGCATCCCAAATTCGTATCCGTAACCTACGGCGCAAACTCCGGCGAACGCGACCGTACGCACAGCATCGTCAAACGCATCCAACAGGAAACCGGCTTGGAAGCCGCGCCGCACCTGACCGGCATCGACGCCTCTCCCGACGAATTGCGCCAAATCGCCAAAGACTATTGGGACAGCGGCATCCGCCGTATTGTCGCCCTGCGCGGCGACGAGCCGCCCGGTTATGAGAAAAAACCGTTTTACGCCGAAGACTTGGTCAAACTCCTGCGCTCCGTCGCCGACTTCGACATCTCCGTAGCGGCATACCCTGAAGTGCATCCCGAAGCGAAATCCGCACAAGCCGACCTGATCAATCTGAAGCGCAAAATCGATGCGGGCGCAAACCATGTCATCACCCAATTCTTCTTCGACGTAGAACGCTACCTGCGCTTCCGCGACCGCTGTGTGATGTTGGGCATCGACGTCGAAATCGTTCCCGGCATCCTGCCTGTGACCAACTTCAAGCAACTCGGCAAAATGGTACAAGTAACCAACGTCAAAATCCCGAAATGGCTGTCGCAAATGTATGAAGGCTTGGACGACGACCAAGGCACGCGCAATCTGGTGGCGGCAAGTATCGCCATCGACATGGTCAAAGTCCTGTCCCGCGAAGGCGTGAAAGATTTCCACTTCTACACGCTCAACCGCAGCGAGCTGACTTACGCCATCTGCCATATTTTAGGCGTGCGTCCTTAAAGCCGAAAACGGTTTCAGACGACCTCAGAGGTCGTCTGAAAAATAAAACGCCGCCCCATCCGCCCTATTCTGATTTACAATACCGACCGATTCGGATTGAACCGGTCCTTACAAAATCCAACTGGAGAGTTCAACATGACAACATTACATTTCTCAGGCTTCCCGCGTGTCGGCGCCTTCCGTGAATTGAAATTCGCCCAAGAAAAATACTGGCGCAAAGAAATCAGCGAACAAGAGCTGCTTGACGTTGCCAGAGACCTGCGCGAGAAAAACTGGAAACACCAAGCTGCCGCCAACGCCGATTACGTTGCCGTAGGCGATTTCACTTTCTACGACCACATCCTCGACCTGCAAGTCGCTACCGGCGCGATTCCTGCCCGTTTCGGCTTCGACAGCCAAAACCTGTCTTTGGAACAATTCTTCCAACTGGCTCGCGGCAACAAAGACCAATTCGCCATCGAAATGACTAAATGGTTCGACACCAACTATCACTATCTGGTGCCTGAATTCCACGCCGATACCGAATTTAAAGCGAACGCCAATCACTACGTTCAACAACTGAAAGAAGCCCAAGCCCTCGGCCTGAAAGCCAAACCAACCATCGTCGGCCCGCTGACCTTCCTGTGGGTAGGTAAAGAAAAAGGCGCAGTCGAATTCGACCGCCTGAGCCTGTTGCAAAAACTGCTGCCCGTTTACGTTGAAATCCTGAACGCTTTGGTTGAAGCCGGTGCTGAATGGATTCAAATCGACGAGCCTGCATTGGCTGTTGACCTGCCTAAAGAATGGGTAGAAGCCTACAAAGACGTTTACGCCACTTTGAGCAAAGTAAACGCCAAAATCCTGTTGAGCACTTACTTCGGTTCCGTTGCCGAACACGCCGCATTGCTGAAAGCACTGCCTGTTGACGGCCTGCATATCGACTTGGTACGCGCTCCCGAACAACTGGACGCGTTCGCTGACTACGACAAAGTTCTGTCTGCCGGCATTATCGATGGCCGCAACATCTGGCGCGCCAACCTGAATAAAGTTTTGGAAACTGTCGAGCCTCTGAAAGCCAAACTGGGCGACCGCTTGTGGATTTCCAGCTCTTGCTCGCTGTTGCACACCCCATTTGACTTGTCAGTTGAAGAAAAACTGAAAGCCAACAAACCCGACCTGTACTCTTGGTTGGCATTTACCCTGCAAAAAACCCAAGAATTGCGCGTTCTGAAAGCCGCATTGAACGAAGGTCGTGATTCCGTTGCCGAAGAACTCGCCGCCAGCCAAGCTGCCGCCGATTCACGCGCCAACAGCAGCGAAATCCACCGCGCAGACGTTGCCAAACGCCTGACCGACCTGCCTGCCAACGCAGACCAACGCAAATCACCGTTTGCCGACCGTATCAAAGCGCAACAAGCATGGTTGAACCTGCCTCTGCTGCCGACTACCAACATCGGTTCTTTCCCGCAAACTACCGAAATCCGCCAAGCACGCGCAGCCTTCAAAAAAGGCGAACTGTCTGCCGCCGATTACGAAGCCGCGATGAAAAAAGAAATCGCCTTGGTG
>QWCF01000858.1_pt1 | contig 10278 bp, 10 predicted proteins | sample 1972521 | NCBI WGS metagenome assembly QWCF01 (sample SAMN09866715, study PRJNA288562) | Human oral metagenome isolate term4_saliva, whole genome shotgun sequencing...
GGAAGCACCCTTTACGAAGAATCGTCGTGAGAGTCGATGGTTAAGCAAGGGCATGATTGTCCTATTCAGTTCTTGTTTGAGTTGAGTGAGTTACGGGTGGCAGGATGCGCGGACAGCGGCGTAAACGGTGAGTGAGGCCGATACGTTGGGTTCCCTCCCCTGTGTGCGTGAGTGAGACGCAGGATACCGGGGTGCGGGTGTCTGTCGGGCGGATGCACGGTGAGTGAGACCGGCACGGTTCCCTGACCCAGTCATCTAGCGTACCTTAAGGTCCCCTTTAAAGCGAAGACGAAACGGCGGTGATTTTACGCCCATTTTCGATGTTCAACGAAGTAGGGGCGATATCTGGCAAGGTTTGCCGGAAGTTGGTATGGGGTGGGAGGGTGAGGAGAGGGAGGCGTTGCTCAGCGGCTGGGGTGTGGTTTGTGTGCAACTAGGCTGATATTTTTGGGTGGGCTGCTTACCAGCCCTCTCTATTTTGGGAGGGCTGGTAAACAAGGCTTTCTAAAACATCCCCGCTGATGCGGGGAACACCTGAACGCTCTCAAGCTGACGATGCAGTGGCAGGGCTCATCCCCGCTCGCGCGGGGAACACGTTAGCTCTGGCTGGTTGCTGTGCGCGAGGTCCGGCTCATCCCCGCTTGCGCAGGGAATAACCTTTGCCATTGCTGTTATCCTTTCTTCTGCGTGGGCTCATCCCCGCTCACGCGGGGAACATCAGGACAACTTTGCGAACGTCGGCAAATACATCGGCTCATCCCCGCTCGCGCGGGGAACACCTGCTCCTCAAAAGTGCTGTCCTCAACCTGGGCGGCTCATCCCCGCTCGCACGGGGAACACAGCACTGGTAATGGTTCGCAGCTTGATGAACCCGGCTCATCCCCGCTCGCGCGGGGAACACGAAACCTCCAAAAACGAGATGATGAACCTGTCGGGCTCATCCCCGCTCACGCGGGGAACACTCTCCCATCGCACGGATAGCAGCCTGAGGGTCAGGCTCATCCCCGCTCGCGCAGGGAACATTCAACACCGGGGTTGATAAGCCAGGTACGGCGCGGCTCATCCCCGCTCACGCGGGGAATATGACCCGGCATGTCCGAATCCGTCACCCTCATGAGGCTCATCCCCGCTCACGCGGGGAACACACGAAAACCGACACCACCCACCCCCTGCGTCCCGGCTGATCCCCGCTCGCGCGGGGAACACCAGGGCACCGTTGCTCAACAGGCAGCTGATGCAGAAGCTACAGAATCATACGACGTTACTCAGCACATTCGGGCGCATTCGGACCGCTGAGTGCAGCGCACTCTGAGTTCTTCGAGCCCTTTGCCATCTGGTTGAGCTCACCGCGTGATTTGAGCACCCATCGACCATCTTCGTTAATCATTCCCAGCACTACCGGGGAAGAGTCATTCTCACCTTCAGCAATCACGACCGCCCAGGCGTCCTTGCCCCAACGTACAGTTCGCTGGTGGTGGTACATGCTTGGGTCTTTCCATGCCGGGGTGCTATTGTCCTGACTGTTGCAATCAGAACTGTGGTACTTATAGTTTTCCGATTCCAGCTCGCAACGAACCTTTGCGGTGCCGCCAATCCATGACATCGCAACATCACCCGCCGCTTGCTGACCATTATCAGACGTGCTCTGAACCTGTGACTGCGGGGCAGTTCCTTGTCCGCATCCAGCCAAACCCAACATCAGCGCACCTGCGAGCAGTACAGCATTCTTCTTCATGATTTCTTTCTCCTATTAGTCCGCGCATTCCGGGGCATTCGGACCGCTCAGGGCGGCGCACTCGCTATTCTTCGAGCCCTTGGCAATCTGGTTCAGCTCGCCGCGGGACTTGAGGACCCAGCGGCCGCCCTCATTCACCATGCCTAGAACAGAAGGTGTGCTGTCGTTGTCCCCCTTAGGGATCACGACGGCCCAGGCATCCTTACCCCAGCGCACGGTGCGCTTCACACGGTAATTTTCAGAACCACTCCAAGCCGGGGTGCTGTTGTCCTTACTGCTGCAATCAGAGCCGTGGTACTTGTAGTTCTCTGATTCCAGTTCGCACCGGACCTTTTCGGTGCCCTGCATCCAATTCAGAGCTGCATCAGTTGCCGCCTGCTGACCACCATCAGACACACCCTGCAACTGCCCAGCACCCTGCTGGCCACAACCGACCAAACCCAACACCAACACACCAGCGGCCAACGCTAGGTTCTTCTTCATCATTCCATCTCCTCTTTCTTCTTCGTCGCGTTCGGGTCCGTCGAAAGCAACTCCTGAACCCTCCGCGACGGAAACACAAACTGAGCTTCCGCCACCTGGTCACGCCAATCACGCACCAACGCGCGGCCCTTCGCAATCTTGCGAATATCCGTCTCATCACGACCCAACGCCAGAATCCGCGCTCTGTAGCTACTTCGCCAAACCCGGAAGAACATGGATCCGTATGCAGGACTGTATGTCGTAGATAAACGAGGTGAGTTTATCCTTACCTGTTTCACAAGATATGTGCCTTGCGACATAGCAAGGTGTATACCATACTACTGACGAAGAAGAATCATGGCACCAGCATCTGAACATCTTTCAATGTTTGAAACAACCTGATTTTGAGAGGATTAGGCGATACATGCTCCCCATTCATGCAGGGGACACTTCACGCCTTCGATGTTCCAGCGATCGCCCTTCGGTTCATCCCCGCTCACGCGGGGAACACGCCAAGAAATCGAAAAGTCGGAATCTTGGAAAGGGCTCATCCCCGCTCGCGCGGGGAACACCACAGGGAAATTTCACCCTGGCGGTAAAGGAACGGCTCATCCCCGCCTGTGCTGGGAACACGGCACCCCATTCTCAGTCAGCCAAGCCGCGCTCGGCTCATCCCCGCTCGCGCAGGGAACATTCCTCGAAGGTCTGCTGTGTCTCCGCCCAGCCCGGCTCATCCCCGCTCGCGCGGGGAACACAAGCGGTCGTGGTGGTCATGGGGTTCTTTCCTCGGCTCATCCCCGCTCGCGCGGGGAACACGCGGCACGGTACGTGGCGCGGCTTTGGGTCATCGGCTCATCCCCGCTCGCGCGGGGAACACGTCTCCAGCACCTCATCCAGCTTTTCGCCTTCAGGCTCATCCCCGCTCGCGCGGGGAACACAGTGGTGAGATGTCTGAAAGTGGCTCCCCCTTCGGCTCATCCCCGCTCGCGCGGGGAACACAGAGAAGATCGTGAAGAGTGGTACAGTCACCAAGGCTCATCCCCGCTCGCGCGGGGAACACGCAACGTCAATCGCCTTCAGGCGGTTGAAGCCCGGCTCATCCCCGCTCGCGCGGGGAACATCTCAAGGCTCTCATAGGTGGCCTGAAATGGTGCGGCTTATCCCCGCTCGCGCGGGGGACACTGAGCAAGCGCGTTCAAAGACGCGACAGACTCGGGCTCATCCCCGCTTGCGCGGGGAACATGGCCCTATGGTTTCTTCTCCGGTGCGTTCCTGCGGCTCATCCCCGCTCACGCGGGGAACACGTAGTACAGCAACGACGCGCTGATAATGCGGTCGGCTCATCCCTGCTCGCGCGGGGAACACAACTGAGCCTCCACCAGCATTGCATCCATGTTGGGCTCATCCCCGCTCGCGCAGGGAACACACGAAAGACCCGGTGGTGGGTGTGCAGGCCCCGGGCTCATCCCCGCTCGCGCGGGGAACACGAAAATTGGGGTCATGGATTCAGGCTACCTTTCGGCTCATCCCCGCTCGCGCGGGGAACACTTTCCAGATCCTGTTATCGCATGAAAATATTGAGGCTCATCCCCGCTCGCGCGGGGAACACGCACTCAGCAGTCAGAAGGAAGACTACCCGGGCGGCTCATCCCCGCCTGTGCTGGGAACACGGCACCCCATTCTCAGTCAGCCAAGCCGCGCTCGGCTCATCCCCGCTCGCGCGGGGAACACCAAGCAGGTACCCGCCGCGGCTTCTGGAGCCAGGGCTCATCCCCGCTCGCGCGGGGAGCACGTCATCGCCGGCGAGAATTTCGGCATCACCACCGGCTCATCCCCGCTCGCGCGGGGAACATGTGTAGTACCGGTAGCCATCGCCTGCGGTGAGCGGCTCATCCCCGCTCGCGCGGGGAACACATCAATCCGCCTAATCTGAGCCTCCCCAATCACGGCTCATCCCCGCTCGCGCTGGGAACACAAGCAAAATATTGTCCGCAGATTAACTCCCCCTCTGCTCCACAGCATTCATCGGGACAGAGGCACCAACGTCAGAAGGCCCATGCCGTACGCCTTACCCCTGCCCATACCGGAGAGCAAAGACTGACGGAACAGCTCAACATCCGTGATGCGAAGAACGCCGTCAAACTGAGCCTTACGGTGAGTTACCTTACCGACCTTGCCCTCAGCGTTACGGCGGGCAAACGCAAGGTCCTGACGAGAAGAAACCATCGGGCACTCCTCAATATCCTGACCTTCAACCGCGGGAATTACTTCAAATCCCCACTGCGGAGCGCGCTCACGAATCCACGCCTGCTGCTGCGCAACAGTCACGTGCGGGTACACTTCACGCTTACCCGTCTGCTTATTCGTGTGACGCTTCACCGGGTTTGCGGCAAGACGGAAAGCCCACTCCTGCCCGTTCTCCAGCTTCGCCAGCAGACGACCATAATGAGCGCTCTCACCAGGGCGAGCCTGCCAACCAGCCTGCTCCACAAGAGCCGAAAAATCAGGCTTCTCAGGGCTCAACATGTACAGAATCGGAGCATGCTGAGACTCATCCAAACGCCACAGGATGCGACCCTCAGAATAATCCGTATCCGGCGGCAAAGTCGCCATCACAGCAGCATGCATCGCCTGCGGGCTACGCAGAAGCTTCCACGCACCACGACGCTGCGGATTAATCATGAAACGAGAAAAATACGTCATGCTTCCACCACCGCCTTCATGTAATCAGGCGCAGAAGAGTTCTTCTCAAAAGACTCTTCCTCGCTAAATTGTGAGGCCTGGCTTTGTTCGTTATTCACCCGGACAGGCTCAACCGACACGACCTCACGCGAAGTATACTGACGATGTTCCGAGCTGAAGCTCACCGGAATATCTTCGACCAAATCACCGCGTTCACCCGGTAGCGCATCACGCTGGATGCGCAATAATACCTGGATTGGAAGATTCTGACGACGGTGTTCGGGCATCTGCCATTCCAACGAACGCAGAGCTTCCTCAGCAGAATCCTCACGGATACCTAGGACAAGGTCGTAACCAGCCGGGCACGCACGCCGCCCAAGATACAAAGGATATACAGGCTTCTTCAGTGCAGACTCGATAGTCTCCAACTGTTCACGTTCACCTTCCAAAGCCACCACGAAGACAGCATCAGAAAGGTACATGCGGGTCGAAAGGGAAACGTCACCTTTGGGGTTTTTAGCCCAATTCTTAGCGGTCTGATAGTCACGAATCAAAGTTCCAGAGGCATCCGTACGCACTGCGAACCTCAGCGAAACCAAGTCATCAACCGGCTCGTTACGCGAACGCCCCAGAGCTGCAGCGACCATTCCAATCACGCCAGATTTGCTCGGCTCATGTCCGGCATCACGGCGACGGAAACGGCTCTGAGTACCCCACGACTGCAACGGCCCGCTCATCTTCAAGAGCAGGGTAGGCATTAGGACTCCTGAGAGGTGAGAGCAGTCAGCTGAGCTTCCAGGGACTCCAGCAGACCCTTCAAAGAAACAGACTCGCCCAGACCAGCCAGTTCTTCCTTGAGGTCACCCAAAGCCAGAACATACGAAGCAACCGGCTCGTAACCGTATGCTTCTTCAATGTTCTTAGCCTCAGATGCGAGCGCACGAGCTGCAACTACGCGGCGGCCCTCAACCTCGGTAATAGCCTTCTCGAAGGCATTCACATAGGAGATAGGACGGTCGTTGCGGACAGTTACGATAACCGCGTCAGGCAGGGTGCGTGCAGCGAAAGAGTTCTGCTTGCCGGTGGGCATGGAACCGACGAATGCACGCACAAATGCCAGGGTTGCTTCAACGCTTGCAGAAGTATCGCCCAGGTTAGTGATCAGCGCATCCAGGTTGATGTTGGCGTAGCGGTAGAGAGTGCTCGAAGCCATCTCAATAGTGCCAATCATGCTCGCACCGGTTGAATCACCTGCTGACCGTACAACATCGTCTACTGCAGTGTAGTAGTCAAAGTCCGGTTCAGTACCGTGAACACTTAGGGCGTGCGCCACCTGGCATGCGGCGTCAACGTTGAAATCGGGAGCATCCGCCAGCATACGACCAAAGAGTGCAATTTCAATACCATGTTCGGTATTCAGCATCTCCTGAACCTGCTTCGGAGGAATCTTCTCTCCATTTGCTTCGATAATAGCTTGCGCAAGCTTATCAATCTGCTGATTACTCAGAAACAAAGCAGCGCTTGAAACAGCACGATCTGAAATCCTCTTTTCGCCTTCCTGCCTTTCAAGCTTAACGTACTTCTTGTTCTTGGGATTTTTCACAGCAGTAAAAGCCTGTTTTACAGCCTCTTCCGCCGCATCAGCGTCAAACTCCGATGCAAGGTCCAAGATACGCGCCACTACCTTGTCAGCAATCAGGCGGGTACGTACACCCAGCTTCGAGCGGTCAAGGTGCAATTCAAAATCACGGCGAATAGCAGACTTCCAGGCCTGGCTGGAAACACGCTGACGCTGAACGCCGCCAAAGAAGGCGGACTTGGGGCTGCCGGTATCGTCACGGTTAATATTCGACGGGGGCAGGGTCTGCAGGGCATGAATATCGATAAAGGTAGTCATGATGTTGTCCTTATCAGTTAGAAGTAATAGTTACTCAGTCGTCTTAGAGTCTTCAGAGCGCGGAGGTACCAAACCATAGGAGAATTCACAGTTCCACCGGTAAAGCACATTCTTACGGGTCGAGGGATTCTGCAGGTACATGTAGTCCACCGCAAATTGGCCGTAATTAAAGCCAATACTTTTAGAACGGAGAAGAGTAATAAGGCTACGCAGGTAATGCTGGCGAGCATTCTCCGTCTGAGCGGTCAGCAGAGAATCAAAACGCTTCTTCATTGAGCTCGTGGTATTACCAACCAGCTTGCCAACAGCACGACCAAAGGAAACCTTAGCATCATGCATGGACTTGTTCTGAGACTGCTGGTGCAGAGCAAAAAGCGTTAGAGCAGTGTACGCTGCAATCTCCGCGTCATTAGGCCTATCACCCCTACCACGACACTGCTCGGGAAATGCTTGCTTATCTTTTTTATCTTCATTCTCCAACACCAACACCATGCCCATTAGATGGGGCTGGCCCGTTGGAACTTTTCCAGCACCTCGACGAAGCTGTGCAAGCTCAGCGATAGCGGCGGAGACACCAGCGTCTTTCTGACGATAAAGATGATTAATCTTAGCGCTAACAAAACGCTGCAAAGCATCTTGTTTAGTCATATCACTCATGAGTTTCCTCCCTGTTAGAGCGAGAAGCGGAGTCTTGGTATGCCAGGGGAATAATTTTGGGTAGCCGGCTGAACAGCAGCCGTTCTGCGCGTGCGACGTTGTAAAGAACGTCATTACCTGATGAGTCCTTACCGACAGTACCCACCATAGCTTTAGGGCCAGCATTGTACTTAAGCAGGTCCGATTCACGCTTGATTTCTACCCATAGGCGGTGTTGCCATTCCTGTTTTTTCGCAAAGATACCCTCTAATGCTCGCTGATCTGCAAGCCAAAGGCGGAACGTTCCTTCAATACGGTTCAAAAAAGCCTCAGTGGCATCCGCACGGAACTCATATTCCCGACCCGCAGCTTGCAGAAGCTGGCCGGCAAATTGACCCAAAGTAATTGCCACGTCCATAGTGACCTGGATATTCTCACGCACCATCTGGGATGTGCTCAACCCTTCATCAGTCAACAGAGAAAGCTCAAGGGTCATCGAGTCAGAAATAATGTTCTCAATCACGGCGCTCCGGTTGCCGTATTCAACGCCCACCAGCTGAACCTTCACCTCAGCATCAGTCGGGAAATGTCTTCCCAAACCCAGCTGACGAATCACAGGAGCAGGCTTATTCTGCTTCTCCGATTCCGGGGTGAGACGAGTCAGCAGAGCATCAGCACCACGCCACAGAGTGCGTTCAGCCGAATGAGCCTGAGGCATCCACACCTGTTCGGTCTTCGACGACTGGTTCTTGCTGTAACGATAACCCGTCAAAGGGTCTGCATAGTTATTGCGATCAAGCCACTTATCACCATTAGCGACAAGCACTGAAGTCACGCGTTCACCATCATGGTGCAAGCGGATGCGACGAGACTGCCAGGTCAGAATCTCACACATGCCGCTCGCGGGCACCGGCTGGTCCTTGTACTGAGACGCCGGACCACCGGTGTACGCACGCGGCGCAGCGGTATCAGCTTCTTCACGTTCCCAGACAGGCAAATCATCATCAAAAGCAGTCTCATCGCGCAATTGCCCGTAATCGAGGTTGTACAGAAGGGTTTCCATCATATTGGCGCCGTGCACAATGACCTTACCCGTGGCACCATACCACCCGACACCCAAAGGATATCCCTTGCCGCCTCTAACGCGCGGGTCGCCTACAGCACCGGATTTAATACCCGAGTAATCATAAGCTTGAATAGTCACCAGACACCGCGCCGCTTCCGCAAAGCTCAAAGATTCCAAAGTCTTCTCAGCACGAACCGAGAAATACTCACTCTCCGAATCCAGAACCAGGCGACTAACAGGCTTTGTATCTCCCTTAGCAGTATGCAAATCGTGCACCTGCATAAAGGGACGTTCACCACCTAGCAACCAGAAGCGGCCCTGCTCATTGAAGTAGTCCAAGTAATCCAGAACATCTTGAAGATTCTCATCGCGTTGTTCCCTCATCCGGCTTACCCAATTTGCAGTTTTATTATCCGCATCAATACACACTGCTCGAGCAAAGATAACAAGAACCACACCGAAGATAGCCGTATCAGTAAGCGGGCTACCAGTTTGAATTTTACGGATGTCATATAGATGCTTGTAGAAATCATGAAGCGACAGCTCAACGACCTTATCTGAGTCCAGCAACACTGGAATCCAAGGCTCGTACACAAGGTTGAATCGAGGCTCTTCTAAACTCGCCATTTCCATTCCCTTCGTCGTCGATTTTTACCTTTCATCCACTCCGTGACGAGTAAGCAGGCACAAAAATGGAATCTGGTCCACAATAAAAACAGACCACAAAATTTACCCTTTGTCACTACCCGCAAGAAGGTCCAGGAAGGGGTTTTGATAGCTCCACTATACGAGCGCCACCAAGACCGAGTCAATAGCACTAACAGTATTAATCATATATTTCATATATTTTTTTAAACGTCACGTATCAACGAAAAATAGAGCAGAATCCCCACCCAAGCAGCTAATGCAGGGAACACACTAACAGTCAATAACCATATCGGCTCATCCCCGTCTACTTCGGGGAACATACGCTTCGTCTCATAACGAGGCTTCTATTAGTTTACCTTCTAAGGAGAATTATGCTATCCGATTCCGAACGGCTTTCAACACCTACGACAGCCTTATTCTGGGCAAAAACCGGGAACAACCACTCCCCCACTCACGGTCTCTCTCTCGTTCAGCACATGCTCGATGCAGGTTCTGTAGCTGCACGACTCTGGGATACATGGCTCGCCCCGGGTCTGCAGAGGCGATTCAGTGAGCATCTCCACCTCTCCATGGAAGATACGCGCGCGCTCGTCTGCTGGCTTGCCGCAACCCACGATATGGGCAAAGCAACCCCCGAATTCACTTGCCAGTATGACAGGCAAGAAAACAACGAATACTTTAGTGCCTACCGCAAACGTATTAGACAAGCTAAGTTTGATCTCCCTCATGATCTTACAGTCCCTGACAAGAGTGGGGTGCACCCCCACAATAAATACAGCCAGAGCATTCTCACCCACCTGCTCACCCTCACCAACAATGTCGAGGGCATGCCGAGTGATATTGCTGTAACTCTCGCAAGTATTTCCGGCGCGCACCACGGCATACCTGCAGGTTACTTCCTCAATCCTCCCGAACGAAACATCCTCATTTTGGAGCAACTCTCCCCCCAATGGCACGCCGTTTGGCAGGAGCTCTATGACATTACCGTAGAACGATTCGGCGCAACCTCAGCACTACAGCAGCTAGCAGAACACGGACACACTATCCCCGTTGCCGTGCAATTCTGCATTACCGGTTTCATCATCATGTCAGACTGGATTGCTTCAAACCCTGATTTCTTCCCCATGGGAACCTTCGGCTCAGCCGAGCAGG
>QWCF01000861.1_pt1 | contig 10269 bp, 11 predicted proteins | sample 1972521 | NCBI WGS metagenome assembly QWCF01 (sample SAMN09866715, study PRJNA288562) | Human oral metagenome isolate term4_saliva, whole genome shotgun sequencing...
CTAATGCATTAAAAAGGTAATTATCTTGTCTATTTTCTTTTATATCTTTTTCAATAACTTGATAATAAGTAGGTTCAAAATTATATTTTTGTTTCTTTAATTTGGATAGGGTTGCGATATTATCATTTTTGAATTTGAGGTATTCCTTTGAAGTTGTCATTATTTTTAATTCCTTTCTAGTAATAAAAAATCTAGGACGAGATGTCCTAGATTTTTATACCTCTCGACCAACTGATGGGACATCGCCCCACTCAAGATGATTCTGATGACCTTCAAAACCTTCTAGCAAGTCTTCTAGTTGGAATTCTGGGATGCTTAATTCTGATTTTGTGTTTTCTGACATGTGTTTAATTACCTTTCGTGGTTAATTCTAATTTTGAAAAAGGGTCATATAGACCCTTAATTCTAGCGTTTTCGACGAGACAATGTTGTCACACCTAATGCGGTCAATCCAAGACCAATAATACTTACAATAGCGCTTGCATCACCGGTTTTTGGCAATTCTTTTGCGTTTGGTTGTTTTGGAACTGGTTTATAGATATGACGAATGTTTCCATCCTTATCCTTGTCAGTTCGAACATATTCGTAACCATCGAAGTTGTCCTTAGGCTGTTCACCATTTTCACGTGGGCGAAGAACTTGGCCATCTTCCGTTACCCAAATCGTAGTGACAGTTTTCTTAGGAATCGGTTGATAGATATGAGTAGTTGTATTACCCTCTACCTTAGTTTCAACAAATTCATAACCCTCGAAGTTATCCTTAGGTTTGAAGTCTTTGTCGATAACTGGGTTCTTCAAGACTTTGCCATCTGTTGTGACCCAACGAGTTTGTTTTTGAATCGGCTGATAGATATGGGTAGTTTTATTACCCTCTACCTTAGTTTCAACAAATTCGTAACCCTCGAAGTTATCCTTAGGTTTAAAGTCTTTATCGATAACTGGGTTCTTCAAGACTTTACCATCTGTTGTAACCCAATTGGTGATTCGCTCAATAGTCACTTTATTCACGTTGATAGACGCTTTAACAGGTGATACAGGTGTTGGTTTCACGGGTTTCACTGGTGGAGTTCCGGCATTATCCGTTGGTTCTTTTGGTTTTTCTACACGCGGAACCTTTGGTTCTTTTGGTTTTTCACCTGCGGTATCAACTGGTTCGTTTGGTTTTTGAACCAATTTAGGCGTTGGTGGTGTAGGTGGTGTTACTGGTGTCAAGTCAGGTTTAGGCGGTTCTGTAACCGTTGGTTTTTCTGGCTCGATAGGTTTGACAGGTGCTTTAGGCGCTTTTGGAGCTGTTGGTTCAACGGGCTCTGACGCGGCTGGTGATACTGGTTTCTTCGGCTCAATTGGAGGATTACCCGGATTGATAGCGGTCTTAGCAGCGATGTTGCTTGTCACCGTCATCCATAAACCAGGAATGTACGAATCGATACGCGTACGACCAACATATTCAGGGTCTCCTGAGAAAATGTTAAAGCTTGGTGCTGTACCAGTTAATCGCAAGGCTGAACCCATATACCAGAAATATGGATTTGTTGGGGAGTCGATATTTGCTTGACCAAATACATTGGATGTATTGTTTGGGACAGTCGAATAATACTTATCACCCTGTTTTTGAATAGAAGAACCGGTAATACCAACTTCTTGAGTTCCGTTTCCTAATGTAAATCCTTCTACAGTACCTGGTCCAACCGTACTATTCAAACTAGACAATCCGAGATAGGCATCAGATTTCAAATCAATCAACTTACCGTCAGCATCATAGAATTTCATAGTAACTTTGAACTTCAATGCATAATGGCCATTTGCCTGGTCGTTACGTCGGAAGTTGATGTTAAATCCGTGTTGTGGATTTTGTGCAAATGCCAAAACACCATATTCTGAGATGTTAATTGATGATGGGTCGACATCAAGTGTCATCGAAACCTTAGATAATGGTTTACCAGCATATGTCGAATTTGTTAAGTTCGTGTAATCAATAGTGACTGATGAATCACGACCAACTCGATAAGCAATAAACTCCTTATTACCTGACCCACCCAAACCACCAGCACCTGGGATTTTTGACACCTTCTCTGGTGCTGTTGTGGTTGAATCAATAGCTATTTTATAAGACCTACTATCAGCCACCAAGGCGTCAATATAATATGCCTTCAATTGAATGGCCTCAAAGGCACGTTTGATACCGTTAGCAGAAATTGGTTGTGCATTCTTAGATGCGCTCACTTTAGCTACCGCATTCGGTTCTGATTTATAAATGAGGTTTTGTGAAACAGCCTCTTTCAACCACCCATCTTTACCTTTATTAGCTTTTATTTCGGCCAACTGCTTGTCGTATTCAGCCTTGGCTGCGTTATATTTGGCTAATTCAGTTTCGTATTGTTGATATTTCTTCTGATATTCAGCTGTTTTCTTGTCAAACTCTTTGAGTGCTTCAACATCGGCATGGTATTGTTTGAGGCGATTTTCATAATCAATTTTTGCCTTATCATAGGCTTTAACATCTGCCTCATACTTGCTCATATCTGCTTGATATTTAATCATATCCGCATCGTATTTTGCCTTTTTCTCATTATAGGCCGTCATGACTTTATCATATTCAGCCTTTTTGATATTATATGCAGATTCGATTTCGGATTGCTTAAACTTATCAAGTTCATATTGACGTTTGGCATTTTGATATGCTTGCTCAGCTGCAGCGTTGTCCTTCAATGCCTGATTATAAGCCGCGAGGTCTGTTTGGTATTTGACAAGGGCGTCTTTGTCATTTTGAACTGATTGATTCCATTTCTCCAATGACTTCTCATAGGCTTCTTTGGCGCTCTGGACAGCCTTTTGATTATCCTCATACACTTTGCTCTTCTTATCATACTCAATGACTTGTTCATCGTATGATTTCTTCGCTTCTTCGTATGCTGACAATGCTTTCTGGTACTCGGCTTCGGCCTTCTCGTACGCTGCTGTTGCTTTATCATTATCGGCTTTAGCTGATTTGTATGACGCGATTAACTCACGAAGTTGGGTAGTCAATTTATCATAATGTGTTTTCAAATCATCATCGCTCGTAACCGTTTTAGTAGGCTCTTCAGCTACGGAAATGCCTAGTGATTTAGCCTCAGCAATAAGTTTATCAAGCTCCTCCGGATAGGATTCTACTTGACTGTCTGCGTGTGCGATTGGACTGGCCGACGCAAAACCAAGCGCTGACAATCCCATCACTGTTCTAGAATATTTTTTGACAATGGACATATTTGTCTCCTTTCATACACTATAATTTTAACATGTATGACGAAAATTGTCAAATATAATTGTCAAATATAGATTACAAAAAAGGAGAAATTATGCACATAAGGAACATTTCCTTTAAAATTTTAAAACAAAAAGAGCCCCTGGTGGGGCTCATGGGTTATTTGGTTTTTGACCAACGCTCAACAATTGTATCTTTGAGGTACTTGCTAAGTGGTGTTTCTTCGTGCACTGTTTCTTGTTTAGCGCGTTCACTTGCCAAACGTTCACGAATTGTAGCGAGTGTATCATCAACCAATAGTTGACCGTCTTCAAAGACTAGTTTAAGTGCTTTCCAAGTTGATGCGGAAGCCTCCGCTTCGTTCAAACCGTCTTTCCATAGCAACTCGTTGTTTGATTGGTCACCTGTCAAGGTTGAGAAATCAAAATCAGGATTTTCAGCTAGGACATCTGTTTTACGAGCGACAACAATACGCCCACGTTGTGAACGTTTTGTACCGTCGTCAGTTTTAGGGTCCTTAAAGAGCATGCGTTCTTCCCCGTCAACAGTAGCAGCGGTTGCTTTGACAGCAAATCCGAAAGTATCACGTGTATGATATTGGTAAGAGAATGAACCGATACCAAATACGATGTTTGTTGATGCAAATCCTTTTGCTTCGAGACGTTCTGAAATAGCGGTCGCACGTTCTAGGTTGATAGAATCACCGTAGATTGCACCGATGTGCGGGTCAAGGACTTTGTAACCTTGCTCATTTACCTCGCCACCAAAGGTATCCCATAGACATTCAATGAGGCCCTTTTCTTCAGGGGTAGTGCCGTTCACTTTTGTACCAGTTACAATATCAACAGGGTCACCACTATCAGGACGGACAACAAGTTTTCCATCACGAGCCATGATAATATCTTTCAAAGCTGGAAGATATTCTGTGACTACTTTCCAGAAGTCCCAAGTGTCTGATACAACTGAGAATAAACCTGTTGGGTAAACATCGACAAGGAGATGTTTAAATAGTTCCAACTCATCAGCCTGTCCGTATGAACACATGACACTGTGTTCAGTGGCGGAAATCGATGCACCTGTTGTGAAATCAAGTGGAGCATTATAGTATTTGTGAACCCCAAAGATGGCAGGGATTGTATCTGTCCCTTGGAAAGAAGTCAAATGGCCCATTCCAGAAGCCATGCCAGACTGTTCACTAGACATGCCTCGAAGTGAGAAGTCATGCCCTTGGAATTCGACACCTGCTGTTGAACCTGTTGTCTTGATTGCGTAGTCATCCAACACTTTACGGTATTGATAGGCAAGTGTGGCGCTTGTAATCGGTTGCCAAATAGTTGTTGACAAGATTGTTTCGAGGAAATTAGTCAACCAGAAGAACTCAGGTTGAGTATTTTCAATTGTCATTACAGGACAGCGCATTGGCGCAAGTGTCCCTTCAGGGAGCGCTGCAATCTTGATTGGTAGATAACCAAGGTTGTGTAATTGAACAAGGTGTTCTGTGTAAACTTCAGTTTTACCCAAAGTGTTTTTGACGAATGTTTCATAAGTTGAAATGACGTCTTCAAGTGGTTGGTTGAAAAATTCGTTATTGAAACGGTCAATAAGGTATTCCTTGATGAAATACTGAAGACCGAAAAAGACGATTTTATCTGACCACAGAGCATACTTGTTAGAACGTGGTGTCAAGGTCGAATAAACCTTAGTGGTTCCTTCTGGGTATTGTTCTCTATGAGAAAGCTTGTAAAAGTCTGTGCTAAGGTAGATGGGTGTTGTAGTTGTAGCTGTCATATAGATGTCGCTCGCTTTCTAGTTTTGGTCTGTTTCAATCACTTTAAATTCGTTTAGGCGCAGAAATTCTTTTGGGGTTTCTTCCAAAAATTGTTTGGTCATCGTATTGAGTTCATCTTGATATTCTTCTCGAACAAAGGATGGATTTTCAATATTTTTGATATTTCGTTCACATTTTTTAGCATACGCTGTATAATATTCAGTGGCTAATAGTTTTTCGGCATCCTCAAGATTCGAGACGGTGATTAACTCAAATAATGAATTACCCGGAGTTGGTTGGTGATATTTTTCACCTGGAATATATACTAAGGAGTATGTTGTCATTTGATTTTCTCACTTTCTAGTTCTTGGAATAAATAATGTCAAACATGACTTTCACATGAAATTGATGGTCTTCATCAAAGTTATGACTTTTCATGTCAACTGACCCTCGAGGTGTTGCAATAGAACCTGTAAAGAATATCTTATTAAAGGTTTCTGGAACTGAACCCTTAGTCATAGCTTCTTCAGCGTGGGTCACGATTAGCCAGTTGTTGTCTGATTTGATGCCCAAATCATTTTCGACAGCCTTGATGGCTCCAACAAAGGTACCACCGTAGGAACATAAATCATCGACAATGATAATTGGCGCATTTTCTTTTGGTCGTTTTGTTTCTTTGTGGATATGAGCCTTGATGCCTTCAATTTTACCCGTTGCAAAGTTGCGCACCTTTTCACAAATAATAACATTTGGATAGGCCTCATAGTTGTAACGTTTGGCCGCACCTTTATCCGGGAAGACGAACCAGGTGTCATTTGTATCGATACCTGTATAATCAATAACATCTTCTGCTAGTGAGTAATCAATTTCGTGTGCAAGACCGGGACGGTAACTGTTGAGTTTTTCAATTGTGACAACTGAATGAGGGTCTAGAATATAGATGTTCAACAGTGACTTGGTCATTTGTGTAATCATACGTGTGAGCACATCAAGTGAAAAAGCAGTGCCTGGGTTTTGTACACGGTCCATGCGTGAATACGGCATATAGCCGATGTATAGGCTATAAGCTTGACCAAGAGAATGAATGGCGTCATCCAACAAGAAGAGTTCAAAAATAGACTCATCGTTTTCATAATACCAATATACATCATTCATAAGACCAGGTTTCAATTCTAGAATATCTCTTGATAAATCCAGTCGTCGTTCATTATTCGGAAATGTGATGAACTCAATTAATTGTTTATTGACGTATAACATATGATTACCTTTCTACTGGTATAGCGGTTTAATATCATCACGCTTGATAGCGTAATAACGTGGTGGACGACCTTGCGTCTTGGTCTTAACAAATTCATCAGTCTCCATTAGAAACTTTTGTACAAATGACATTTGTCGTAAATTTGAAGCCAATACCTTTTCATAATAAGGTTGGAAATGGGCCAAAATATCACGAGTTTCTTCAAGAGTGATTCTGCTACCAGCCAAAAATAACGGTAGCGGGTGCTTGTCCCAGTTATTAGCTAGGATATGATAGGCCAGATTCACCATATCTGCATGGTCAAACGGTAAAGTCAATCCCGGTTTGAAGTCTACCCAATCATCATTAAATGTTAATTGATTATGTAGCAGCACCAGTGTTGGGATAGATACCACATGACCACGTTCATCACGAAATGGATTGGTTCTTGCGGGCAACTCTTGCAATGTGTAGGTCAAACTATCAAGATTTGTTTTATCATCCAGTGTTCGTTTAACAGCTGATGAAATGTGTTCACCTTCTTGAACTAGAACACCAGGGAGCGCGGGTTGTCCTTTTGCCGGTTCAACCTCACGTTTGGGTGTGTAGAGTTTAACGGTGTGATTTTCTCGGTCATATGACAAAATGAGCAAATCGACCGCTAAATTTTGAGTGGGTGTCAACTTCATACGAAAGTCCCCTTTACTAATTTGTATTTATGATTAATAATTATGATTAATCTTTATGTTTATTATAAAACAATGTTTTTGAAATGTCAAGTGGTTTTGTTAAAAATTTTAAATCATGTCAAAATTGCTAACGGATTCAATATGGTAGAGTTGAAAATTGTAACCGTCGATGCAACCAAACCAACCAAATCTATCACTGTAATGGATATCTGTGATTTTGTGAGCAGCACCCGATGACACTAATTTATCCATGTTGGGACCCCAACCAACTCCATAATATTCTTTTTCATCTTCTGGAATATCGATAATGATGACGTCATCATGATTTTTGATGGTTGGCTCCGGAATAGATTCAACAAGTTTGACATCATTAACAGAGATTGCCGTACCGTTACCGAAATGGGATAACTTCAATAGTTCTCGAAATCCCGATGGGGTGTTGGTCATATCCATAACCCGGACATGTTTCCCCTGATATTCAACAATATCACCTGGTTTGATTTTTATTGTTGTCATTTGTGTATCCTTTCTCAAATAATATCAAATAAATTAGCAGGTTCAACATGGTATAGTTGGAAGGTATACCTACCGATACGACCAATCCAACCATAATCATTACGATAATGTACATTTTCGATTATGTGGGGTTCGTTAGACAGTCTTAATTCATCCATAGAACTAACCCATGAAGTCCCGTATGTTGATTTTTCATCATGCGGGATGTCTCGAATAATTACCTCATCCCCGTCTTTTAAGGTCGTGTCAGGCATAGATTCAACCAATTCGATATTGTCAGCTGAATCATTATCAACCCAACAAGAATTGGACAGTTGGACTTCGAAGTCGGATGTACCCGTATAAAGCAGCATAACTCGGACTGTTTCACCACGATATCGTACAATATCACCAGGTTTGATTTCCATTGTCATTCACCTATCCTTTCTCAAATTATGTCGAAATTATTAGCCGGTTCTATATGGTAGAGGTGAAATACCCATCCACGGATATTCCCAAGCCACCCGTAATCATCAGTATATCGGATACAGTCGATTGGGTAAATTTTACCAGACTTCATCATGCTCTCCATATCGTCCAACCAAAGAACACCATACGCATCTTTTTCTTCATCAGGGATATCGTGGATTATCACCTCATCACCGTTCTTTAAGGTTATATCTGGAATAGATTCAACCAATTTGATGTTACTAACCGAATTGCCATCAACCCAACCAAAATGAGAGAGTTTGAATGATGGGTTGGACATACTCATACCACATTTCAAGACGCGAACTATTTTACCATGATATTTCACTCTGTCACCGGTTTTAATTTTCGTTTCCATTTGCGAATCCTTTCTCAAATGATATCAAATGATTGAGCCAGCTCAATATGATATAATTGGAAGGTATATCCACCAATTCTACCAATCCAACCATATTTATCATTGTAATTGACGTGTGTGATTTTATGGGTGGTGTCGAGCGCCACTAATTCAGTCATATCACGACCCCAACCTATACCATAATAGTCCCTTTCGACATTGGGTATGGGTTGGATAATAATGTCATCATAGTCTTTTATGGTTGGTTTTGGGACGGACTCGATGAGTTTGACATCGTCAAGACTGATTGTTTCACACCACCCAAAATAAGATAGTTTTAGTCGTACATCTGGTTCATCATGAATCATTGTCATAACACGAACACGTTTACCCCGATATTCGACAATATCACCCGGTTTGATTTCCATTATCCTTTATCCATCTTTCAGATTACTATTGTTTTGTGTCCCAAGCTACACATAATTGGTCGTCGCGTTTTAACTCGACGTTAGTCCATTTCTCTAGGAGAGCTCTGGTGTCGAATCGTTGGTCAACTAAGACAGCATATCCATTGACAGTTTTGTGCACTTCGACATTCATGTGTGGTCTGGTTTGGCCATGCTTAGTTTTTGTATGTTCATGTTCATATTGAACATCTTTGACGAATTCACTAAGTAAGGTATCCGTATCTTCACCCTCTACGGGGTCGAAATCAAACAACCATTTTTGGTTGTCACCATATGCATTTTCTTTGCGCGCTGCTAATCCAGCAACCCTTTGTGGTAAAGTAGCCATATTATATTGCTCATCAAGGAGTTGGTGCATCAAGGCTTTTTGCGTTTTGACGTTGTCCCGTGGGTTGACGGACATATACATACGTGACATTTCACCCCCTTGCCCATTTTGGACAAAGGCTTGGAATTTATTTTGTAATTGCTCTACAGTTTGTGTTGTCACAAAAGCGTTTCGCCGCTCGTGAAAATTTTCCAAATGTCGATTATCCTTGTTTCGGGACACGAATAAAACAACATATACAGGTGTTGAGGGGTCCGTATCGGCTTCACCCCTGTTCCATTTATTGTAATTTCCCATTAATATTCACCTACCTTATTGTGCGGGTTTAAATAAGTCGTTTAACTTTCCGCCCTCTTCATTTTGAATGGTGACTCGGATTTCAGCACTACCTTCTAGCGCCGGAATCATATCACCTGTTGCGGAACCTAATTTTTGATAATATACCTTATAAGGTCGATAGTGAAGCCTCACCACCCAAACTGCGTTTGGATAGTGCTTCTATCATCAGGTTCTGCGGTTTCAGCTTCTTCCCGATAATAGACTTCCTCATCTCACCATACGGCTCAAGCCTGAGTTCTAACAGTTAGAACTGCTAGTTCACTTCTTAAACTAATGAGGTGAGACAAGGTGCAGGTGCTCCTCTTAGCTACCTGAGGAACTTTCGCCTCAAGTGCCAACCGTTGCGTCACCGTAACGGTTTTTAATAGGTGCTTGATAAAATATCGTGCACCAATGTTATAAGATGCGTTTAAATCCGCATTGTAGATTTTGCCAGTTGTAAACTGCATAAGTGCATAAGGTGTATTAGGTTTGATTTCGAACCCACGTTTAGACCAGCCAGAACCATCGAAGGCTAATCGGCTGGTATTACGAGCGTTAACTCGCGCAACACGCAACCCATGTCGATGAGCTTTATGACAAAGCACTTTGTAAATGCGTTTGTATCGCCAGAAATGAGCACGTTTTACTGCATTTTTACCCTTGAAGTCTAAATACTCAAAGACAAAGGTGTCTACACCATGCTCGTTTCCAAAATCAAGAATAGCTCGTGCAGTTTTATCGGCAATATCCTGGCTGATTCCAGCCACTTTACGCCATAGGGTTTTATTGTGACGAGAACCTTGTTTTTGATTGCGTTTGATACGCCCTAGTTGTGTATGGAGTCGGTCGTGCTCTTTGCTAAACGAAATGAATTTTCGTGCATAAACCGTACCG
>QWCF01001031.1_pt1 | contig 10268 bp, 6 predicted proteins | sample 1972521 | NCBI WGS metagenome assembly QWCF01 (sample SAMN09866715, study PRJNA288562) | Human oral metagenome isolate term4_saliva, whole genome shotgun sequencing...
TGGCTTACAGAGATGATTCATAACACGGGCCTCGTCAACGAAGACGCGTCCATTGGTATCATCTTCCCCCTCCTCTTCTCCATTGCCATCATCCTCGTCAGTCTCTATAGCGGTAACGCACACCTTGACGTAGATACAGCACTTCTAGGGGAAATCGCGTTCGCCCCATTCGACAGATGGATTATAAACGGTACCGACTTAGGTCCTGTATCTCTATGGATTTCCCTGGGGGTAGCGGTCATCAATCTCGTATTAGTTATGCTCTTCTACAAGGAATTGCAGCTATCTACCTTCGATCCACTATTAGCAGGGCTCTTCGGCTTCATGCCAGCCCTCATCCACTACGTGCTGATGACCATGGTGTCCCTCACCGTGGTGGCTTCATTCCAAGCGGTAGGTGCCATCCTCGTTATCGGTCTCATGATCGGACCTGCGGTTATCGCTTATTTATGGACGGACTCTGTGAAAGCCATGCTCATTAGCAGTATCATCATCGGCATGATATGTGCCGTTATCGGTACGGAAGTCGCTTTCACCCTAGACGTATCCATTGCAGGCGCTATCGCAACAACGATTGGTCTCGCCTTATTAATTGCCGTTATTTGTACGCCAAAAACGGGCTATATCGCAACCTATCGTCGCCAACGCCACTTGCGCCGTCACTATAGAGAAACGATGATGCTCTGTCACATCTACACCCATATGAATACACCTGTGGCGGCCATTGAAAATGGTATCGGCACCATTCACGAACACTTGAACTGGAAGCCAGACTATACACTCCAAGCCGCATCACATCTTGAGAAGCAAGGTTTCTTATATGTGACAAACGGGTACTATGTGCTGACCGATAAAGGCGTGGCGCAGGTAAAGGAAATCATTTAATTAATTTTATTTAATGAATATTAATTAGACTCCTTCAAAAATACATATTTTCCCAACAAAAAAGAAGCTGAAATCGATGCTACTCTGCAAGATTTCAGCTTCTTCTTTTGTATTTAATTATATGGCTAGAACACAATACGCATCTGATACCACTTAGCACCACCGTGATCAGATACAGACTCGCCTTCATTTACAAAGCCAAACTTGGCGTAATAATGAATCTTTTCTTCCTTACATGTTAAAATAACACCTTTTCGATTTTCTTCTTTGGCCAATTCTATGAAAGCCTCAATCAACTGCCCCCCTACACCGCGATTGCGATACGCTGGCATTGTATTTAGGCCAAATATTTCATCATCCGTTACAAATCCATCGATAAAACCGATAGGTGTATCGCCATCAAAGGCAATTAAAAACTGACCTGCATAATGATCTAATCGTTCCTTAAAAGCCTCACGAGGCGCTGCCTCAGCAGAAGGGAAACAAGTTGCTTCTATATGTGTCACTAAATCTAAATCTGCGGTTGTCGCTTTTCGTATAAGCATATTATTTAATCTTTCATATTACATAAAACAAATACATGGTTCATTATAATCTGGTAAAAGCTCATCATGTGTTAAAAATATCATATCAGATGTTTTAGCCTGAGCAATTAACAAACGGTCAAATGGATCTTTATGAGCTTTAGCATTCTCATCACGATGTAATGTAGATAGTGCTAACACATGTGGAACCAATATAGGTAACAATGTAAAACCCGCCCCCGCACAGCTATCTTCTACCATTACTGCATCAATAGGCATACACATTGGACGTTTAAGATGCTTAATTTCAATTTCCCATAGGGAAAGAATACTGTAATAAATATTATTATTTGGATTCATTATCATATCACTTGCTTCTTTAGATAATGAATCATCACCTAAAATAGACCATAGTAAATAATGTGTGTCCAATAATATATTCATATTGTATCTCCAAACATTTCTTCTATATCTTTATCCCATTTATCAAAATCTTTTGGCATTTTAAATTTACCTTTTGCAATGCCTATACGTTTCGACACATCAACTTTAGATTCTGCTTGTCGAGTGTCTTCAGATAGTGTAAGCTGCGCTACAGTCCGTCCATCTTGCTTGATATACACAACAGACTCTTCTCCTGTCTGTAGTTTTTTTACAAGCATAGGCAATTCTGCTGTAGCTTGTGTTATTGTTACTTCACACATAGTTTTCCTCCTCTCTGTAAAATTTATGTTGCTATTACTCTAAGTATATACTGTTTAACCACTAAAGGCTACACTAAGACATATTCTCTTGTGTAGCCTTCACTATGCATATTCTGTTCTCAATTTATATACTATGTAATATGATAATGCTCATTTACATATCATTAAAGCGCTTTGCTCATATAGTTTACTATAACTTTCTCATCTCACGAACGAATGCCTCCGCCTCCTGTAAGTTCTTAGGAAACTCAAAATACATATATCTCTCAGTACCATAAATGGGATTCCTAAAATCATAGCCACTTAATAACAAATACTCTATAATCTTCCACTCTTTATCATTAGATTTTTTAGGAGCTTTGAACTTCTCATTCACAAAGTACATTTTGCCTTTACATTTAGGACAGGTTTTATTTGTATTAAATAACTCGTAATTCGTCCCCTCTGACAAGGATATTCTGCAATTGGTACATACATTTTTATATCCCATAATTATTTTCTCCCATTGGTTTATGTTGAAAAGTTCTTTTACAAGGCTCGATTCAACAATTAACCACATAAGGGCCATACTTTCCATTATTCAAATTTGGTAGACTCATTATCTTTTACTAAAAGAGGTAACAATGCAACTAATAGTAAAATCCAAGTTAATCATATTAGGCCTCATTCAATGATACATACTATATCAAATAATAAAATTATTATAAAAACATCCCTTTAACAACACACTTGAAATTTAGGAATACAAATCAAAATATAACAATCAATGAACTCTAAACTCATCAAGTATTACTGCAGCTTCCTTAACACTAACGGAAACTAACACTTCCAATATTCCCTCATATGCTGTCAGCAACTTAGTATCATCCTTTATTTTATCGCTAAATTCCAAAAATGCTTTTGTTATAATTATATTTAGAATTGATTCAACTGCTTTTACTTTCTGTTTTAACTCTTCTTGATCCCCCTTAAACCTCACCAGGCTTTCATATATAGCTATAATGACATCAGGTAAGAGCTGGGAAATATGTAACTGATATATAATATTAATTAATTCAACAAAATGTTCATGTCCATATCTAGACCAAATATCTACAAGAAAAGCTTTATCAATATAAGAATAACTAGTTTGAAGTTTATTCAAATCATCCATAACATATTGCGGAAAAGACAAAAGTAACATTCGGCTTAATTCCTGCTTTCCCCAGTTTTCTGACAAAGTCAAAATACACTTCTCAATTTTCAAAACATTACGTTCTAATAACCGGCGATTGCTTAATTTTTGATAGCTATCAAAATAAGATAGTAAAAAATAAGCTCCAATCTCATTAAATACTTCAAGTCCATCATGAGTAATATCTGTAAAATCAGTAAACTTAAACATCACAGTAAGAGCATCATCAATATCTTCTTGAGTTGTCAGATATTGTGCTAAAAAATTTATCACTTCGCGTTTGGACGAATAATCTAAAAATTTATAATGTTCACTAGCTTTACAGCATCTAATCATGGTCGGAAAGAGTTGACTAAAAACATAAGCAAAATCCCTATCTTTAAAATCAAGCCCACAGTTTATAGCGTGACAAAGAGTTTCTATTTCACATTTATCTATTGTCCAACGAGAATAATCCTTTTCTGTTTCCTTTATTAAAAATGCATCAATGATATCTTCACGCTTCTTTTTATATAAAGGAATACCACCTTGTATAACTTTGTTCTCAATCCAATCAGGTGGTTCCTGCATATTAGGGGTGTACTCGTATGATGAATCCTTAAGATAAACCTGAGCAGCATTATGTAAATGTCTTCGCATTTCATCTTCAGAAATAGCAACAATAGTATTAAATATAGATTTGGCAAAAACTTTATTAGTCACTAAGTAGTCCTTAAAGTGAGTAGAAAGTTGATTAATGATTCCATGATGACCTCTGTAAAGAATACAATCGACCATAAGATGTAATAATTTTGCCTTTATTCCATCATTAAGACTATATTCAACCTGTGCAAATAATACTTTTGACAAAGATATATCAAACACAAAAGATTCACTATTAAATAATTTTTCAATCCCATCAATCCAAATCTGACAAAGATTTGATCTACACTCTTTATCCATATTATCAAAACTGAATGAATATGCTATAAGTCTAATCAATACCACTTCTATCTCTGTCGTTATTGATGCGGTCTGTAGTAATGACCTTAACTCTTTTATTTGCGCCAAACATGAGTGGAGGTCAAAACAATGCATCTGCATTTTTTTATTACACTCCTGAATAATACACGCTAATATTTTTTGTTCTATTACAAAAGGACTTTTATCATTCTCCTCAATGATTTTTTTTGCTTCGCCAACAACTACAGGCTGAGACGCTCTAATATTATTACCAACATTTCTAACTACAGAGGTTCTAAGATCCATTTTTTGAATCTGTAAATTTTCCAGAGCATGGTCTTTATCGTTTGGGTACAAAGAGTATAGATAATCCAATATAGATTGGGCTTTTTCAACTATCGCATCTATACCTATAAGTTGCATTTGAATCATATATTCCTGCAATGATAAACTTATATTATTATCAATAGAATATCTATTTTCAAATTTATGGAGCCCAATAACCTGTAAAATTTGTGCATCTAACAAATTCTTTGCTGGATTTGGATGAAGTAATACTACTCTCCGAATATCTGCCAACAATAATTCAATACAACTTAACAAATCTAGTGAATATCCTGGCAGTAAATTTTGACAATGAATACCTATATTTGAAATAACAGTTAACATCATCACATTATTAGCTTTATTCAATATCTCATCTTTTACAAACTCCAAAAAGATTTCTTTTCTTTCATCATCACATTGATCAGATTTTAATAACTCTATAACGCTTCTTGTAAGAACATAAAGTGCATCATCAATTATATAATGAATTCCAGCCGCTTGAGTTCCAACTAACCAAAATTGATATGAAAAGAGATACTTTTTATCAACTATATTCGGTACATATAATCTTATTTGAGAGAGTTCATCAGGCCGCTTTTCATATACATAATTTGCTACATGATTAGTTAAATGTGTAATCCAGCGTAATGCTACTTTAAAATTATATCTCACAAGCATATTTAAAAATGTATTTTGAGAAATTGTTTTAAACTCATAGGAGTATAGATCTGCCCTCTCTGATAATCCCCATCTTTTAGAGTGACTTGAGGAACTATAATCAGAGGCACCATATTCCTCTTTTAATTCTTTTTTCTCCAACCAATAAATATCTGCTAGCCAGCATACTTCTTCAGCTAAAGAAGTAACAAGACAAGGTGTTACATTTTTTAATGTATATTCAATAATATCAGTTGAAATTCTTGCAAGATAATTATCTTCATTTTTTATAAAAGCTTCACCAATCTGTTTCCAAAACTCATTAATCCACGAAATAGCATAATCTGCCATTAAATATAATGCTGATAATAGATTATTAACTGACTCAGCTCTTAACGAATACCATTGTTTTCTCTCTTTTTCTAATTCATTTTGAATATAATATTCCAATATCTCGCACGCATTTTGTGCTATTACCGAATTAAACTGACCTGTTTTGGAGTAATCTAAACAAATTTTAATAATTTCATCTTTGTACTCATCATTCTTATATATATTTGCACTAAACAATAAGTTAATAAGACATTCTCTCCCTACACCAATTGGGGATAAGATTGCAAAATTATTATTATAAGAAAGTGGCATTATTTTTGTACTAAATGCATAAAGATTTTCAAGCTTTAGAAAACGCTTCAAAAGATTTCCTGCAATGAGATCTTCATATTCACTAAAAAAATTCTTACAATAATCCGACTTCAAAATTCCAATTATTGTCTGATCTTTCCATTTACTTGAAATATTATCAGTATAAAGTATATTATATAAAAACTTTTCTTGATCGCTCCGAGAAAATAGTTTATTTTCTACCCAGATTTGATATCTTCTATATACGCATCTTCCAAAGGCTTCTATGATAGTAAAAAAATCATCATACTGGCCTTTACAAAGATCAAACCTATTATCAATAAGTCTTTCAAAACAAATATCTTCAAAAATATCATATTTTAATCGTATTTTATTTGAGTTACGTACTATTATCCCATTTGACTCTAAAACTGACACAATTCTAGTATCTAATTCATCCGCTAACACTCCAGAAGAAAATCGCTTTGCCCGCTCAAGAACTATATATTCTATTGTTTGACGAATTTCAGTAGGCTTGATTTGCGGGTACGCATTATTTCTACCCAAACATATAATCTCAGTCCAAATATAGCTTCTAAATGAATTAATATTTTCAATTTCTGTTTTATTATCTATTTTCGAAACAATTAAATTTAAATAGAAGAGGTTATTTAAAATCTGCCCATATACAGGATTTGCCTTTACTCCCATAATTACAGGATACTTGCTAGCAATTGCATTAATCTCACTATTCTCTAGCACTGTAAGTCCAATATTTTTTATAGAAAAGCGACTTTCAATTTTCAAGAATGCATTTTTATCAGAAGATCTACACGATGTGATGATATAAACATGTTCATAATTAACTGCATTATTATAAAGCTGAAATAAAAGATCTTGTTTTGTTTTTGGTGCATCAGCAATAAATTCAAGTGCATCAATATATATATAAATTCGTTTATTGGCGGTATATCGGAATACATCTTGTAAATTGAGGTTCCAAATAGAGTCAAGAGAGTTAGCTTCAATAAATCTTTCAGCGCGTGCAAATAAAACAAGATCTTTATCTTTAAGAAACTTTTTACATAGTGCAGATTTTCCAGATCCAGCTACACCTTGAACGGAAATAAATCTATCTGTACTTTCATTCATTTCACTTAATATCTCTGATCTATTAATCTCATATTCACCTGCAATTAAATCATCAATACTATCCTCAATCAATGCTTTACTAATATTAATAGCTTGTTTAAGACTCGTTACACATACCGATATAGTATTACGTTCATAAACACACAGCTCATAAAGATTCTTTTGAAAATCCAAATCAACTTTGGCTTTTTCTATAACATTCTTTGTTGTAATAAGATGTTTGTCCTTTAAAAATGATATATTACCAATTTGATTATTATTCGAATAGTCTTTTACATTTGATATAGAAGAATTATCCAATACAAAAAAATACACTTCTTTAATTTTATCTAAATGTACAACACTACTATCACGAATTTTTTCAAGTGTCGATTTAATTTTTTGAGGTATATTTTGATTAGTACTAACTTGCACCAAAATTGTTTTATCTTCTGATATAAGATCAACATAAGGATAATTCGCCTTAGTACTATTTAAATTGGAAAATCGTTGCCCAAACCAAAGACTCGCACATTCAATAGCAAATAACTCAAAAAGCGTAGCATTATCAAATAATCCTAACTTATTTAATATTTTAATATTATTCTCATAATTTCTAATGTAATCAGTAATATATTGAATTCGTTCTGCTGATTCTAACATTTTACCCTCTAATTTTTCTATAAAACTAACACATTATCAGAATACGTTATTATAATAACAACAAGAATCAAAATTATTACTCTAACGCCATTTTAGTCCATAATTACATAACATATCAATCACCAGTCATCAAAATAAGCCTCCTATTAAAAGAATAGGAGGCTTATTCAACTTTGATATAAGTATAAATAAAAATTAGGTAATGTTAAATGCATTTTTCAAATCTTGAATTAATGAGTCACAATATAACTCTAATTCCTCTTTATTTAACTCTTCTATTCTTTTAAATCCTGATCCTCCCACTACGCGCCTAAAAGCTTTAATCAATTTTTTGGTAAAACCATATTTTCTAATATACTCAAACTTATCATCTAAAGATAAAGATACGACATCTAAATCATCTAATTTTTTCTGCTTCCTATCTTCTAAACACTTATTAATTGCTTCTGTATTAGCATTAATAAATTCTTCTTTTTTTGCATTTAAAGTTTCATCACGCATAGCATGCTTCAGTAAGTCCTTTTCAAAAGTATAGCATTCTAACATACAATATTGGGTTAATACTATTTTATTTGAAAAATCTTCTTTTTTTAAATCCTTATCAAATTCACAAATTTCATCTATAACTTTTCTTTTTTGATTTTCTGTGTTTCCACCATCAGAATCTACAATAAAAACACTTTTAGAATTTGTATTAATATATTTCAACACACTAGAATTAACTGCCATAGATAATTTTGATACACTAGTTAGCATCATGAATTTGGAGCTAATATCATCACCAAATATGGTCTTAACCAAATATTCATAAGCCTTTTGATCATCTTTTCCTTCAACAAAAACGAGATATTCCTTTCCTAAAAGATAAGTTATATCATAGCCTAGTAATTGCATTATCTCTAAACTTGATTCTAATGGTTTAATCTTAGTAACAGGTAAAGAGTACTTAGTTGGATTTTCTCTAAAAATTTTAAATAAGGACCCTCTATCAAAGCTTATTATAGACATATGAGAATGCGTAGTTAACATAACTTGGTGTTCTTTTGCAATTGTGCAAATAAAATCTGCCATTCTCTTTTCTAATTTAGGATAAAGGTATAATTCAGGTTCCTCAAGTAAAAATAAAACAGGCTCAACACCACTTCGCTGCATCTCTAGCAAAGTTTGTAATAATACAATTTTATACATACTTCTTGTACCTGAACCAACAGATTGGAAATCTATATCTCTATTTATATTTGCAAATCTAAAATTTGTTTTTATATGTATACTTTCAAAAAGTTGATTTGAGAATTGCCACGATATTTTTATAGTATCATTATAAGAATCTTGAAGATTACTATTTAACTTATCAGTTATTTCAAGGGTTTCTTCTTGAACACGCTTTAATAAATATTGATTAATCTCAGGTATAGATAGCTCAGAAATTATCGTATTATCAATTAATTGATTAGGGAGAGTTCTTTTTGTATTTATTGAGGGTAGTAAAAGTCTAAATAATTTATTAGTAGTGCTATCGACTTCCCCTAAACCTTCTCCTATAAAATTTCTTTCATCATGCAAATATGCATATCTCGGTTGTACAATCTTTTGAATCTGAATAATATCCTCAGGACTCAATTTAGACGTACTTGGTTCAGCAAAACTAGAATCCGTCAAAGAAATATGCGAGTTTATCACTTTATCGTATTTATAAACAATTTTAAAATATAAAACATTATTATGCTTACCAATTCCCCATTCTTGCTTTATATTATATCGTAGATTTCTTAAATAGGATTTGCTCTCCATTTTTCTACGTCTTCGCCCTTCAGATTTTTCAAGTGCATTTGAATACCAGATTGGTTTATTATTATTTAAATCAGAATTTGCTAATATTCTCTTAATAGAAAAATCATCAAAATCTATTCCTATGCCTATAGTAATTTCGTCTTCTCGTTTCCCATTTTTATCAAATCTGAAATCCGCCTCCTTAATATTATATTCTCCTAAAAAAGTTAATATTGCAAACAATATAGAACTTTTACCAGAGCTATTTTCTCCTATTAATCCTAACTTATTAGAAATATTACTAATCTCAATTTTTTTTATAGACCTATAATTTTTTATAAGTATTTTTCTTATCATCTTAACCTTGTACTATATAGAGTTATTATAAAATTAAGATAATTTATAAAGCTACAACTAATTACTATAAAAACTCTATAATCCTTTTCACATATAATTGATTATTATTTTTCACTTATTTAATTTGTACTAACTTACACGAATCATAAAAGAAACAAAAAATATAGATAGATTAACAATATAAATAAAATTCGCAGAATATAATTTCTATATAGCATATTATATCAATAAAAGCCTTCCACTAGTTTAGACTGGAAGGCTTTTAAAGTGAATCTATTTAATTCTTATTCCCACTCAATTGTAGCAGGTGGTTTAGATGTAATATCGTACACAATACGGTTGATGTGTTGTACTTCGTTTACGATACGACGGGAGATTGTGTCCAATACGTCGTAAGGGATGCGCGCCCAATCAGCAGTCATGAAGTCTGTTGTTGTTACGCCACGCAATGCCAATGTGTAATCGTATGTACGGAAGTCACCCATAACGCCTACAGTACGTGTAGATGTT
>QWCF01002055.1_pt1 | contig 10260 bp, 12 predicted proteins | sample 1972521 | NCBI WGS metagenome assembly QWCF01 (sample SAMN09866715, study PRJNA288562) | Human oral metagenome isolate term4_saliva, whole genome shotgun sequencing...
GCGGCGGGCCTTTCCACGGTTATGGTGCTTCAGCTCTTCGTGGTGGTTGGCGGTGTAACCCGGTTAATTCCGCTGACCGGTTTGACCACACCGTTTATGTCTGCCGGTGGTTCATCCCTGGTGGCTAACTGGATTATCGTGGCGTTGTGGCTTTCGATTTCGCATACCGCGCGAGCGCCTCACGTCGTGGTCGGGTTCGACGTTCCCGAAAGTATCGACCACGAAGACTACAGCTATGAATCTGAGGGCGCAACCAGCGTTCTCGCCCGTATTTCAACTCAACAAGCAGGAGGTGACCGCAATGGATAGGGCAATTCGCCGCATGTGGATGGCCGCAGGTTGCGTTTTTATCCTGCTCATGGGTACGTTGAGCTATATCCAATTCTTCGACACCGAATCTCTCAAAGATAACCCGTGGAACTCGCGTTCTTTGTACGATAACTACGGTGCCAACCGTGGCTCTATCGTGGTCGATGGAACCGAAATCGCCTCGTCGGTGAAATCGGATGATGAGTATAACTATCAGCGCGTGTACTCTGAGCCGGAAAAGTATGCGGCGCTGACGGGTTATTTCTCGTCAGTGTACGGTTCTACCGGTGTCGAGTCCGCTATGGACAAGGAGCTTTCGGGTACTTCCGACAGCCAGTTCTACGATCGTGTTGCTCAGCTCTTCTCGGGTTCTTCGGCACGCGGTGCGAGCGTCGAGCTCACCGTGGATTCCAAGCTTCAGGAGCTTGCTAACAACCTGCTGCAGGGCCGTAAGGGTTCTATTGTGGCGATCAACCCCAAGACTGGCGAAATCTTGGCGATGGCTTCGTCTCCCTCATATGACCCGAATACGCTCGCATCCCACGATGGGTCTACGGTAGTCAGCAACTATGAGGAACTGAACTCGAATCCGAATAACCCGCTTTACAACCGTGCTATTGCGGGTAACACCTATTCGCCCGGCTCACTCCTTTTGCGCAGATCGCAATGGATTTGGGTGAAGATAGGATCTCTAGGACTGCCGAAAACTTTGGTTATGGTCAGGATTTGAAGATTCCGCTGGCGGTGGCTAAGTCGAGCTTCCCGAAGGGTATGTCGCAGAGCCAGCTGGCGCAGGCATCCGTGGGTCAGTACGATGTACGCACCACCCCGCTGCAGGTGGCGATGACTTCTGCTGCGATCGCTAACGGCGGTGTGCAGATGAAGCCCAATATGATTCGTTCTGTCAAAACCAGTAACTTGAGCGTGCTCTACGAGTTCTCACCCGAGAAGTTGCGCACCTCAACTTCTACTAAAGTCGCCGATCAGGTGAAACAATGGATGGTGAACTCTGTGGATAACGGTATTGCCCGTAACGCAGGCGTGCCCGGGTATAAGGTTGCTGGTAAGACCGGTACCGCAGAAACTACGGGTGGTTTGAATAACTCTTGGTTTACCGGGTTTGCACCCGCCGATGATCCTCAGATCGCCATTGCGGTGGTCTATGAGGATATGGATGCAACAACCGGTTCCCAGCTTTCGACAAATGCAGGTAAACAACTTTTTGAGGCGGTGTTGAACAAGTGAGGCCTTCGGCTGATATCACCTTGGGCGGGCGCTACACCCTAACCGAACGTATCGCTATCGGCGGTATGGGTGAGGTCTGGAAAGCTCGCGACAAGGTTCTCGGACGCACCGTCGCCGTTAAAATCCTGAAAGAGGAATATACGGGTGACCCCGGGTTCTTGGAGCGTTTCCGTGCGGAGGCGCGCCATACCGCACTCTTGAACCACCCCGGCGTTGCCAATATGTTCGATTACGGTGAAGAGGATAACTCTGCATACCTGGTGATGGAGCTGGTTCCGGGCGAGCCGCTGTCGAGCATCATCGAGCGCGACGGCACGCTGCCGCCGGATCGCATCCTGAACTTTATTGCGCAGACGGCTCGCGCGTTGGCTGCTGCGCACGCTCAGGGCCTCGTGCACCGCGATGTGAAGCCCGGTAACCTAATGATCACCCCGGATGACCGGGTGAAGGTTACCGACTTCGGTATTGCTAGGCTTGCGAACCAGGTTCCGCTGACCGCTACCGGTCAGGTGATGGGTACAGCCCAGTATTTGGCACCCGAACAGGCAACCGGTCAACCTGCAACCCCGTCCTCCGATATGTACTCGCTGGGTATTATCGGGTACGAATGCCTGGTCGGTCACCGCCCGTTCACGGGTGAATCACAGATCGCGATTGCTCTAGCCCAGGTGAACGATCCGCCACCACCGCTGCCGGAGAGCATCCCGGCACCTGCCCGCGCCTTGATTATGTGCCTGCTTGCTAAGGATCCTGCGGAGCGTCCAAAGGATGCTACCGCGCTGGCATCCGCTATTGATGCTATTCGCCGTCGCGATATTCCTGCCGCGATTAAGGCCGTGCCCACGCTTGAGGCGTTCTTGCCGGAGAATCTGGATACTGCCCAGACCTCCTTGATCGCCGAGCCTATTTCGGCATCTGCCGCTCCGAAGTTCGGTTCTGGGTCGCGCTTCACGCCCGGTCCTTCGACGGCTCCTATCCCTGAGCCCGGGTCGAAGGCTGCGGCCGCGCGTACGGCACAACAGGGGCCGAAGAAACGCAGCTGGGTATGGATCGCCGCTATCGTTGCGGCACTAGTGCTTATTCTCGGTATCCTCTGGGCTGTCTGGGCGGCAAATAGCCGTGCAACCCCCACTCCGAATACCACCAGCTCGGCAACACCCAGCTCTGCGGAAGGTACCGTCACGGTAGCCACCCCAAGCGAGGAGTCCTCGGCTGCGAGCAGCACTCAGAAGCAGAAAATTAACCTGCAGGCACGCAGCTACGAGGGTCGTCCCCTTCAGGATGTTGTCAATGACCTGAAGAACCTGGGTCTTTCGCCCAGGACTGAAAGTGTTGAGTCTGAAGAGCCAGCCAACACCGTTCTGTCGATTTCACCGGCTGGTTCGGTAGACGAAGGCAGCACCATTACCGTACGTTATTCAAGCGGTTCCAGGGGCGCGACCCTACCTAATGTTGATGGGAAGAACTACGAAGAGGCTTCTCGGACGATTACCTCGCTTGGTGTTGACGTGAACCTTCACTTCGAGCATTCGGACACCGCACAGCCCGGTACGGTGCTGCGCACCAGCCCTTCTTCTGGCACTAAAGTGTCAGTTCCTAGTAAGGTAGAGATGTATGTAGCTAATGAGTCTTCAGGTACGAGGACGGATTCTGACTCGTCGCCATCCGCAGCTACGCCTTCAGGCGCGTCGACTTCTTCTAGTCCTCGTACTGGGCGTTAGTGTCTGAGTCCACTCACATCAAAAACTATTTTTACCCCAGGAGAACGTATGGACCTGTTGGTTCCTGAAACGGTAGATGGCCGTTATAAGGTACTCGATGTTATCGGTACCGGTGCGATGGCTACCGTATACGCGGCGGAGGATACTCGTCTCGGTCGTAAGGTCGCGATGAAGATCCTGCGCCCGGAGCAGGCCCAAGACAAAACCTTCCGTTCACGGTTTAAGCGTGAGGCGGAGGCTGTCGCATCCCTGAACAACCCCGGTATCGTTGCGGTGTACGACACGGGCGCTTATTCCCCGTCAGATCCCAACAGCGGATACGGTGTTGATGATGCCGTCGACGATGACGAGGCTAAGATCCCGTACATCGTTATGGAATACGTTGATGGCAGGACGCTGCGCAGCGTCCTGTCGTCGGGCGGGTACATTCCTGTGCGTGATGCGGTGGGGTATGCAGAGCAACTTTTGAGTGCTCTGAAATACAGTCATTCGATGGGTATTATCCACCGCGATATTAAGCCCGCGAATATTATGGTGCTTCCCCGAACCGAGGAAGACGCCGCAAAGGGGCAGCCGGGTCAGATTAAGGTGATGGACTTCGGCATCGCCCGAGCTATTGAAGAGGCTGGCGAGGCTCTGACAAAGGCCAACGTGGTGATGGGTAGCGCACGCTACATGTCTCCCGAGCAGGTCAGTGGTAAAGAAGTTGATGCGAGAAGCGACCTTTATTCGGCAGCATGCGTACTGTATGAAATGGTTGCTGGACGTTCCCCCTTCGACGCGGAAACTAACGTCGATTTGGCGGCGAAGCATCTTACCGAGACTCCCGCCGCACCGAGTACCTTTAGCCCGCTGAGCGTACCCCCTGAGCTTGATGAAGTTATTCTTCGAGGTCTTGCCAAGAACCCGGATGATCGTTACCAGACCGCCGATGAGTTTTCGCAGGCGATCCGTCAGGGAGCAGGTCTGCAGGTTGGCGGCGGTATGCCGCAACAGGTTCCCGATGACTCCATGACCACCGCTTTTGCGCCTCTTGAGGCTCCCGCGGCGGGCACGACCCTGCCGCAGGTTTCGACTCCTGTTGAAGACGCGAACCTCAACGGTTTCTTCGATGACGATGAGTACGGCGGAGAAGAATTTGTTGAAGAGGAAGAGTTCCTTCCCGCCGAGCAACCCCGTAAGCGAACCTGGGTTCGTTTCCTCGTTGGTCTTGCTATTGCAGCATCGCTTCTGCTGGGTATCGGCTCGTTCCTGTACTACCAGGGCAAGCTCAATGAAGTTCCGCAGGTCGCTATTCCTACCGTGATGAACCAGTCGAAGGACGATGCCGAGAACCAGCTGCGCAATGCTGGCTTTGCCGTGGAGAGCCGCGGGGCATACTCCGAGAACGTGAAGAAGGGCGATGTTATTAGCGTCAGCCCCGGCGAGGGCACGAAGGTGGCTAAGGGTTCTACCGTGTCGCTGACCTACTCGAATGGTCCCGAGCGAGTAACCCTGCCCGATAACCTGCAGGGTCAGAGCGAAGCCTATGTGCGCAACGCTCTGAAAGAGCTCGGCCTTAAGGATGGTCGCGTCAGCACCGTTGAGAGCGCATCCGTTCCCGCCGGTATGGTAGTTTCTCTGGAGCCTGAGAAGGCTGAAACCGATGCCAACGGTAAGACCACGATCGAGGCTGGCAGCAACGTAAACCTGGTGCTGTCCTCCGGTAAGGTCAAGGTTCCTTCGCTTGTGGGTCTGACGAAGGATCAGGCTATTGAAGCTCTGACCGCTTCCGATGTTCTGCTCAACACCAATATTGAGACCGTTCAGACAAGCTCTGCGGCACCGAATACGGTGATTTCTCAGAGTTCCGCTGCGGGTACTCTGGTGGCCCAGAACAGCACTGTTACTATTCGTGTGGCGGCTGCCCCGGCGGCGACCGCATCTGCCTCACCGCGTGCGACTACCCCGTCGACGAATAATAACAACAACACCCAGCGCCAGCAGGGTAATCAGCAGCAGAATCAACAGCAGCAAGGCCAACAGGGCCAGCAGGGCAACGCTCCTGTACCTTCTGCAACGCCAAGTGCCGCTGCTCCTTCATCCAAGGCCGTACAAAACGGCAAGGAAAATGAGGAGAAAGAAGAAAGGTAAGGCTGGTTTGCTCAGGTAAATCCTGGTCATATATGTGGGGCGTGCTTTAGATTCAAAATCTAAAGCACGCCCCACATATATTTCTTCGGCTGTACCGCGCATAGAGAAGGCGCCTGACAGACCTATTTGGGTCTGTCAGGCGCCTTTACTGCTGCCCGCTAGGCGATTAGTGGGGACAACGATTTGGCACGCTCAGCGGCCCCCTCAAGCCCCGTTTCTTCCAGCCAGTTACCCAGCATCAGATAACCGCTCTCGGTAAGCACGGATTCCGGGTGGAATTGTACGCCATGCATGGGCGCATCCCGGTGCCGCAGCCCCATAATAATGCCGCTCTCGGTCGTCGAAGTAGTTTCTAGGACCTCAGGCATAGTCTCTGGGACAACCGCCAGCGAATGGTAACGAGTCGCAGTGAAGGGGCTCGGTACGCCTTTGAACACCGAGTCGTTCTCGTGAACCAAGGTTGAAGTCTTGCCGTGCATCAGCTCGGGGGCGTGTGTGACGGTGCCGCCAAACGCCTCCGCGATAGCTTGATGCCCCAGACACACGCCAAGCAGGGGTTTATGGGTCTGCGCAGCCCAGCGAATGGTATCGATAATGACCCCGGCTTCTGCGGGGGCACCGGGTCCCGGAGAGATGAGCAGGCCGTCGTACTCGGCAGCCATTGTGAGCACGGTATCAAGGTCATACTCGTCATTGCGGATTACGGTTGTCTCGGCTCCGAGCTGCTGCAGATATCCGACGAGGGTGAACACGAAACTATCGTAATTATCGATAACCAGGATGCGGGTCATGGCTTCTCCTTTGGCAAGCGCCGCTAATGGTTGATGGTAACGTCAAAGTTGAACGGACCGTACTCGGCAAAATTCGGAAACACGAATTCCATGAGGGCGTATACGATCACGGCGATAAGCAGAATAGCAATGATAATGCGAACCCATAGAGGTCCGGGAAGATGGCGAAAAATCCAACCGTACATGTTATATCCTCTCGGGTTAGGCGGGGTTCTGGACTGCTTGGGCAATTTCCGCAGGCGCGCCGGCAGAGTTAGGCTGCCAGGATTCAAAACGGGCGTGCACAATATAACGTTCTGTGTCACCGTAACGCGGATGGCAGGTCGTGAGCGTCATAATGCGCTCCGTGGGCTCTTGTCCGGGTTTGCTCGGAACCGGCTCGATCACCTCAATATTGTCAGGCTGCACAATCACATGCTCATACACGGTGTAGGTGTAGTAGCCGTCTTTGGTGCGCACATAAATGTGATCGCCCACCTGCAGCTTATCGATATAGTCGAGCACTGCACCGCGTGTCTGCCGGTGCCCTGCGAGCGCGAAATTGCCCACACCACCCGGCATGGCGGTTCCGTCGTAGTGTCCCAAACCGAGGGTATCGATCACGTCTGCGCTGGTACCCTGTGCGGTGGGGCGCTGGTAGTCTGCACCAAACCGGGGAATGTAGACAACCCCGAATCCTTTTCCGTGTTCGGGTTCGGCTTCAGGCTCCGGTGGATTTTGGGGATCCCACTGTTCGACTGGCGCGGCGGAGCTGAACTCGTGCGTCAGGGAATCGACGGCTTGGGACTGTGAACGGTTTGCGTCTATATTGGTCCACCAGAGCTGCCACGCGACAAAGAGCAGCAGCACAAGACCAACGGTGATCAGAAGCTCACCCGTGATTTGGATGGTCCACCGCAGAATAGATTTATGAGGCTGAACTGCCTGATGCGCTTTCGCGGATGCATGCGCCATAGTTTTGGGTGTCCTCCATAGCGGGATGTTACCGTCCCAGTCATTACACTTTCTTTAATGACAACGCCGGTGAAAGGTGAAATCATCCCGCGAGTCTGCAAAGATAGTTTTTAACGTACTACATAAGGTTACCCATACATCTGAGGCGGAGGAAAATATGTCCCCTAAGTCGACTGCGAAAAAGTCGAAAAAGACTGCCAATACTAAGTCAAAGAAGTCACAAGACAAGAAATCGGCTAAGGCCGTTGAAGAAGATGCGAGCGAGCTCCGTCTGTTGGAGGTCGCTCGCGAGATGGAAACGAGCGGAACACAGAGAGAGGGTACTCCCCTGTGGTATCGAGTGGTAATGTTTTCGCTCGTTGCGCTGGGTATTCTCTGGATTATTGCGTATTACATTTTTGAGGGTCGACTTCCTGTGCCCGGTATTGGCATGTGGAATGTGACTATTGGCGTGGGTGCCATGATGGTGGGTATGGTCATGATGACTCGGTGGCGTTAGGTTAGGGCTATGTCCGAATCAGATGGGTCTCCTTCGCCTCAAGAATCTCAGGATGCCCCGCATGGCTCTACCTCCGATCCCATGCGGAGTACCGAGGATATTTCAAAACGTGCGGATATTCGTGCCGCCCGCGTGGAGACAAGGTTGCGCCGCTGGGCGTTGATCGGGTTTATCGTCGCTGCGGCGTTATTCTGGTTGGCGTCTCTTTTCTTCCGTTAGATCACGTATAAGCGTGGCGGTGCCGTGTCCTGTATGGGATACGCCCGCCACGTTTTCTTTGCTTTTACTCGTTCTGGGGCTCCGCGACTAGCTCTTCGTGCAGGGGCCGCAGAATCCGCACGAATACGATCATGACGATGAGCTCCACCATTGTCTGGGTCAGTACTGCGGGCTGCATGAGGTCGGCCTGTGGCACGCGTTGTTCTTTGAGCCGCTCCGAGAGCGCTAGTATGACTGGAAACATGACAAGAGCGTTGCGTGTGACGACCGAGAAGATAATCGCTTTGCGTTCTTTGAGTGTGAGCGGTTTTCGGTTTTTCACCGCGTACCGTGCCGTATACGGAAGTAAGAACCCGAGCATCCCCGCGCAGAGTGCGAAGATGAAGTAGAACGGCACCCAGTGAACAAGATGCTGGGGTGCTTCGCCGATGCGGCGTGCGTAGGCAGTGCACATGAGCGTTAGGAGTACGCACATAATCCCCACCATATATGTCTCGCTGATATCTGAAATCGTCTTCGCGTATTTCGCAATCTTCGGCGTATGGTGAGCACGTTGTACAAGGTACGCCGCGAGCGCTGGAATCATAACCACCAGCAGGGCTGCGTATGCGCTGGCTGGGAGTGGAAAGATACTGCCAAGATCTTTATATGCAAATATTCCAATATAAGTATATATACTAGTCCAAATGGGAATTATGAGAATCTGAAGACCGAGTAGAAGCGGTGTTTTACGCAGCAGCAATGTGCTGTCGCCACCGGCGTAACGGGTAAAAACCACCACATAATCAATGCACGGTGCCAGCACCACGAGGGCTACCGCCAGGGCGATCACGGAACTATCTCCTAAGAATGTGGGAAGCAAAATCATGACCAGCAGGGGTACCACAATAAAGTTGAGCGTTATCAGCCATAGGGTAAATCCGCGCGATGCGGCAGCGGGTGCCCCGTTTCGTTCCCGTTCCTGGCCCCGACCGAAAGGAACTCCCATAAAGTTGGCAAAAAGCAGAACCGCCAGGGCATAAGGCACCAGAGCATCGCTCACCTCTGACACCTTAGGCGGGCACATCAGGGAGAGTACTACACCCACAGCCATTGAGGCGAGGTAGAAGGCGCTTTGATGCCGTTCGCCCCAGCTATCCGTCATGAATCCAAAAGCCCTTTATGGGCCGCATCAGCAACCCGACGGCTAACTTTTTCCAGAACGGGCGAGTTGATATTCCAGTGCTGCCAGTACAGTGGGAACTCCACGGGCTTCTGAGCGAGTTTCACAAGTGTTTGGGCGGCGAAATATTCGCTACACTGCGCCTCCGGCAGCAGACCCCACGCAATACCCTCGTAGACCGCCTGCGCATAGTCCGGTGATGAAGGAATATAGAGCGTTGGGCTCTGCTCGAATTCGGCTCTGGACAGTTTTAGGTCTTCCTCAATCAGAGCGCGTGCAGCATCCTGCACAAAGTCTTTACGATCATATTCCACCACTGGTGCCCGGTTCAGGTCTTCACGGGTAGTCTTCGCGGGGAACCCCGGAAGGTAACGATCCACATACGCTGGCGATGCCACGCACCAGTAACGCGCCACGCCCAGGTAATCTACCGAGCATCCGGGGATTTTCCCGGGCTGTGAGGTTATGGCAGCCATAACTTCCCCGGTACGCAGAAGGGCTGAGGAATGAAATTCGCCTTCACGCCGCAGGTCGCAGAAAATTTCGTCCTCCTGAGCGAGCGTGCGTATAGCTTCCAAAAACCACGTTGCTAAAGAATCGGCGTTCAGGGCTATAGAGACTGTCTGGAATCCGCCCTCGCCCATGAGTTCTCGTTCCAGCTCAAGCTGCAGAAATTCACTTTGCCGGGCAATACGTAACACGCTCTGTCCAGAAGCCGTTGGAGTCACCGGGTTGGTGCGCTGCAGCAGGACTTTACCGGCCAGCTGTTCCATTGTTTTTACACGCTGTGATATTGCGGAGGGGCTAACCCCAAGAACGTCGGCAGCAGCATCGAAGGTGCCGTATTCGATGACCGTGACGAATGTTTTGAGGTGGTCGGTCGTAAAACGTGTCATAAGAACATCTTACGTACGTTGAAATAACTTAGCTAGGTTTACGGGGTTTTCAGACTTTTGATGTTCATCATCGCCCTGCGCATGTCCTATTTGGCGTACACCATTTTCACCCTGGATACACACCTCTAAGATAAAAGCAGTGGGACTGTCCCCCTCCAACGTGTCTACGCTGTCATCTAACCACCCGAAGGATATCCTCCATGGTCAAGCCACCATTCATGGAAATTGCATGCCCCGTTTGTTCCAAGCCCGTGAAGACTTTAGAACGTTATCCTCGCTCGCTCTGTCCCGAATGTTCTGCACGGGTGACTGACCGGTCTGGCCGCCCGGT
>QWCF01000988.1_pt1 | contig 10243 bp, 8 predicted proteins | sample 1972521 | NCBI WGS metagenome assembly QWCF01 (sample SAMN09866715, study PRJNA288562) | Human oral metagenome isolate term4_saliva, whole genome shotgun sequencing...
CTATAAATAATCGTGAAATGCCTTGAATTCTTTGACTATTCAAGGCATTTTCGTTATAATAAATTAGATAAAATAATGTAAGATGTCCTATAGAGGAGTGATTTGTTTGTTAAGCTTTTTACAAAGGCTATTAGGCAATAATAACGCAAAAGAAATCAAGAAAATGCGTGCTATTGCTGATCATATTAATGAAATTGAACCGAATTATGTTAAATTAAGTGATGCTAACTTAGTAGCAAAAACCGATGAGTTTAAACGTCGTTTGCAAAAAGGGGAAACGTTAGACGACATTTTACCAGAAGCATTTGCCGTAGTTCGTGAAGCGTCTAAACGCGTGTTAGGCATGCGTCATTTTGATGTACAGTTGATTGGTGGTATTTGCCTTCATAGAGGTAATATCGCAGAAATGCGTACTGGTGAAGGTAAAACATTAGTTGCTACATTACCAGTATATCTAAATGCATTGACAGGCAATGGGGTGCATGTTGTTACAGTAAATGATTATTTGGCGACTCGCGATAGCGAACAAATGGGGCGTTTATATAACTTCTTAGGTCTTTCTACAGGTCTTATTGTAGCTAATCTCGATTTTAACCAACGTAAAGAAGCATATGCATGCGATATTACATATGGTACAAATAATGAGTTTGGTTTTGACTATTTGCGCGATAACATGGTATCTGATGTATCACAAATGGTACAACGTCCATTGAATTATGCAATTGTCGATGAAGTTGACTCCATCCTTATCGATGAAGCGAGAACTCCACTAATTATTTCTGGTCCTGGTCAACGTTCCACAGATAATTACTATAAGTTAGCTAAAATTGTTCCTCATCTTGTGAAAGATGAAGATTATACAATTGATGAAAAACAAAAAACCATTGCACCTACAGATTCTGGTATTGCTAAAGTCGAAAAAATGCTTGGTGTTGAAAACTTGTATGATTCAGAAAATATTGAGTTAAATCATCTACTTGGTGCATCTCTTCGTGCATATGCTATGATGCATCGCGATACTGACTATGTAGTTAAAGATGGTGAAGTTGTTATCGTCGATGAATTCACAGGTCGTTTGATGTTTGGTCGTCGTTATTCCGATGGTTTACACCAAGCAATCGAAGCTAAAGAAGGCTTGAAGGTTGAACGTGAAAGCCAAACATTGGCTTCTGTTACATTCCAAAACTATTTCCGTATGTATAAAAAGCTTGCTGGTATGACTGGTACAGCCAAAACAGAGGAAAAAGAGTTTATCGATATTTACGGTTTGGAAGTATTACCTATTCCTCCAAATAAACCATTGGCTCGTATAGATTTGCCTGATCAAATCTTTAAAACAAAGGCAGCTAAATATCGTGCCGTAGTACGTAATGCTGTAGAACGCCATCAAACTGGTCAACCAATTTTGATTGGTACTACATCTATTACTCAATCTGAAGAACTTTCAGATATGTTATTACGTGCAGGAGTACCACATAAAGTATTGAATGCTAAACATCATGAAAAAGAAGCGGAAATTGTTGCAGATGCTGGTCAAATGGGTATGGTGACAATCGCTACAAACATGGCTGGTCGTGGTACTGATATCACACTTGGTGAAGGTGTCCCTGAATTAGGCGGTTTGGCTATCTTAGGTACTGAACGTCATGAAAGTCGCCGTATCGATAATCAGTTGCGTGGTCGTGCTGGTCGTCAAGGTGACCCAGGCTCCTCTCAATTCTTCTTATCCTTAGAAGATGATTTAATGCGTATCTTTGGCGCTGATAATATTACAGGTATCATGGATAAATTAGGCATGGAAGAGGATGAGCCTATTGAGCATTCTTTGATTACTAAATCTATTGAACGTGCTCAAAAGAAAGTAGAAGATCATAACTATAATATTCGTAAATATGTCCTTGAGTATGATGATGTTATGAATCAACAACGTGAAGTATTATACGAACAACGTCGTCGTATTTTACGTAACGAATCCTTACGTGACACAATCAATGAAATGATTGATAAACTTGTTACTGAATCTGTAGATGCTTATGCAGATGAAAAATTATATCCAGAAGAATGGGATTATGAAGGTCTTTATAAGCATTTAAGTCAATATTTCTTAACAGAAGAGATTATGTCCTCTCAAGATATGGAAGAGTATAGCCGTCAAGAATTGTTAGAACGTTTACTTGAAATTGCTCATGCTGAGTATCAAGATCGCGTTGATATGCTTGGTGATGCTATGTTTGGCCAACTTGAAAAGGCTATTATGTTGCGCGTTGTTGATAACAAATGGATGGAACATTTGGATAATATGGATATGTTGCGTGAAGGTATTGGCCTTCGTGCTTATGGCCAAAAAAATCCATTGGTGGAATATAAATTTGAAGCCTTTGATATGTTCCAAAACATGATTGCTGCAATTCAAGATGAAACAATCATGGCGTTATACAAAATTCGTGCACAATTGATTCAAGAGATTGAAGAACCAGTTGACCACTTAGAAGGTGCACAACCCCATCATGAAGATGTGTTGGAGCCACAAAACATAGATTAAGATTTGTGAATGGCACGTTGCTCAATGGGATTTCCTTCTGGGCAACGGCCATTTTTCTATTTTATTAAGGTGATAATTTATCGATGTAATAAGCTAATAAGTAAAAGGTGGTGAACATAAATTGTTAGAAGATTTAAAACCGATTATTTCTAATCTTGAAGAACGTATTTATGGAATGAGGGATTCACTTTAACATCGCTCAGAAAGAGGATCGAATCTTTACACTAGATGTACAAATGAGCGACCCTACATTTTGGGACGATCCTGATAAGGCTCGTGAGATTTCTCAAGAGGCTACACAATTAAAGAATGCTGTAGAAAGCTATAAACAACTTGTTAGTGACATCGAAGATGCTAATGTAATGCTAGAGATGGCTATAGAGGAAGATGATCGTTCTCTAGAAGGAGAGATTAAGGATTATGTTCAACAAATAGAAGAAACTGTAGAAAAACAAGAGGTTCTTTTATTGCTTAGTGGTGAGTATGATGCTAATAATGCAATCTTAACATTTCATGCTGGTGCAGGTGGTACAGAAGCACAAGATTGGTGTTCTATGCTCATTCGCATGTACTTACGCTGGGCTGAAAAAGCAGGATTTTCTATTGAATTGATGGACGAACAGCCCGGTGATGAGGCGGGTACTAAATCTGCTACATTTTTAATTAAAGGTGAAAATGCTTTTGGATATTTGAAATCTGAAAAAGGCGTACACCGTCTTGTTCGTATCTCACCATTTGATGCTGCGGCACGTCGTCATACATCCTTTGCTGCTGTTGATGTAATGCCAGAAATTGATGATACAGTAGAAATTAATATAGACATGAAGGATGTACAGGTAGATACATATCGAGCTAGTGGTGCTGGTGGTCAGCATATTAATAAAACAGATTCGGCTGTACGTATGACGCATAGACCAACTGGTATTGTAGTTCAATGTCAATCACAGCGTTCCCAAATGCAAAATAGGGAACAAGCATTACGTTTATTACGAGCAAAATTATTTGAATTAGAATTAGAAAAACAAGCAGAACTTAAAGAGCAAATAGGTGGTACATACCAAGCTATTGAATGGGGCAGTCAAATTCGCTCCTACGTATTCCACCCATATAATCTCGTTAAGGATCATCGTACAGGGGTTGAAACAGGGAATGTACAATCCGTTATGGATGGTAATTTAGATCAATTTATGGAAGGCTTCTTGAAAAAAGAAGCAAATTTAACAGTTTAGGAGTTCTTATGAAAAAGTTTTTACTATTCCTACTAGTGCTGATTATTGCCTTGGCAGCAGCAACACAATTTTTATTACCTTCTTATATTAGTTCTCGTATTGAAAAACAATTAAATGATTCCCTAAAACCATCTGCTCAAACTGTAAATGTTGAGTCTCAACCAGGATTCAAATTACTTTATGGTGAAGCTGATCATGTGTACGGTTCTTTAGATGATGTAAAACTTGGTAAATTAAATTTTGCAAACTTCAAATATGATGCAACACAAATTCTAGTTAATCCAATTTCATTATTGGCTAGCCAAGAAATAGATGTTGTTAGAGTTGGAAACTCAAGTATTGACGGTATAGTTACTAATGAAGATTTAGCAACATTTTTAAGCACTCAAGCTGGCAGTGAAATTCAAGATGTACAAGTAAATATTAGTAAAGATAACATTAGTTTAACTGGCAAGATGAATGTAGGTATGGTATTTAAAGGCGCTGTTAAATTAGATGGTAATTTAGAATTAAAGGATAATACTTTATTATTTGCACCTAAGAAATTCACCATTAATGGTGCTACTATCCCAGGTTTAACATCTAATGTACTAGAAGCTACTGAAATCTATAACTTCAATAACTTCCCTATTCCTGTAAAAGCAGAAAGCTTAACTATCGATAATGGTGAAATTCACATTAAAGTTAAACCAGTGCTCAACTAGAAAGGATTTGTCGTGAATCATCGGAACACCCAGAAAAGTAAGTACTCTTGGATTCTTATATTATGTATTATTGTAGGCCTTGTATCCTCTTTATACTTAGTATTTGAACGCCATCAGATAGAAAAATCTCAAAACCATATAGAAAATATCGTAGATTATGATGCTGTTTTACGGGCTAATGCTTTTGAAAAACGTAGTCAACAAGAGGCCTTTGATGCGCTTCGCAATGCAGGTGTAACAGCATTTGCTATTTATGATCGCACCTTAGAAAAAGCGAAAGATGCGGGTCAAGTTAAGGTATTATCTTCCGAAGAAATGGATTCTGTCCGTGTTAATGGGGCATCCGTGAAACATGGTGCAACTTATGTAGCTTTGATTTCTGGTAAAGAAGGCTATTATAAAGAAATTCGGGAAGATTTATATCATCGTATTGGTAAAGATAAAGTTAAAGAGCTTAATACAAGTATTGGTCCGGTTCTTGAGTTATATGGTGCTACTGCAGATAGCTATCTAAAAATGAATCTTGGTATTTCCAAGCTTCAAGCTCAAGAAGTTGCTAATCGTGGATTTAATGTTATTGTTCGACCTACAAATTACAGAAATGTAACGTCTGAAGATCTTCAATATCTATTTAAACGCCTTGAAGGAATTCCACATGTTACTGGTATGATTTTTGCTGGCAAAGAAGCTCTTGGTGCGCCTAACTTAACTGATGAAACCTTAGAATTATTACATAAAAATCACATTCCTTTAGTTGGTATCGAAGCTGTTAACCAACTTCAATATGAGCCACAACAAGGTTTCTTAGAAATGGCTGCTAAAGAGAATTATAGCGTTGGTCGTGTATATACAATTGCTAAGGACGAATTAAAGAAAATTACTCCTGAAGAAGCAGCACAACGTTTCTATATTAGTGATATAGAACGAAATATTCGTTTCAATTTATTCCCTATGTATGAAACTGGTGTAAATAATGAAACAGTATTACAAACTACCATTAACTATATTGGTATGACTACTGAAAAATTATCTACAAAAGGTTATGAATTTGGTCCTGCTGATATTTATCCAGCATATACACCTAATCCATTGTTAGTAGTTATTACTATGATAGGTGCTATTGCACTTTTCGTTTACGTTGGTCAAATGCTAATTCCAATGAGTAAACATAAACAATTGGTAGCATTTTTCGGTATTTCATTACTATCTATTGTATTGTTTATCATTACAAGTGGCACACTGATTACTCAAATTTGGGCATTATCTAGTGCTATTATGGCTCCTGTAGGTGCTATGATCCGTTTGATGGAAGAATGGCGTCGTTATGATGGGTCTCGTCCATTAGGTGCTATTAAATCAACAGTATTAGCAGTATTCTATCTCGTTATTGCCGCACTCTTTGCAGCTATTGGAGGAATGTATATTGCATCTTTACTAGGTAATACAAAATTCTTCATGGAATTTGCTATCTTTAGAGGTGTTAAATTAACATTTGTACTTCCAGTTGTATTGGTGATTATCGCTTATTTACAACGTTTCCCATTGTGGAAAGGTCGTATGATTAACTCTAAAGAAGAAGCAAAGAAATTTGTAGTTGAATTTTTAACAATGGATGTTAAGTTCTACGTATTCTTTGTAATGGCCGCTCTTGGTGGCGTGGCATGGGTATTTGTTGGCCGAAGTGGTCATACAGCAGGTGTTCCTGTACCAGGAGTTGAACTCATGCTTCGTCGTTTTCTTGAAAATACAATGTATGCAAGACCTAGAGAAAAAGAGTTCATTATTGGTCACCCTGCATTAATGTTGGCTACATTTGCATTCCTACGCAAATGGCCTACAGTGATCCATTTCTTATTAACTATTGCTGGTGTTATTGGCATAGCGTCTATGGTTGAAACATTCTGTCATATTAGAACTCCTGTATTCATGTCTATTATGCGTGGATATGATGGTTTGTTAATTGGTGCGCTCTTAGGTTTGCTTCTTATCATTGCTGTACGATTCATGATGTATGTAACACAATGGTTCCAAGCTCGGGAGGTTGACCATGAGTAATATTGTTATCTCTGGCTACTATGGTTTTGGTAATGCTGGTGATGAAGCAATGCTTTGTGCTATTATCGATGCCATTCGTAAAGAGGAAGCAGATGCGCATATTACTGTTATTTCTGGTAATCCTACAGAGACGAGCAAAAAGCACAATATACATGCGGTGGGAACCTTTTCTGCATTCGGTATTCTAAAGGCTATTTCAAATTCTGATTTAGTTATCAGTGGCGGAGGTAGCCTGTTACAAGATGCTACTAGTATTCGCAATACATATTACTACTTAAGTATTATGGCTTTAGCAAAAATGATGGGTAAAAAGGTGATGCTATACTCACAAGGTATTGGACCTTTAAATCGCCCTTCTACAAGAAAAGCTGTTAGCTTTATTTTACGATTTGTGGACACTATAACGGTTCGTGATTCTATTTCTAAATCTGAATTAGATTCCTTAGGAATTGAAGATGTTGAGGTTACGGCTGATGCTGTATTAGCCATGCAACCAGCAGATTTGTATATTGGAAAACGCATTCTAGACGGCTATACATCAAAGCTACCTATATCCACAGAAGCTCCAAAACGAATCGGAGTAGCTGTTCGTAGTTGGAAAGATGATACAGAATACCGTGAATCACTAGCCAATGTGTTAAGTCGACTGCAAGAACAGGATAATGTAGAGATTATATTTATACCTATGTCTCATCCAGAGGATACAAAAGAAGCTAAAATTATTGCTAGTTATATGCCAAAAGGAGCTATTGTTCTTGAAGGACCATTCTCTACAGAGGAACAAGTATCCTTGTCTGGTAATGTAGACCTTATGATTGGCATACGTCTTCATGCATTAGTATTTAGTTCTTTAATGAAGAAACCTGTAATTGGCATTTCCTACGATCCTAAAATCACTAGTTTCTTACATATGATTGGTCAAGAACCAATTGGTACAATGACCCATCTTAGAGAAGAGGCCTTATATCAGAGATGTCATAAGCTCTTAAATTCAAGAGAAGAGTACCAAGCATCTTATGATCGTATTGAAGCATTACGTGTTAACTCTCAACGCAATGCAGAAATCGCTATTTCATTACTTAAAAATTATTAATATATTGGATCTAATCCAGAAAGTGAGGTCTCTATGGCTACATTAACACAAGATGTTAAACAACTAGTTCAAGAGAAGGCAAAAGCTATTCGCGTGAGTATTGTTCAGTCTGTAACGGCAGCGAAATCTGGTCACCCAGGTGGTTCTCTATCCATCGCCGATGTGATGGCCTTGTTGTACTATGTAGAAATGAATGTAGATCCAGCAAATCCAAAAGCTCCTAATAGAGATCGCTTTGTCCTTTCTAAAGGTCATGCAGCGCCTGCATTATATGCTACATTGGCTGAAAAAGGTTACTTTTCTAAAGATGAACTTTTGAATTTACGTAAAATTGACCATATGTTACAAGGTCACCCTGATATGAAACATATTCCAGGTGTTGATATGTCCACTGGTTCCTTGGGTCAAGGTATCTCTGCGGCATGCGGCATGGCATTGGCTGGTAAAATCGACAATGCAGATTACCGTGTTTATTCCATTCTTGGTGATGGTGAACTTGAAGAAGGTCAAGTGTGGGAAGCCGCTATGTTTGCTGGCCATTACAAACTCAATAACTTAACTGCTTTTGTCGACTTTAATGGTCTTCAAATTGATGGGGATATTACTAAAGTTCTTTCTCCATTGCCTATTCCTGAGAAATTTAAAGCTTTTAACTGGAATGTTATTGAAGTAAATGGTCATGATCTTGATGAACTTCATAATGCTATTGAAGCAGCTAAAGCTTTCACAGAAGGCCCAACTTGCATTGTAATGCATACTGTAAAAGGTAAGGGCGTTGAAGAAATGGAAGGCCAAGCAGGTTGGCATGGCAAAGCACCAAGCGCTGAGCAAGGTATAGCCTTTGTTAATGAAATTATGGGGGTACAATAATGGGTAAAGCAACACGTGAAGCATATGGTAATGCGTTAGCTCGCATCGGTAAAGAAAATACAAATATTATCGTATTAGATGCAGATTTATCAAAATCTACTAAAACTGATACATTTAAAAATGTTTGCCCTGAACGTTTCTTTAATGTAGGTATTGCAGAACAAAATTTGATTTCTGTTGGTGCTGGTCTTGCTGCAGCTGGTAAAATTCCATTTGTTTCTTCCTTTGCAATGTTTGCAACAGGTCGTGCATTTGAACAAATTCGCAATGCTATATGTTATCCAAAATTGAATGTAAAAGTTTGTGCTACTCATGCAGGTATTACAGTAGGTGAAGATGGTGCTACACATCAAAGCTTGGAAGATATTTCTTGTATGCGTACACTACCTAATATGACAGTAGTAGTACCTGCGGATGAACGTGAAACAGAAGCTGTAGTTGAATGGGCTGCATCTTATGAGGGTCCTGTATATGTTCGTTTGGGCCGTGCTGGTGTAGATGATGTAACCGCTGAAGGTTATACTTTTGTACCGGGTAAATCTACTACTTTAGTTGAAGGTTCTGATGTAACAATTATCGCTTGTGGTGCTTTAGTTGGTCCTGCTGTTGAGGCGGCAAAAACCTTAGCTGAATCTAATGTATCTGTACGCGTTATTAATATGGCATCTATCAAACCAATTGATGCAGATGCAATCGTAAAGGCAGCTACTGAAACAGGTGCTATTGTTACAGCTGAAGAACATAATATCATTGGTGGCCTAGGCTCTGCTGTGTCTGAAGTTGTTGTTGCTAATAAGCCTGTTCCTATGGAATTCGTTGGTGTCCGAGATACATTTGGGGAGAGTGGTACACCAAAAGAATTAATGGCTAAATATGGCTTAACAGCAAAAGACATTGTAAGTTGTACCAGACACTGGTACAGTTATCGTTGATGACTTTGATGTTACGCGTATGAAGCGTAGTAAAATTCCAAAATTACGTAGAAAACTTGGTGTTGTATTCCAAGATTTCCGATTATTACCGAATAAAACGGTATCAGAAAACATTGCTTTTGCACTTGAAGTAATTGAAGAGAAACCAAAGGTAATTAAAGAAAAGGTAAGTCATGTACTAGAGCTTGTTGGGTTAACAGATAAGGCAAATGATTTACCAGAGGATTTATCTGGTGGTGAACAACAACGTGTTGCTATTGCCCGCGCCATTGTAAATCGACCATCTGTGCTCATTGCTGATGAACCGACTGGTAATCTAGATCCTGATACAAGTAAAGGTATTGTCGATTTGTTTAAACATATCAATAATTTTGGTACAACTGTTATTATGGTTACCCATAATATGGATCTTGTTTCGTATTTAAATAAACGTGTTATTCGTCTTAAAGATGGTCGCGTTCAAAGTGATAATATGAGAGGTGCTGAAATTAATGAAGCCTAGAACATTGAAATACTTTTTTAAAGAAGCCCTCAAATCTATGAAGCGTAACGGTCTTATGACATTAGCATCTATTTCTACAGTGGCTTTATCCCTATTTATGCTTGGGGTATTCCTTTGCGGTGTTATTAATTTGAATAACATGGCATCTAGCTTAGAAAACCAAGTTCAATTGAGCATTTACTTAAAAGATGGTTTAACAACTGACCAAATTATGGCAGTAGGTAAGCAAATTAAAGCTATACCAAATCTTAAGCATTTGGAGTTTGTTAATAAAGAGCAAGCGATGAAGGAATTCAAAGCACGCCTCGGTGATCAA
>QWCF01000869.1_pt1 | contig 10223 bp, 7 predicted proteins | sample 1972521 | NCBI WGS metagenome assembly QWCF01 (sample SAMN09866715, study PRJNA288562) | Human oral metagenome isolate term4_saliva, whole genome shotgun sequencing...
TTCTCTGTTTATGTAAATATCTTCAAAGAACGCTTTCTTTATTGCTTTAAACACTCATAAGCACGTGGCTTATTTCGTAAAAGCGAATGCAAAGGTATAGATAAAACTAATACTGCCCAAATGTTTTGAGGATTATTTTTAAGAAAAGATGATATTTTCTTATAAAATTGACATACATCAATAATTTTAACCTAAAAAGGGCTACTTTTGCATACAAACATCGATAAAATATAACATGAGACATCAAAGACAAATAATAGAGATAAATGGTCATACATGCATAATTCACAGCGAAGATAATACAAAGGATTTTCTAATTCAGCCCGTAGATAGTCATGATACGGAAGAACTAGAGCACCAGATTAGCTATATAGAAGAACATTCATCAGCAACATTCACCCACATTGCCATACGTATAGAGAAGTGGAATGCAGAATTAACACCATGGTCAGCTCCACCTGTATTCGGAAAGATTCCCTTTGGAGATGGTGCGAATCACACCTTATTATATATAATACAACAACTGATCCCCGAATTACAACATCTATACAACTTATCCATTTGCGCAGAGAATACATTTCTTGGTGGCTATTCCCTTGCAGGGCTATTTGCTTTATGGGCTTCTTATCAAGCGGAGATACCCTTCAATGGTATTGCTGCAGCATCCCCATCCGCATGGTATACAGGTTGGCTTGACTATGCAGAGAGTCACACCCCACAAATAAAGAACGCTTACCTAAGTCTAGGAGATAAGGAAGAAAAGACGAAAACAAAACTCATGTCAACCATTCGTAAGGATATGCTCTGCCAAGAACACATATATAAAACGAAGGGAGTAAACTGCAAGATGGAATGGAACGAAGGTAACCATTTCCAAGACAATGGTATCAGGATGGCAAAAGGATTTGTATGGCTTATGCAGAACCTAGACTAATAACATCCACACATAACTAGAGATTAAATAAAGGAAGCGTCTCCCTCATAAGATTTAATCATAAAGGAAGACGCTTTTATATTCTGCCTTATCATGGGGAAGGTGCTTATAACCTAGCAAGCGACCTCTTCCGCCATCAATCACCAAGCCCTGCAAGTCGACGAGCTTCAGGTGTAAGATACTTCGCAATCTTACTATAAGGAATCGTGAAAGTAGGCATACCATGCATATAAGGAGCAATTTCATACTGTCCATAAATAATCTCTACACCTTTTTCTACTAGACAAGGAGTAATAGAAGGTTTAGGAATTACCCCATTCCCAATGCATAAATCATTCATGTATTCTTGTATTGCAGCAGGCGAAGGTGTCTCTCCATTATCTTTTAGCCAGCCAATATACCCACTGCTATAAGGCACGTCAATAATAATAGAAATCTTTTGTTCATAATAGTTATAAAGCTTGTTAACAGACCACAAATATAGTCTTTTCCTATATTATCTGCAAAACAATTCCTACTTTTGTTACGCTCTGAACACATCATAAACATCAATAGAACAGCATGAAGATAAGTATTATAGGCACAGGAATGATAGCCATCGAGGTTATCAAGATGCTAAGGAATGAGGCGAAAGGGATTGAGATAACAAGTATCTTTTCACACAGCAACAAGGAGAAAGCACTGACGCTTGCAAAGGAGAATGACATTGACCACGTATATACCGACTATGCCCAACTATTAAAAGAAGACGATGCCGACTTTGTCTATATAGCTTTGGTCAATAACGCACACTACACTTACGTGCGACAGGCATTAGAGGCTCAACGCAACGTTATTGTTGAGAAGCCCTTTACGAGTACGCTTGAGGAAGCGAAGCTACTCGCACAGATAGCACGCGAACGTGGACTTTATCTCTTCGAGGCAGTCACACCCCTTCACACCCCCAACTTCCAACTCGTAAAGCAAAGTCTCAAGCGCATTGCCCCCATACATTTCGCACAATGTAATTTCTCGCAATACTCCAGTAGATACGAGCGTTACCTACAGGGAGATATAGCCCCCGCATTCAATCCTGAACTAGGTGGCGGAGCCTTGAACGACCTCAATGTGTACAACATCAACATCATCGTAGGACTATTCGGGGAGCCTATCGCCAACCAATATTTCGCTAATCATGGGCACAATGGCGTTGATACCTCGGGCATTATGGTGCTCACCTACCCCAATCTCACAGCCTCCTGCGTTGCAGCCAAGGACTCCAGTAGCCCTTCCTTCATCTTAATTCAAGGCGAAAAAGGATGGGTGCGTATCCCAACTACAGCCAATGAGTTCGGAAAAGTGGAGATTATGGAGCAAGGAAAGCTCACCAGCTACCAACGAAACGCATACGAGAGCCGTCTCGCCCATGAGTTTATGGACTTCAAGGATATATGGGAGCGGAAAGACTACAAGCGTATGGAGGAATGGCTCGACACATCACTTACGGTCATGAAAGTGCTGAGAAGTTAGAGAACGGTGACAGAAGTCAAGCGAAACTGAAGAACGTGCAGGATGATAGAAGCGTGAAAGTCAACAGAACTCATCCCTTAGCCTAATCATAAATAACAATGAAGAAGAAGCTCTATATATATCTTATCATCACATTGCTCGTGGTCATTGGCACACTGGCAGCTACCACATCTTATCTCCTAAAGTACATGCTTGAGGAGCCAACCCACACCTACGACTATCGTTGGGCAAAATTACATCAACGCTATCCGAGCCTTACTCCATGGTTAGACAGCCTCAAGACCACCCACCAACTGCGTGACACAACCATCCTACTCAATAACCACTTGCGGGCGCACGCCTTCTATCTTCGTGGTGATTCAGCCTGCGGGCGCACGGCAATATGCGTCCACGGATATAAAGACAACGGGCTGGGACTCCTATACATCGCACATATATATAATAAGGTGATGCGCATGAACGTACTACTACCCGACCTTCACGGGCACGGGCAAAGCGAAGGCAACTCCATACAAATGGGCTGGAACGACCGCAAGGACATAGAGCAATGGATACCCGTTGCCGAACGGATGTTCCGTGATAAACGCCACCCTAGTCAGATGGTGCTACATGGCGTCTCCATGGGAGCAGCAACCATTATGAACGTGTCAGGCGATGAGAAGATCCCAACATACGTGAAAGCATACGTGGAGGATTGCGGTTACACCAGCGTATGGGACGAATGTACCGACCAGCTAAAGGCGCAGTTCAACCTCCCACAATTCCCCCTCGTCCCCCTAGCCTCAGCCCTCTGCCAAGTCAAGCATGGTTGGAATTTCCATGAGGCGAGCCCATTGGAACAAGTCAAGAAATGCCACCGCCCCATGCTCTTCATTCATGGCGACCACGACACCTATGTCCCTTCATGGATGGTATATCCCCTCTACAAGGCAAAACCCCAGCCCAAGCAACTATGGATAACACAAGGTTCTGAGCACGCATATAGCTATCACGACTATCCAAAACTATATGAATCCAAAGTGAAGAACTTCGTTAGCAAATACTTCAAATAAGTGGGCTAACGAACACCTCCCACGCTTTGGAAACACCAAAGATAGCCCTTTCCCCACCTTCATCATACGTCTACCGCCCCCTTTCAGCCATACTCGATACCGCTTACAAGTATAGTTGATTTCGTTTGCAGATATGCTCGATGTCGATTACAAGTATGTTCGATGTCGATTACAGCTATGCTCGATGTCGATTACAGCTATGTTCGGCATCGTTTACATATACATCTGCCATCCTTTACACATACGCCTCATAATATTTTCACCATGGTGAAGATTATGTTTCATCGTGATGAGACACTCGTTTCATCATGATGAGACACAGGTTTCATCATGATGAGAATAACATGAGACATACGTCTAACGAATCAAAGACGCACATCTAACGAATAGAATACATACATCTAATGAATGGAAGACATATATCTAACGAACCAAAGATACACATCTAAGGAATGGAATACATACATCTAATGAATCGGGAACATAAGTCGGGCAAAGCAGAGACAGGCACATAATCAAACGAAGACGCACGACCTGCGTATCCACTTCCATTCCATCAGTAAGCTAATACTTAATGGTATTTTAGTGAAAACGCGAGCCGTGCGCCCCTATCTTATACTTGTTCTCTCTGTACTATTCGTCCCAAACAGAACCCCAGTCCTGAGGTTCTTCTTCCTCTTCATAAAGGAGTCTCTGCGGCTTACTATCCGCATGGTTGTCCTGAGAAGAATCAAGTAATGGACACTCTACATGAGCCTTATATATCGTAATTATAGGCTTTCGATAAACTTTTTTGTATTCCATTGTCCTTACTTTTAATATACGATTACTTTCTTATCATTCACGAGATAAACACCAGCTGGCAGTATGCAAGTAGCATTCTCACCAGCATTTAATATCGTATTAACATAACTACGACCAGCCACATCCACGATGCGAAGAGCTGTTGTCGTACCTGTTGAAACCTTTATTTGTCCCCTCTCGGCAGCGACTAATAAGCCTTCTGTATGAGAGATATTACTGATTTCAGTGGTTGTACCGCCATTGTCATCCAACGAGACAATAAAGGAACTGAAGGCTTTCGCAGAAGAACTGGAACCAGAATCGAACTCATATATAGCACGGAAAGGATATACGTAAAGATCGGGATCGCGCAGGTTACGCAGCGCCACATACTTATTACGTGAGAAATAGAATACATTGCCGTTGGTAGCACGTGGAAGCGTGGCTCCGCTATAAGTGTACTTACTTGTGAAGTTGGTAACAGTTCCTGCTAGAGTATTGCTAACCGTAGTACCCTTAACAAGTCCATCTTGCTTTGTACTCTTCTCTATCAATGCGCCCTTCTCGATGGCAATGAATGAGATGTTACCACTACCATATGCCTCACTATTGGTTACATAATAAGGAGTATTAGCCTCACTCTTTCCAGAAGTAATCTTCTTGAACTGCTGTGTAGCCTGATAATCTCTACCTGATGCCACCTGTACACCATCATAAGACAATCCATTAGCTTTCATCTCACTGAGTGTGAACTCGAAGTCAGTAGTACCTGCAGGGTTAGCATGCTTACCATCAGCATCAAGTGTGAGTGCGTAAGGCAATACAACACTGTTGTAGATAGTTCTTCCACGTGCTATATTGGTGTTCTCACGTGTGAATTGTGCATACTTATCAGCGTCAAGTTGAATACTGTAAGGTGCAAAGAATGGGTTCTTATCGGTTAGGATTACATTACCCTTTCCGGTGAATACGTCCTGTGTACCCTTTGTCTTGATAGCTGTGTTGGTGTTTGCAGCATAGCTTGTTGCACGATAAGGGAGATAAACCAAAGCGTTCTTTGCAAGCTTGTTACGCAATGCCTCGATAGTTGTCTCTGTAACAGAAGAAACTGGTTTAACGACAGAGAAGAGAGTAGAACCATCTACATAGAGTACCTGTGAGAGACTTTGTGGTGCTCCTGTTTCGTGGTTGTCGATAGAAGCCTGCATAGCTTCATGAATCTGATTGATGGTCAGATAACCTGATGTCTCATCCTTTGAAAGCAAGTCAGCATAGTCGTAACCAGACTCGGTGGTAGTAATCTTGGCACCTACCATTACCTCGTTGTGGTCCTTATTAGCGTTGTCCTTATAGTAGTTGGTTGTATTGTATACCTTTTCCCATGCTACCTTTGGTGTGTAATCAGCCATCTGAAGCTTAATCTTGGTGTCATAGTAAGCATGAGCACGGTGTACTTCTGCTGTTGTTGGTGCGATATTGTAACGTGTTTCATCAGCAGCAAAGAGATACATGGTCTTTGTTTCCAAGTCTTCTACTACTGTATTCTGCTCATTGAAGACACCATTTGCGGTGGTATGTGTGATGTTTCCATTCTTATTTGTGGTCACCTCATCGTTGCTACTGGTGTAAGCAGACATATTAAAGTCCTGCTCATAGAGATAAGAACCTGTCGAACTCTCGTTCATGTTATAGAGTTCAGCAGCATTGTTGAACTTGAATGGAATGTTACCAACCTTAGCTGTTGTAATCTTAGACTTATAGTCGTAGTTCATAACATCTGCCTTATGGTCATAGAGCTTTCCATCTATAAGGGTGTTATAAGGTGAACCAACAAGGTTGTAACGGCTGAAACCATTCTTAGCAAGTGTACCATAAGTGTCATCCGCATAGTCAGACTTAGCCTCACGGAACTCAAAACGAACCTTGTTAGAACCTCCAAAACCCTTTGGAACCTTATAGATGAAGTCCTCACCACCGAGCTTAAAGTCGGTTGAACCAAAGCGACGAGTCACCTCTTCGCCATTATTACCCTTGCAGACAGCATCTACTTCGGCAAGATATGGGTTGAGTGGCTGCAGCTTTAGCTTAATCTGAAGGAGTGCAGTAGGGGTGTTTCCATTCACACTCTCCACCTTAAACTTGATAGCATCATTGTTAAGATCGGTCAAACTGATAGTCTGATTCTTGTTTGTAGCATTGATAGTGGTTGTTGCAAGAACGTTATCACCAGTCTTGTCATACACTGTCAGCTTGTAATCCTGTGGTATGAAATAGTCGTCAGCTAATGTTCTATGAACGGAAGGGAGCTTCGTAGGAATGTTCCAGAACAAGAATCGCTGGCTATCCACATTCGTTCCGCGCAAGTAAAGACGCTGAATAATACCATTGATAGGTGCATATACATAGAGTCCAGCATCATCGAAAGACCACTTCATACCATAGTATGAATCAGCATCTCTACCTGTTGGTGATGAAGGACGAGTCTTTATGGTGTACTCTCCTGTACCATAAGTGTAGAACCATGAAAGATAGTACTTTACGTTATTATATAAGTAGTATATCTTTCCTTCCTCATCCATGTGCCAATAGATGTTGTAATCAGTATTGTACCATTGTCCATCAGAGTAAAGGTAGTAATAAGTATTGGTGGTTTCATCCTTATACCATATCTTAAAACCACCTGAATAAAGATTAGTCTGTCCGTAATCAGCTGTTATATCAGCGCCTACAATACGGTAAGCAATAGGCGTAGTTCTGTTTCCTTGTCCTGAACGAATCTTAATGTTTGTAGGTGCTTCGACGTAGTGTGTACCCTCCTGAACGCCATACCAGTATTTACCTTTATAACCTACAGCAGAGATAGTCTTGTTTCCTTGAGTTGCATCCCATGTACCATTGCTCACTGCACCCTCGTTATAAAGTAATGCAGTAGCATCGATATCATCTAATTGATTAGCATCAAATGCGTAGAAAGTCTTACCTTCTTTGACACGTCTTGTGATTGCTCCGAGGTCTACCTTACCTACATTAAAGGCACTTTCAGCAAGACTTACTTTATTAGTTGTATTACCTATTGGATTTAATGGAACGTCAAAAGTATTGTCAGCAGCAAACTTTATCTCTATATGTTTAATACGAAGTACGCCCACACGAGCCTTTTTGATATTACCAGCAAAGGCAAAGAAGATACGGTTACCAATATCGTCTGCGGTGCGAGTCATCGTAAACTCCTGTCCTACACTATTCGTTGGAATGGTTATCTCGGTACCAGGAACAAAGGTAGGGATATTGGGGTTTGTACCTGTTAGTACATTCTCACGTTTTACTTCACCAACCTTCCAATCTAAGATACGATCAAATGGAGCTTTTCTTGAAAGACTTGGATCTGCCCAAACATCGTCCAATACACTCTTGTCAGCCACTGGGTCCAAATCATTCTTAAACACAATGGTATAGCTCTTGATACGATATCCACGTGGAAGAGCGATACATGCATACTCAGGAAAGTCGAGTGTAGCAAGGAGAAGATTACCCTGATACTCCTTCAAACCACCAGAGAGCTTTGTCATCACGTCGTTTGATGTAAATTCGGGACTACCAGATACAGTGAATGTCAGTGGTAATTGGTTATGAACCCAGTAAGAACCATAACCAGCAACGTATCCACGCTCATTAGGATTTGTTGTCTTACCCGAAATAAGATGTCCCGATTTCGGGCTTATCGTTACGTTTTGTGCAGTGGCATTTGCACTAAACAAAGCTACTATACATGAAAGTATAGCTTGCTTGTAGTGGGCTCGTCGAACCCACTTATCAATAAGTTTTAGCATATTTATAGCAATTATTAATTATAGAAATTCCGATTTTTAATTATTTGTCACTACTATTTTAGTGGTAAGAATTATCTTCTCTACCTAGCTTTGTGGTCCATATTATCTGAATAATCAATCCTCTATAATTTGATTCTCAGTGCATTAATATTCGTTTTCAGCGTGCAAAGTTAGTATAAATATCATAAACTAGCAAGTAAAGATATTACAAAAGTAATGTAAGAGACTATTCCATGACATGAAAGAAGGTACTTTACTCTATCTGCATCATATCTTTCACCGATGTGAAACAAAGATTATAAAAAGTGTAGACAGACGTGTTACGGGTGATAATAATTTTGTAATTTTGCATCACATTAAGTAATAAATAACCAGATTATGCAAGACTTAGTAATTTACAATACACTGCATCGTAAGAAGGAGTTGTTCCAACCCATCGCTGCACCTAACGTGGGTATGTATGTCTGTGGTCCTACTGTTTATGGCGATCCACACCTTGGGCATGCGCGTCCTGCCATCACTTTCGACCTCTTATTCCGCTATCTGAAGCATATCGGGTATAAGGTTCGTTATGTTCGTAACATCACAGACGTGGGGCACTTGGAGCATGATGCCGATGAGGGGGATGATAAGATTGAGAAGAAGGCACGGCTTGAGCAACTCGAACCGATGGAGATTGCACAATATTACACCAATCGTTATCACGATGCTATGCGTGCATTGAATGTTCTGCCGCCAAGTATTGAGCCACATGCAACGGGTCATATCATTGAACAGGAGGAGCTGGTGAAGCAGATTATGGACAATGGTTATGCTTACGAAAGCAATGGTAGTATTTATTTCGACGTGGCTAAGTATGACAAGGATCATCATTATGGCGTATTGTCAGGGCGTAATCTCACCGATATGATTAATAACTCTCGTGAGTTAGCAGGCGTTGGGGAAAAGCATAATCAGGTTGACTTTGCATTGTGGAAACGTGCTATGCCCGAACATATCATGCGTTGGCCATCGCCTTGGAGTAATGGTTTTCCGGGTTGGCATTGTGAGTGTACAGCTATGGGACGCAAGTATTTGGGCGATCACTTTGATATTCATGGTGGCGGTATGGACTTGATTTTCCCGCATCATGAGTGTGAGATTGCACAAGCTGTAGCTTCACAGGGCGATGAAATGGTGAAGTATTGGATGCACAACAACATGATTACGATCAATGGACAGAAGATGGGTAAGTCGTTGGGCAACTTTATTACGCTTGAGCAGTTCTTTACTGGCAAGCATGACACGCTCACGCAGGCTTACTCGCCAATGACAATTCGTTTCTTCATCCTATCTGCTCACTATCGTGGGACTGTCGACTTCTCTAACGAGGCATTGCAAGCTGCAGAGAAGGGATACGAACGTTTGATGAATGGTATTGAGGACTCGGCACGCATTCAGCCATCGGATGCATCAGACGAGAATACGAAGAAGTTTGTTGCTAACTTCCGTCAGAAGTGTTACGATGCGATGAACAATGATCTTTTGACACCAGAAGTTATCGCTCTTCTATTTGATGCTTGCTATTTGGTAAACGTTCTTATCGATCACAAGGCACAGATTTCTGCCGATGATCTAAAGGAACTCACGGAGGCTATGCAACTCTTTGCTTTCGACATCTTGGGGCTCAAGAACGAGCGCAGTGCTAATAACGATGCACGCGAAGAAGCATACGGAAAGGTAGTAGACATGGTACTCGATCTTCGTGCAAAGGCTAAGGCTGAGAAGAACTGGGCGGTCAGCGATCAGATTCGTGACGCTTTGGCTGATGCTGGTTTCCAAGTGAAAGACACTAAGGATGGTGTTACCTGGAAACTTGACAGATGAATTGAAAACTTCAGACTATTTCATTGATGAGCGTAAATGCCGTTTGTCAGTGGAGTAAGCGGTAAATAAAAGGATAATGAGTGAGCCCTAAACGGTGTGTCGCTCGTATTCATTCCTATAAGGATAGATATTCTTAGTATGTGTTAGCGGTAATGTGCAGTGTATTAGGAATATCTATCCTTATTTTTTATTCAATTATTAGGGTGATAATAACCGCCTAAGCAATATGAAACGAACAAAGACTCTTCT
>QWCF01000873.1_pt1 | contig 10198 bp, 9 predicted proteins | sample 1972521 | NCBI WGS metagenome assembly QWCF01 (sample SAMN09866715, study PRJNA288562) | Human oral metagenome isolate term4_saliva, whole genome shotgun sequencing...
AAAAATCATGGCGAAAATGGCGGCCAAAGGCGGCTCCGTACCGCTGCCGACCGATGTCGTCGTTGCCAAAGCCTTTGCCGCCGATGCCGAAGCGGTCGTGAAAGACATTGCCGACGTTGCCGAAGACGATATGATTTTGGACATCGGTCCGAAATCTGCCGCTGCGCTTGCCGAGTTGCTCAAAGCCGCAGGCACGGTGGTGTGGAACGGCCCGGTCGGCGTGTTCGAGTTTGACCAGTTCGCAGGTGGCACGAAAGCCCTTGCCGAAGCCATTGCCCAAAGCAAAGCCTTCTCGATTGCGGGCGGCGGCGACACGCTGGCGGCGATTGCCAAATTCGGCGTTACCGACCAAATCGGCTACATATCCACCGGCGGCGGCGCGTTCCTCGAATTCTTGGAAGGCAAAGAGTTGCCCGCCGTAGCCGCTTTGGAAAAACGCGGCGCGTAAGCGGTTTGATGTAAAACAGAGGTCGTCTGAAAACCTGAATCGGGTTTCAGACGACCTCTTCTTCTTTTCGCGGATTATTCCGCCGCACGGTTCAGTGCCGAACGAATCAGCATCTGCGTGCCGAACCAGCCCCAGTAAATGCGGTGATGAACGATTTTTCCACCGGCAATCTGCATGAGTTCCAAAATATCCACTTGATCGCCGTCGGGCGTTTCGCGCGGGTATTCCCAAACCAGCGTGTCCCCCGTCGTGAAATGCGTGCCGTTGCGATACCAGCGTACCAATTCATTCGGTCGGCGGCGCGTTCCTTCTTCTAAAAAAGCAAGGATGTCGGCTTTGTCGCGCAAAATGCCGCTTTGCCGCTGCATGATAAGGGGAACGAGCGGGCTTTCGAAAACGGCGTTGTCGTCATACAGACCGATCAGTCGGGCGGTGTCGTGGTTTTTGGCAAACTCGTGCCAGTCGTTGTAAATGCGTTCGAAATCGTTCATGGTAGTCATTTTTCGGTCAGGTTGTTTACCGGAGCCCTAATTTTTCCGCGCAGTAACAAATTCCGCCAAGAGCCGCAAATGCAGGGCTTTTGCACCGAAGGGTTCGAGCAGGGCGGCGGCTTCGGCGGTCAGGGTTTCGGCATAGGTGCGGGCGGCTTGCAGGCCCATCAGTTTGACGTAGGTCGGTTTGTCGTTGTCGCTGTCTTTGCCGGCGGTTTTGCCCAAGGTGGCGGTGTCAGCTTCGCAATCCAACACGTCGTCGATGACTTGGAACGCCAAGCCGAGTTTGGCGGCGTAGTTGTCTAAGGTGCGGACGTCGTCTGAATCCAAATCGGGGCAGGCAAGCGCGCCCAATACGACGGCGGCGCGGATGAGGGCGCCGGTTTTGAGGCTGTGCATCTGTTCCAACTGCGCCTGGCTCATGGCTTTGCCGACGTTGGCAAGGTCGATGGCTTGTCCGCCCGCCATGCCGAGGCTGCCGGATGCTTTGGCAAGCGTGGACAACATGGCGATTTGGCGTTCGGCGGGCAGTCCGGTCGGACGGCTCAATACGTCGAAGGCTTGGGTTTGCAGCGCGTCGCCGACTAAGAGGGCGGTGGCTTCGTCATATTTCACATGGCAGGTCGGTTTGCCGCGCCGCAGGCTGTCGTTGTCCATGGCGGGCATATCGTCGTGAACCAAGGAATAGACGTGTACCATTTCGATCGCCGCCATGGCTTGTTCGACGGCGTTTTGGTCGGCATCGCCCAATTCGGACGCGGCGAGCACCAAGAGCGGGCGCAGCCGTTTGCCGCCGCCGAGGGTAACGTAACGCATGGCTTCGTGCAGCGTGTGCGGCACTTGTTTTTCAGACGGCAGGAAACGCTCCAGCAGCAATTCGGTCTGCGCTTGGGCTTTTTGCTGCCATGCTTTCAATTCATTCGCCAGGTTCAAGGTTCAGCTCCTTCAGTTCGCCCGCGTCCAATACTTGCAGCTTTTGTTCGACTTCCGCCAGCTTGGTTTGGCAGTATCTGACCAACTCGTTGCCTTCCTGATAGGCTGCCAGAGCGTCTTCCAGCGGCATTTCGCTGCTTTGCATGGACTGGGTCAGGGTTTCGAGGCGGGCGAGGGCTTCTTCAAAGGATTTGGGGGCTTTTTTCATGATGATGCGGGCAAAAAATCAAAGCGGTATTGTAGCATTTTATGGGCTGCTTCTTGGACGGGAACGGAAAAAGGTCGTCTGAAAACCTGATTTCCAAGTTTTCAGACGACCTTTTGAGCTGATGATGCGGTAAAAATCAGTCTTTCAGAACAGCGGCGCCGAACGTACCGCTCTTGCCTTCGCTCGGATGGTCGAAGCGGCCGGCCATTTCTTCCGCCTGCGGACCGAGGAAAATGCCCGACATACTGTTTTTAGTTGTCCCGTCCACATAAACAAAACGGTTACCAGCGATATTGGCCTGGAGCATTACGGGGTTAAAACGTCCTTCTGCCGAATAAACGCCGCCGGTCAGCGATTTTTCACCAAAATCAACATTGAACAGGGATGAGCCGACAGTGTTGATGTTGGATACGTCATTGTAGAACGCATTGCCTTGGTAGATAGCCGAACCGGTTTGCGGCATGGCTTCAACAGGCGTCATCAGACCTTGGTAGAACACCAGGGATGAATTGAGCTCGCCGTTTTCCTTTTTGCTTCCGTAAAAACCGTAATGACCGTATTGCAGATGCGTACCGATGGCGCGGATAATTTTGTTATCCGACAAGGACAGCATACCGTTTGCCGCGTCAAATGTTTGTGGCAGCAGGTTGATTTTTTGTCCGTTGACTTCGAGGACATCAGGATTACCCACTCTGTTAATCACTTTGTTATCGGCACCGTCAACCGACAACATGGTGTAAAAACCGCCGATTGATTGCATAGCCGGAGCAACCTCCGCTTTTGGGGTAACTTCTTCAGCGGCTTTATGCTCTGCTTCAGCTTTAGCGGCTTCTTCCGCAGCTTTACGTTCCGCTTCGGCTTTAGCTTTGGCAGCTTCTTCGGCAGCTTTGCGCTCGGCTTCGGCTTTAGCTTTTGCAGCTTCTTCCGCAGCTTTTCGTTCCGCCTCAGCCTTGGCTTTAGCAGCCTCTTCGGCAGCTTTACGTTCGGCTTCAGCTTTGGCTTTGTCAGCTTCTTCAGCGGCTTTGCGCTCGGCTTCAGCTTTAGCTTTGGCAGCTTCCTCAGCAGCTTTACGTTCAGCTTCGGCTTTAGCTTTGGCAGCTTCTTCCGCAGCTTTTCGTTCCGCTTCAGCTTTGGCTTTGGCGGCTTCTTCAGCGGCCTTGCGCTCGGCTTCTGCCTTAGCTTTGGCTGCTTCTTCTGCCGCTTTTCGTTCCGCTTCAGCCTTGGCTTTAGCTTTGGCAGCTTCTTCAGCGGCCTTGCGCTCGGCTTCTGCCTTAGCTTTTGCAGCCTCTTCAGCAGCTTTACGTTCGGCTTCGGCTTTAGCTTTGGCGGCTTCTTCTGCCGCTTTTCGTTCCGCTTCAGCCTTGGCTTTAGCTTTAGCAGCCTCTTCGGCAGCTTTACGCTCGGCTTCAGCTTTAGCTTTGGCAGCTTCTTCAGCAGCTTTACGCTCGGCTTCGGCTTTAGCTTTAGCGGCTTCTTCCGCAGCTTTACGTTCGGCTTCAGCTTTGGCTTTAGCGGCTTCTTCAGCAGCCTTGCGTTCTTCTTCAGCTTTAACTTTGGCAGCTTCCTCAGCAGCTTTACGTTCGGCTTCGGCTTTAGCTTTGGCAGCTTCTTCTGCCGCTTTACGTTCCGCTTCAGCTTTGGCTTTAGCAGCTTCTTCCGCAGCTTTGCGCTCGGCTTCGGCTTTAGCTTTTGCAGCTTCCTCAGCCGCTTTACGTTTAGCTTCGGCTTTAGCTTTGGCAGCTTTTTCAGCCTCTTCCGCAGCTTTACGTTCCGCTTCGGCTTTAGCTTTAGCGGCCTCTTCAGCGGCTTTGCGCTCGGCTTCAGCTTTGGCTTTAGCAGCTTCTTCCGTAGCTTTGCGTTCAGCTTCGGCTTTAGCTTTTGCAGCTTCCTCAGCCGCTTTACGTTCTTCTTCAGCTTTGGCTTTTGCAGCTTTTTCAGCGACTTTTCGTTCAGCTTCGGCTTTGTCGTTGCTATCCGCTTTTACGTCTTGATTCTGGTTTTCAGACGACGTTTGTGTTGAATTTACGGAATTTTCTACTTCTTTATGAATATTTTCTTCAGATGCTTCTAAAGCATTATTTGCATCGGCTTGATTACCGGCAGGAGAGGTTGCCGTTCTTTCCGTTTGTCCGGATGGATTCGGAATATTGCCCGGTTGGACAATCGGGTAAGTCGGGGTTGGCGCGACAGACGGTGTACCGCCTCCGTCACCTCCTCCACAGGCTGTTAATATCGAAACGGCAATACAGGATAAGATATGGGGGTAAGGTGTTTTCATCGCAATGTTCTCAATTTAAAGTAGTTATGTGAAAATCATTCTATGCGTCTTTCATTTTTATGTCATATAATTTTTGCGACGAATGGTATCATTTTTAGTTAAACGGTTTATTTTATTTGCATTTTTTTAGTGTGAAATATGCAAAAAGCGTGATAAATGGTCGTTTTTTATACTCAAACGGTATGTTTTTATTGTGTTATAATCCGCGTTTCATACAGGTCGGACAGACAGTCGCCGCGTATCGCGTAAGGCATACGGGGAGGAAAGTCCGGGCTCCGCAGAGCAGGATGCCGGCTAACGGCCGGGCGCGGAAACGCGACGGAAAGTGGAACAGAAAGCAATACCGCCGACGGCCGCCTTCGGGCGGCACGGGTAAGGGTGAAAAGGTGCGGTAAGAGCGCACCGTGCACTTGGTAACAAGGCGCAGCAGGCTAAACCCCATCCGGAGCAAGACCAAACAGAACGCATTGACGCTGCTCGCCGAGCGTTCGGGTAGGTTGCTGGAGTGCATCAGTAATGGTGTGCCTAGAGGAATGACTGTCCGAGACAGAACCCGGCTTACCGTCCGGCCTGTATGTCCCGATTATTGAAAAAGGTCGTCTGAAAACAGAATTCTGTTTTTCAGACGACCTTTTGCTTTTTTAGGTCAATCAGTTTGACAGTTTTTTGATATTACGTTAAAAAAGGTTATGCCATATACGGCTGAAAAATGGGCGGTGCGCAATGTGCCGCAACTGAAAATAAAAGGCGGTTTCAACGCCTTTGGAGAACTTTTATGTCTGACAACTACTCCGCCCGCAAGGGAAAAACCTTCTTCGGGCATCCTATCCAGCTTTCCACCCTGTTCCACATCGAATTGTGGGAACGTTTCTCGTTTTACGGTATGCAGGGTATCTTATTGATTTATCTGTATTACACTGCCGACAAAGGCGGTTTGGGCATGGATAAGTCGCTCGCCGGCGGCATCGTCGGCGCGTACGGCGGCAGCGTTTATTTGTCCACCATACTCGGCGCATGGCTTGCCGACCGGATTTGGGGCGCGGAAAAAACGCTGTTTATTTCCGGCATCGTGGTCATGCTCGGACACATCGTTTTGGCAATCGCACCGAGTCTCTACGGGCTGCTGTGCGGCTTGGTGCTCATCGCGTTGGGCAGCGGCGGCGTGAAATCGTCGGCAAGCTCGATGGTCGGCTCGCTTTATGAAGCGGACGATATGAAGCCCCTGCGCGATGCCGGATTTTCGATTTTCTATATCTCCATCAACATCGGCGGCTTTTTAGGCCCGCTCCTGACCGGCTTGCTGCAAACCGAGATGGGTTTCCACTACGGCTTCGGCGCGGCGGCAGTCGGTATGGCTTTTGGATTGTGGCGTTACTCCGTTGGGCGCAAACTGCTGCCGCACACGCCCGCGCCCAATCCTTTGCGTCCTGAAAAAGTGAAAACCGCGGTTGCAGTCGGCGTGCTGATTGTCTTGGTTGTCGGCAGCCTGATTGCGTCAGATACGCTCAATTTGGACAACTTTTCCAAATTCCTGCTCGGTACGGTCATCCTCACCGTCATCGCCTATTTCGCGCGACTGCTCGGCAGCAGCCATGTGTCGTCTGAAAACAAACGCTACATCACCGCCTATATTCCGCTGTTTCTGACTATCTGCCTGTTTTGGGCGGTCTGGTTCCAAGTTTATACCGTGGCAACGGTGTACTTTGACGAAACGGTTGACCGCACATTAGGCAACTGGACTGTACCCGTCGCATGGAAAGATTCCATCCAAAGTATGTGGGTCGTCCTCTTCTCCGGCGTGATGGCGGCGATTTGGACGAAAATGGGCAGACACCAGCCGAAAACCCCGTTGAAATTCGCGTTGGCGATGCTGGTTGTCGGCATATCCTATCTTGGATTCGTACCGTATATCTCGTCCGGCACGCCCATGCCGATCATTGTTTTCGCGCTGATCCTGCTTGCCATCACCATAGGCGAACTCATGATTTCTCCGATTTCGCTTTCCATTTCCACCAAAATCGCCCCGCCTATGTTCAAAACCCAAATGGTCGCACTCAATTTCTTAGGGTTATCATTGGGCTTCACTTTGGGCGGCGTGCTGTTTAAAGAAGGATTCAACGATAAAGCACCGCTGGATTTCTACTGGATGCTTTGCGGCATAGGCGTGATAACCGGTGTGGTATTGTTATTGCTTGTTCCCGTTTTGAATAGAATGCTCAAAGGCGCGGATTAAAAACCGCTCTGAGCAAGACATGCAAAAGGTCGTCTGAAAAATTTCTCAGACGACCTTTTTCATGAACGCGGTTTGCCATTCTTGCGTTGGGAACCGTCAAACCAAATGTTCCGCCAAAAATTCAAGGGCGAAGGCGACTGCCTGATTTCTAACGGCCTCTCGGTCGCCGCTGAAGATTTTCATTTGCTCCAACGATTCGGTCGGCGTGGACAACCCGAACCACACCGTCCCGACGGGTTTTGCCGCGCTGCCGCCACCGGGGCCTGCGATGCCGGAAATACTCAAGGCGTAGTCGGCTTGGGCGACGGCTTGGGCACCTCGCGCCATTTCATACACGGTTTCGCGGCTGACCGCACCGTGTTGCAACAGCGTATCAGGCATGACGCCGAGGCGTTCTTCTTTGGCTTGGTTGCTGTAAGTAACGAAACTTTGATGAAACCATTGCGAGCTGCCCGCGATGCTGGTGAATGCGCCCGCAAGCAGGCCGCCGGTGCAAGATTCGGCGCAAGTAACGGTTTGTCGGCGTCGGGTGAGATGTTCGGCGATGGTTTGCAGCGCGGTCATGGGATGTCCTTTCTTTCTTCAATGGCGGCGGATTCGTCGGCGGCGGACGGGAAATAGATTATAGGTCGATTGCCAATGGTGGCGGAAGGTCGTCTCCAACCGCTTTTTCAGACGATCTGAAGGACATTCTATTCCGCACCCGCCTTCTTCCCGTCTTTCACCAGCACAATCACCAATTCGCTGTCGTCGGTTATTTTAATGGCGACATATTCGCTGCCGTCCGCCTTCAGGACGCTGCCCGGCCGCAATTCCTGCCTTTTTCCGCCGTCAAACAAAAATACCGAGCTGCCTTTGGTTTGGGTAACCAGCAGGGTGTGGCCAGGGTGGTTGTGGCGGGGGATTTCCTTGCCTTTGGGCAGGGTTTCGCGGATGACGGTGTAGTTTTCACCTTCAAAAACTTTGCCCGTGCCTTGGGCGGTTTCAGCGGCAGGCACGGCTGTGGCGAAGAGGCCGATGAGAGCGGTGAAAAGTTGGGTTTTGATGTTTTTCATGATGGTTTTCCTTTGGTTGCAGACAAAATTTATCGCGGACTAAAATCGCAATGATACGGCGTTGCCAACACCCTTATGTATTCTAGCGGTACACAGCGGGCGTTGCCGTCTTGTCTCATTTTTATTTTAATCCACTATCTGTTTCGGTCGGTTTGGGTCGTCTGAAAGCGGAATATGCCGCGTTATTCGTTTTCGTAACCGGTTTGATTAGACTCCGTATGGCGGTTTTCGTTTCGTTCTGAATGTAAGCCTGCGGCTTACTGCCCTCTCCCTAACCCTCTCCCACGGGGAGAGGGGACGGGTTGCCGTAGCCTTGCTGTTTGCCGCATAAACTCGAGTGCGGACTGCCATCGGTCTGAATCTTTGATTCAGACGCTCGATGCGTGTGCCTGTGGTGCTTCAAAAGGTCGTCTAAAAACGGAGCTTCAACGAAGTTAAAAATTTGCCTGAACCCTAAAAGCAGCCTGCAACCCAATCCCCTCTCCCCGTGGGAGAGGGCTAGGGAGAGGGCGGCAAACCAAAGGTTTGCTTGGGTGGTATTTTCAACGTGCAGGCTACTTTTCAATTCGTTGAAACCGCGCTTTAGCTTCGCAGAAACCCCCGCTTCTTTTTCCGCTCCGTTTTCAGACGACCCCTATTCTTTCCCCGCCGCAACGGGTTCGGCCTTTTCAAACGCCGCCTTCAACTGTTCTGCCGCCTGTATCAACTGCCGTGCGCCGCCCGCGACGATATAGTTGGCAGCAGGCATGACGATGATTTGCTTGCGCTTCCAAGCGTTCGTGCCGCGTACCAGCGCGTTATCCAACACTTCCACGACCGCCGGTCCTTCCTGCCCGATGGCGGCGGTGCGGTCGATGATGAAAATCCAGTCGGGGTTTTTCTCTTTGATGTATTCGAAGGAAACGGGCTGTCCGTGCCCCTCGTTGCGTAAAGATTCATCCACGGGCGGCAGGCCGATGTCGCCGTGTATCCAGCTGGCCAACCGCGACTGCGTGCCGAAGGCGGACACCTTGTTGCCCGTAACCGACAGCACCAGTCCGCGCCCTTTGCCTTTGGCGGCTTCGCGCGTTTGGGCGAACAGCGCGTCAATCTGCGCCTTCAATTCCACCGCGCGCGCTTCCTTGCCGAAAATCCGCGCCAGGGTTTCCATCTGCTTTTCGCCGCTGGTGCGGATATTGCCGTTGTCCACCGTCAGGTCTATGGTGGTCGCGTTTTTCGCCAACTGTTCATACGCTTCCGCGCCCGGCCCGCCGGTAATGACAAGCTGCGGATTGTAGCGGTGCAAGGCTTCGTAATTGGGTTCGAACAGCGTCCCCACCGTTGCCGCCTTTTCAAATGCAGGCTGCAAATAGTCCACGCGCACCGGCGCGGTAGTTGCGCCCACGTTCACGCCCAACTCGGTCAGCGTATCCAATGCCGCCCAGTCGTACACGGCGACGCGTTCGGGATTCTTCGGCACAACGGCATCACCCCGCGCGGTCGGCACGGTCAGCGTGGCGGCAGATGTGGATGCGGCTTGGGATGCGGCGGATACAGTTTTTTCGGCGGTAGGTTCGGGCGAACAGGCGGCCAGCAGGACGGCGCAGGCTGCCCAATAAAAACGTGGTTTCACGGTGTGCGGTTCCTTTGCATACGAATAAGAATATTTATTATTAAAAAAATAATCTGCAAAAACCACGCCGCAAAACGCAAAATTCCCGATACGGCAAAACAAATTCCCGAAACGGGAAAGGTCGTCTGAAACACGCTTTCAGACGACCTTTCCCGTTTCAACCAATCCCTGCGCTTGATTATTAGTAATAATTCCTATTTAATTCATTTTTTAGACAACCCGTTCCCATCCAAGCATGAACACCGCCGCCATCTACCGCCAATACCAAACCTATGTCCGCTCCGATAAATCCGGCTGGGCGTTGGACGGCTGTTCCGACAGCGCGCTCATGGCGCAGGCAAAACAGCCCGGTTTACATCTGGAAATGTGCATCAACCGCTTCGACTCGGGCATCACCCTGTCGCGGATGCGCGGCGGCGGAACGGGTGCGTTTCCCACCGAAATCCACAATTTCAGCCACAACTGCGCCCTGTTCGTCATGGTGTCGGGGCAGAACCGGTTACAAATGGGCGGCAGGGAATACCGCCCGTTTGCCGGCGAAATCTGGCTGGTGCGCGGCGAGTTGGCGGACGTATCCGAAACCCTGCTGCCCGACAACGGCGGCATGTGCGCGCTGCATTTGGATTTTTCGCTGGAAAAACTGCGCCGCTGGCACGACGAAGGCTTGCTGGACGAACGCCTGTTTTCGCCGCAAACGATAGGCCGATTCGCCCTGCAACGGCTGGCGCAAAACGCGGCAACACTGACGGCGGCGGCCTGCCCCCTGCTGCAACGCCCGTTCGAATCGGACGGCTTCGGCCTGCTCGCCGACGAAGCCGCCGCGCTGGAACTCTCCGCCCGAGACCTTTGCAAAATTCCCCAAAATCCCCTAAATTCCCACCAAGACATTTAGGGGATTTCTCATGAGCACCTTTTTCCGGCAAACCGCACAAGCCATGAT
>QWCF01000874.1_pt1 | contig 10197 bp, 9 predicted proteins | sample 1972521 | NCBI WGS metagenome assembly QWCF01 (sample SAMN09866715, study PRJNA288562) | Human oral metagenome isolate term4_saliva, whole genome shotgun sequencing...
CTTTTCACACAAAGAGGAACTATGGAACTCATGGAGTCATAGTGGAGGAATCGTACTGGGCGTAGTGTTCGGTACGATTTTCCTTGTTTGGTGCTCTAAGGAACGGTCTGGTTGGGCAACAGCAGGTGTGATATTATATCTTGTCGGGATGCTTTTCAGCTATATCACGTCGACTGCCTATCATGCCCTCTCTGCTCATTCTGTATGGAAAGAACGGTTGCGAAAGTGGGACCATGCCGCTATTTATTGGCATATAGCAGGTTCTTATTCTCCCATAACACTGATAGCCTTGCGCAATCAAGATGCTTGGGGCTGGGGCTTGTTTGCCTTTGTATGGCTCTGTGCGATACTTGGCACCATCTCATCCTTCCGTAAACTGCGTGACCATAGTAACTTAGAAACATTGACATTCATCGGTATGGGGCTATCAGTATTGGTCGCTTTCAAGCCATTAGTAACCTCTTTAGCAACACAGTCGCTTGTCTGGATTATAGCAGAAGGGGTTATGTATATCACCGGTGCACTGTTTTATTCGCTCAACAAGCGTAAGTATATGCACACAGTATTCCACTTCTTCGTCCTTGCAGGTAGCCTCTGTCACATCATTGCCGTATGGGGCATCCTAATGGAATACATATAATTTGCACTCATATAAACACTAAAAGAAATGTTTAAACGTAGCATCTTGCTCTCCCTAATACTCATTCTTGCAGTCGTGAATACGCAGGCGCAGGAACGACAATACACCCGTCTGAAAGGCTATTATCGTGTCTATCAGAGCACAAATTCCATGCTTAGCTATTTCATTGACGGTATGATGGAGTTTTATATACCGCTTTCTGACACTGCTACTGAGGCTTCAGAAGGAAAGAAGGGGTCGCCTTTTGTTGAACGGAAGTTCCTCGGTGAGCGTCGTCGTAAGGCTCCGAAAGCCAATGGCGATGATACCTTTGTACAGATATCACTCCCCAATCTGGAACGGCAGACCCTCCTTAAGAGTATTGACAGCGAGGAATACTCCACTCGTAACAATGGGGATGTGTACCGATGGGCTGATAAATGCGGTAAGATAAGCAAGGAAAAGCGGAAGATTAATGGGAAGACAGAGGTCGTGACAACCCTTGAGATGGACGAACTCGTTGGTCAACCAAAGCACGAAATAGATATGAGTCAGCTGCGTATGTATGGTATCGTGGCACGTATGACACAGTATGATGAGAGCGAGAGTTACCTCTCTAACAATCTCCTCCTTGCCTCCCAGAAACATCAAACCTTCTTTGCGCACTACCGTGGAGAGGACGATGACGAGCGAATTGACGTCTGGAGTGAGTTTTATGTGTCGGACCGTATGACCATTACTGAGAGTGAACTCAAACGTATAAAGAAGGAAAAGAACAGCGTTTGGACCTTCTCTATCCCTGCTGTTGTCCCACCATTAGATAAGGAAGTGGCTGAGGCTTGGACCAAAATGGTGGAGTATTGAGCAAGAGAGGATGTTAAGGAGTTAAGGAGTGAAAGGGAGTGAGAGGAGTTAAGACAAATGTTCTATAGTTAACTTAGCGATTGTTTTTAGTGCTGGTTATGGGATAATGCAGCATTATCAAGAACCATGTGCAAGACAGAAACGGTAATATTGAATTGAAGAATGAAGAAAGGTATCTTTATATTCTTGACATGTTTAGTGTTAGTAAGCTGTGGGCAGCAACGGAGCAACATCTCTTTTCCAGAAGAGAAGTTCACTGTCGACTTGCGACTCCCTACTACTCCAGTGAAAGACCAAGGGTCGAGTTCGCTCTGCTGGGTCTATGGCATGCTTGCAACCCTTGAGACAGAGCATATTATGCGGGGTGATTCTATAAACCTAAGTCCCGACTTTGTGGCACGTATGTACCTTAGTGAGCAGGCGAATCGACGTCGGTTTCTGCCCCACAAGATGCTTCAGAAGGAGCAAGACATTACAACTCGTGGTATGAGCACCATGGCACTCGACCTCATACAGACATACGGTTTGCAGCATTATGATGCCTATCATCATAGGCCTGATATGGACTATAACGTTCTCTGTCGTAAGTTGGATTATGGCAAGAACACGGAAGATTTGTTAGATAAATATATCGGACCGCTACCGAAGCAGGTCTTTATGTTAGGCGCACTATACACTCCCTTGGAGTTTGCCCATAGTGTATGCACAGATGATGAATACTTAGCTATGACGAGCTTCACGCATCATCCATACGGACAACGCTTTCCTTTGGAAGTACCTGATAATTACTTTCATAACACTTTCCTAAATGTTCCACTCGACACGATGATGAACCGCATTGTTCAGAGTCTACGAGCAGGACATCCAGTGTGCTGGGAAGGCGACATATCAGAGCCTGGTTTCTTATTCGGAAATGGCTTTGCTGTGTTGAAACATGAAGACAAAAAGGTGACAGCCGAGCGTCGACAGGCTTCTTTTGAGGCACATCGTACGACGGATGATCACGTTATGGAAATCGTTGGATTGGCCCACGACCAGCACGGCCGTCGCTTCTTCCTCTGCAAGAATAGCTGGGGAACAGCCAATCGCTACCATGGTTTTATGTTCTTAAGTGAGAACTATGTGCGCATGAAGACCATTGCGGTGGTGCTACGAGCTATTTAAGACAAATACAAAACAAAGTGATAGGGACTGAGCACTCAGCCCCTATTTTTGTTTCTATACCCACGAGAGCAGCCCTACTAAGCCTTAACAGCCACAGAATAAGCCTAATGCGTCCTAAGTATCAACTCACCTCCTGTCTGCATCACAGGGACCTCAACCTCCGAAGAATACTCCTTATAATTAAACTCTCCATATGGTCGACGATACAAGCTAAGCTTACTGTTCTGCTCAACTGCACATGAGATCTCCACCGTCTGACTATGTGTATTCTTCAGTTTCACGGGTTGGTAAAAGTTTAAATAGCCTCTTGCTTGATTAAAATCCTCCGGTATTTGATTCTCCATACCATACCAGACTTTATTACAAATGGCAAAGCTATCCTTCTCGTTAATAGTCCCATTCGTTTCTATCCTTACCTTCACAAGCTGCTTGCGAGGGATGAATATATTCTGCTCATACACCTGCCCTTTCTGTAAACGACCCGGCATTATATAATACGAATAGAAGATCTTTTTCTCACTCAACGGATGTACTGCTGTGATATCAGTAGGTAATAGATACACTTTATCATCCAACTTACTCAAATCCAACGTCATCTGTAGAGAGTACGAGGTGCCTACTTCAGCTGAATCAGTGGTCAAAGACTTTATTTCTTTGTTACTTAAGTTGAAAAAAATTATGTAGTCACCATCCTTATCCGTCGTTGCCTTGGCCTTATGATATACCTTAGTAGAAAAAATACCAGACATAATCATATAATCCAACTTCACTTCTATGTTAGGAATAGGCTGTCCATCTGGCGTTTTAGCAACCCCTTTAATAATCAAACTCTTAGGATCTGGCCTATCAATAAAGTCGTCCTCTTCACAATGACAGCTTGCCAATAGTAACATAACTACAGGTAAAGCGAGTAGATACAATAATCGTTTCTTCATAAGCATACCATTAATAGTTTTTAAGTTAAGTAATATTCAGATATCAACTCTTCGGTTCACACCCTCCTTCTACATAGATTTTAGTCTTTTACAAAAGTATGAATTATTTTGAAATAAACAACTAAATCGACCCTAAAAAATTGTTTTTAAGGCTCTTATATACCCTAAGGCACACTGAAAACAAGCATCTAAACGAGCCATCCCCACAACGATAAGCAACCGAACAATGCGATGCCTCTAAATTCTTTTCATGATGAGAAAGATTTATTTTCACGACAAGAAATATTTATTTTCATGAAGAAAAAGATTTTTTTTCATGAAAATAATTCGGAGAGGGGAACTATTATCTGCTACAAACAGGAGCCAATTGCTTTATAAGACACCTACTCCTTATACTAAAAAGAGCCATTAGATGAAACAAAGAGTTGCCGTGTTAGAAGGGTAATCGCCTCCTTCTTATTTTATAAATATCATCCGTCTAAACTCCAAAGAAGCCTAATTGAGAGGTAGGATATCCTTTATACTTACAATAATAACGTATAGAACAAGCACTAACCATTTCTCGCCAATACGACTGATAACCCACCATATAGGGCAAGTTAAATAGGAAAGATTGATGTTCTTACCAGTCATTACAATAAAACTTTGGGTTATAAAAATAAGAAAAGAACATCAGTTATGACATTACTGATACTCCCCATTTGTTAAACTCAATTCTAAGAGCCCCTGTAACTATCTGTTTCTTATTATTTGGAAAGTATGAAACATAAAGCTACTTTCTTGTAGTAATGGAAAACTTCATATACCTTTGTAATCGAAAACAAGGCTTAATTACTATGACCTGCGCCCTACTCTACCTATTTACCGACACTTCAATCTCATTGAGCATACGGAAAGTAAAGGCTTTATAGGTGAACGGTTCATAAAGAAAGGATAAATGATGGACAGACTAAAAAACATTGACAATGCTATTAACATCATGCTTTCAGAAATGGAAACAGGATGGACTAACCCAGACACCTTGCCACTCAAACAACGCCTAATGCGTTCGTTGATAAATGTTCGACAGCCCGACAAACCTTCACAAGAGCTTATCGACGCACAAGACAAGGAGCTGGCAGCACAAAGAGAAGAGAAAGGTATCGTGGAGATAAGGCAGGAAGGGATACATCTATGGCAAGGGGATATAACCAGACTAAAGGTAGATGCTATCGTGAATGCGGCTAACAGTAGGCTACTCGGCTGTTTTAAGCCTTTACATGCTTGTATTGATAATGTCATACACTCGGCTGCTGGCATCCAACTTCGGTGTTACTGCAACGAAATAATGCAAGCACAAGGACACAAAGAGGCCACGGGACAAGCAAAGATAACACCAGGCTTCAACCTTCCTGCACGTTATGTCATCCATACTGTAGGTCCTATCATCCCCAACGGAAAACCAACTAAGGGACAGGAAGAGCTCCTTGCCTCATGCTATCGTTCATCGCTCAAGCTCGCAGAAGACTACTCCTTGGAAAGTATTGCCTTCTGTTGTATCTCTACAGGAGCATTTCGATTTCCACAAGAGTTAGCTGCCAAGATAGCTGTAAAGACTGTTAAGGAATACCCAAGACGGCATGTGAAGACCGTCATCTTCAATGTGTTCAAAGATACTGATTATGCCTTATACCAACAGCTTATCTGAATGTATTGTCGAACTACAGCTCCTTATTGACAAGACTGACTATCTACTGGCTGGTGAAGAAGCTGGGCTTTCAACCGCTACAGGGCTGGCGTATGCCGGAAAAGACTTTTAGAAGGAGTGCCAACCATGGATAGAACGCTATGTCTTCACCGGTCTTTACACCTCTTCTTTCTATCTCTTTAAGGCGGAAGAGGAACGCTGACCGTATTAGGTAGAGCATATTTAGTACTTATGTTTCAGACCGATAGCAACAGAATTAACCCACATTTTGCAAGAAACAGTTGGTCAGAAAGACTACTTTGTAGTGTCCTAATGCCTCTCTCATACGCTTCAACCGTGAGTAGTCGCAACTTTCTTTACACAATGTAGGGTATTCCTTCGCTTTTAAAGAATACCTACAAACCATTTTGAAAACCCTCTTAACATCATAAAAACACTCTATAGAAAAGACCTTACAGGCGCTTATAGGTTACATAAATACAGTCAACTACAAATTATTTTCATGAAAAGAAATTGTAGAAAAACAAACTTTACGATGGATGGAGGACAACTTTTATAGCTGTGCAGCACATGAGTTGTAAAAGAAAAGGGGGCTAATAGGCCCCCAAAATATGCTGATGTAGGTTGTTAGATGCTTACTTTAAGAGTAATTGACGGGCAAACTCCCAAATGACAATACCAGTTGTTACACTAACATTCAGTGAGTGTTTGGTACCGAATTGAGGTATTTCAAGGCAACCGTCGCTCATGTCTACGACACTTTGTTTTACACCTTTTACCTCGTTGCCCATGATGATGGCGTAGCGGGTGTTGGGTATTGAGTGTTGGGTGATAGGTGTTGATGAGGTGTTGAGTGATGAGTTGTTAGATGATGAGTGATGAGGATTAGAATGTTGGGTATTAAGCTCCTGTAGCTTTGTTGAGCCTTCTACCTGTTCGACACTATATACAAACACGCCTTGACGATGGAGTTCTTCGACAGCATCTTCAGTACGTTCAAAGTAACGCCAGTCTACTGAGTCCTCTCCACCAAGTGCTGTTTTATGAATCTCAGCATTAGGAGGTGTGGCCGTGATACCGCATAGATAGACAGCCTCAATACGGAAAGCATCAGCCGAACGGAAGACACTTCCCACATTATGTAACGACCGCACATCGTCTAAGACAACGATGAGTGGTAACTTATCAGCCTCCTTAAACTCCTCAACAGAGAGCCGATTCATTTCGATTGTACGTAGTTTTCTCATAATCAATATGAAAGATGCCCACACTGCAGAACCCACTAATAGGCCCTCCCCCTACCCTTCTCCCATACGGAAGAGCGTGGATAGCGAGATAGTCCGATATAGTGGAGCGTTCTTTTAAGCGCTTTCTAAATTAGAATGTTAGCCTGTATATGTTTTTTTATCAGCCCTCCCTTCCCGTCAGAGGGGTTGGAGATGACTTCTTTTACTGCAAGCTAAAGCCTACTGCATACGCCTTAATCTTTGTCACCATAGAGAGTAGTCCATTGCTGCGGGTTGGTGATAGATGTTGGCGAAGGCCTATCTTATCAATGAAATAGAGGTCGGCATCAATAATCTCTTGTGGTGTATGATTGCTCAATACACGTATGAGAAGAGCGATGATACCCTTTGTAATAAGTGCATCTGAGTCGGCTGTAAAGACGAGTTTACCCTCTACATTATCACACTGTAGCCATACTCTACTCTGACAACCATCTATGAGGTTCTGTTCATTCTTGTATTTTTCGTCTAATGGTTCAAGCTCATTACCCAAATCAATGAGCATTTGGTATTTATCCATCCAGTCGGTAAAGTCCTCGAACTCACCAATTACTGCATCTTGCGCTTCGTTTATTGTCATTGTACTATCAGTTTATCTAATTCAGAGAACATTGTTATCACCTCTGAAATACGTATTCTACATTAATTTACTACCAGCTTAAATAGCTTGTCATTCGGGCGTACCTTGTCAGGAACAGGGATAGAAACACGCCATCCTTGTTCGGCTTTATCAACAGGATTAAGCTCGTATCGAATCTCTTCAGCATTGAGGAACATAGCGCCAGTACTGTTACCTGTGATAAGCAACTTCTCCCCCTTTACGAAAGTATTAGCCTCAACGGCCACCTCAGCCACGCCGAGACGTGAGAAATACTTTATCACCTTGCCAATAAGAACCTTCTTCTCAGTAGCCTTGTTACCATAGTCTTTGGTCCATTCGCCCATCTTCTGTCCTTGATAATAGCCATCCCAGAAGCCACGATTGAAGACTGTTGAGAGCCGTTCGTCCCACTTGTCCTTCTTTTCTTCGGTAAAGCTACCATCAAGAACACTCTCAATAGCCTCTTTATAACAGCTAACAACGGTGTGGACATACTCTGGTCCGCGTGCACGTCCTTCTATTTTAAACACACGAACACCTGCGTCCATCATCTTGTCAATGAAGCGTACGCTCTTTAAGTCCTTTGGACTCATTATATACTTATTGTCAATCTCTAACTGATTGCCCGTCTCGTTGTCTGTTACTGTGTAACTTCGGCGGCATATCTGGGTGCAGGCACCACGATTGGCAGAGCGGTTAGAGTCGTGAAGACTCATATAACACTTACCCGAAATGGCCATACAAAAAGCACCATGGCAGAACATCTCAATACGAACAGGCTGTCCCTTTGGCCCGCAGATATTCTGTTTGATAATCTGCTCGTGTATCTCCTTCACTTGATCCATATTCAGTTCGCGAGCCAATACAGCAACATCAGCAAACTGAGCATAGAACTTCAAGGCATCAATATTAGATATGTTCAGCTGCGTAGAGAGGTGAACTTCAACGCCCACTTGGCGGCAATACATCATTACCGCTACGTCGCTTGCAATGACAGCGGTGATGTCAGCAGCCTTAGCAGCATCGATAATCTCGTGCATCGTTGCTATATCCTCACCATAGATGACGGTGTTAACGGTAAGATAAGTCTTTATCCCCTTTTCATTACAGGTCTCGGCAATTTCCTTGAGGTCGTCGATAGTGAAGTGATTAGCCGAATGTGAACGCATATTCAGCTTCCCTATACCGAAGTAAACAGAGTTAGCTCCAGCGTTGATAGCAGCTGCAAGCGACTCACGAGAGCCCACAGGTGCCATTATCTCATAATCATTTGTATTTTTGTTCATTGTTTTATTGTCATTACCAGGCAGTTATCAAGCAGTCAGGCTATCTGTAACCTTTCGTAGGCTAAACCCTATGCTTTAGCTGACCTGTAGCTATCCTTTATTTGTTAAGACAGTGTCCATTCAGTCTGCAAAGGTACGGAAAATATCCGATAAAGGCCGTAAAGGACTTTGTAAGTTTTGAAAAAAAGAACGTATCAGGCGTTGTTAAGCTTCAAATAGTCAGAAGGTTCTTCGGTTGTATGCGATAAATTTAGTAACTTTGCATGCTAAATTTTTCGAGATAACAGCATAATGAAGAAACTATATATTGAGACATACGGGTGCCAAATGAATGTGGCAGACTCAGAGGTGGTGGCTTCTGTCATGAAAATGGCAGGCTATGACGTATGCGAAAAAGAGGAGGAAGCAGACGCAATCTTCCTTAACACCTGTTCTGTACGTGAGAACGCAGAGAACAAGATATACAACCGTTTGGAGGCATTGCACGCTGAGCGGAAGAAAGGTCGTGACCTTATCTTAGGCGTGTTGGGCTGTATGGCAGAGCGAGTAAGGAACGATTTGATCCAAAACCACCATGCCAACCTTGTTTGTGGGCCTGATTCGTACCTTAACCTACCTGATATGATAGCGCAGTGTGAGAACGGCACGAATGCTATGGATATCGAACTCTCTACTACGGAGACCTATCGTGATGTTATCCCACAGCGTATTGGTGGCAATAGAGTGTCAGGCTTCGTTAGTATCATGCGTGGTTGCAATAACTTCTGTCACTATTGTATCGTGCCTTTCACCCGTGGTCGGGAACGTTCAAGAGATGTGGAAAGCATCTTGAAGGAGGTTAAAGATTTACATGATAAAGGCTTTAAGGAGGTAACACTATTAGGTCAGAATGTCAACTCATACGGCTTGTTGCCTAATGGTAAGCGTCCTGAGAATGGCGTTTCATTTGCAGAACTGTTGCATAAGGTGGCACAAAGCGTACCAGACATGCGTGTACGCTTCACGACCTCCAACCCAGAAGATATGACAGAGGACATCATTGAGGCGGTAGCTACCGAACCTAACCTCTGTAACCATATCCATTTCCCTGCCCAAAGTGGTAGTAATAGCGTGTTGAAGGTGATGAATCGCAAATATACTCGTGAGGATTACCTTGAGAAAGTGGCTGCTATTCGTAGGATTATACCGGACTGTGGACTGACAACTGACATCTTCATTGGATATCACAACGAGTCAGAAGAAGACTTCCAGCAAACGCTTTCATTAATGCGAGAGGTAGGCTTCGATTCAGCCTTTATGTTTAAGTACTCTGAACGACCAGGTACTTATGCCGCAAAGCACCTCCCCGACAATGTTCCTGAGGAAGAGAAGATACGCCGTTTGAATGAGTTAATTCGCCTTCAGACCGAGATCTCTGCCGAACAGAACAAGAAAGACGAGGGCAAAGAGTTTGATATTCTTATCGAGCGCTTTGGTAAACGAAGTCGTGAACAGCTGATGGGACGTACGCCACAGAACAAGGCTGTAGTCATGCCAAAGGGCAATCACCATATTGGTGAGACCGTCCGTGTACGCATCACAGGCTCAACAAGTGCCACACTCTTTGGAGAAGAAGTGTAAATATACTATATGTATGGATATAAAACCGCAAATCTTTTTTGCGGTTTTACTATTTATACTTATATTTGCACATAGGAATTTAAATAAGAAGTAGTATGGATGCAGTTATCAATATTGGAAGTTTCCTGAACTTCG
>QWCF01001663.1_pt1 | contig 10167 bp, 9 predicted proteins | sample 1972521 | NCBI WGS metagenome assembly QWCF01 (sample SAMN09866715, study PRJNA288562) | Human oral metagenome isolate term4_saliva, whole genome shotgun sequencing...
TCTACCAGCGCCTGAGAAACAGCAGCTTTCTGCATCTTCATATACAACATCTCCTTGTAAATGTATCTCGCTCTACCCTATTGAGCTGGCGAGAAACCCATCATTTTTGTTTCTTAGTTATGGGCAATTCCGTAATGGTCAAGCATTGCATAGATCTTCTCGTCAACGCCCTCTGCAACCTCAGTAACGGGGAAACGAGCAGGACCAACAGGGTATCCAGCAAGCTCAAGAGAACGCTTAAGCGTCTGAGGGGTGCTTCCAAGGTGAAGAATGTCGCGAATTGGCTCAATCTCTGCCTGCAGGCGAGCTGCTTCCTCTGCATTTCCTGCCTCAAGAGCCTTCCAAAGGTCAACGACAACCTTAGTAATAAGGTTTGCGGTACCTGCAATAGTACCCTGAGCTCCAAGAGCATGAGCCTCAGAGATCTTTCCGTCAGAGCCCACAAGAACGTCAACATCATGGCCAGCAGCGACATCCAGATAATCCTTGAGGTTATCAATGTTGCCAGAGCTGTCCTTGATACCCTTGATATTCTCAATGGTTACCAGCTGCTCAACTGCCTCTTTAGAGATATTTTTGCCGGTACCCTTAGGAATGTTGTACAGAAGGACGGGAATCTTAACGCTTGCTGCAACGGTTTTGAAGTACTCAACCAGCTGCTGGTCAGAAATTCCCAGGAAGTAAGGGTTGATGACAGAAAGTGCGTCTGCACCAATTGCCTCTGCCTCACGGCTCATATAGAGAGCTTCTTTTGTTGAGCAAGCACCAGTTCCTACGTAAACAGGGAGACGAACTGCGGTTTTCTCGATAATAAACTTGGAGAACTTGATTTTCTCGTCAGGGTTGCAAACGTGGAACTCACCGTTAGAGCCAAACGTAAAGATGCCGTCAGCGCCCTCGGAGATAAGCTTTTCTAGAAGCTGCTCAGCTGCATCATAGTTGATGGATTGCTCGTCGTCGCGGTTAAACGGCGTGACCATAGGGACAATAACGCCCTTAAATGTTGACATACAAACTCCTCTGTACGTATTTGGTGCTTATCTGGGGTTATTTGCCCTCGCGAATGGACGCGCCAAGAGCTCCACCGGGATGCCACTTAACGTACTGCTCTGGGTTAAGGCCGTACTCGTTTTGAAGCAGGATAGAGAGGCACTGGAGCTCCATAATCTCAGCCAGAATTGAGGCGCGTGGAGGCTTGTTCATGGAATCGCCCTCCTGCTCAACGCCTGCAATAAGGGCAACCTCTGCCTCGTTTGCCAGCCACGAGTTAGGATTTCCGGTCAACGCAATAATGTGCACGCCAACGTTTTTGAGGCAGGTAACGGTAGCCTTGAGCTCGCCTGTCTCGCCGGAGTTGGAAATAGCAATGACCACGTCACCAGGACAAGTCTGACCAGCAGATCCGTGGACACACTCGGTACCGTGAAGCTCGTAGGTTGGAGTTCCAGTTGACGAGAAAAGCGATGCAGCATAACCGGAGACGTGACCTGGCTTACCAATGCCGGTTACGTGCAGACGGCCACCCTTTGCCTCTGCATCCAAAATGAGCTTTTTAGCTGCAGAAAGCGCATCAAAATCAATGCTCTCTACATACTGATGAAGCGACTTTCCCACAATGGAGAGAAACTCCTGAACCTGCTCTTTTTCAGTTGCCATTACAACTCCTTATCTGTCTGTGAGGCAGCGCTCAAAGACACTTACTACATGCTGAGCTAACGCGTCTCTTTGACCTTGTGCTGAGCCATAAGCTGCTCAATCTGCTCTTGAATTTGATCGAGAGCGTTGGCCATAAAAGGACGGTTAATGTCTACAAATTCAAATCCGGAAGGATGGCTTACCCAAGCGCCTTCAAGAAGCAGACGGAGCGCCTTGCCCTGTCGGATGAGTTTGTAGCTTTTAATCTTGGTATAAGGAACGACAAGTGCTTTTCTCTTGTCGGATTTTGCAAAGATACATACGTTTTTCTGTCCAAAATCAATAACATGAATGCCGCTAGCAAAACGACTAAAGCGTTTTCCCATGGCTCGTGATGCAAACCACGTAATGGTAAGTCCTGCAATAACACCAACAAGACCCAAAATATTGCCACTTACATTGGCGTAAACCCAAAAGAAAAATGTCAGAGCAAGAGAGCCAAACGCCAGGAGCAAGTACAGAATTCCCTGAGCCATCAAACGAGTTCTATCTTCAAGAACTTCTAGAACTAACTGCTCTTTGGGAAGCTCTGGAGCAGGCTGTTTGTCAACGCTGAGGCCAAACATATCGCCAAGCACTGACTCAGTAACACTTTTGTTGTTCTTCTCGTCTGCCATGTTTTTCCTTGTTGTGAAGCTTTTAAAAGGGCGCCCGCGGGCTTTCCACGAGCGCCCTAAGAAACCGTAGAGCTGAGTAGGTACTACAGAAATCTAGGCTTAGGCAAGACCAAAGAGTGAGCCGATGCCGTAGATGATAGAACCAACGATGTTGTAGTCAACGTTAGGGAAGGATGCCTCTGCAATTCCCAGCTGAGCAAATGCAGGATAGAGAATCAGAGGACCAGCGGTCAGGAAGATACCAACCAGGAAGGAGCCAAGAAGAGCACCGCGCCATCCACCGTAAGCATAACCACAAACGCCGCAAGTACCACCAGAGAAGAAGCAGATGCCTGCTGCAGGAATCATGATGGTTGGGCTGTGGAATGCAACCATAAGTGCCATTGCAACAAGGCCGCCAAGGAAGGAGCCAATGAAGCCGATGATGACAGCGTTTGGTGCAAATGGGAAGATTGCAGGGCAGTCCACTGCAGGACGTGCGTCTGGAATGAGCTTCTCGGAGATGCCGACAAATGCAGCGGTGATCTCAGCAATGAACTGACGAACGCCGTAAACAAGAACGGACATACCAGCAGCAAACTGAAGGCCAGCAAGGAATGGCCAAATCCACCACATATCGTTACCAAAGTAGCTGGTGAATGGCTTGTTGTTTGCAAGGGTGTCGCCAAAGTGACCGGTGACAAGACATGCAATAGTAACAACGTAGAACAGAACAATCATGAAGAGAGCGACGGAGAAGACAAAGTCCTTGAAGAGCTTGAAGAACTCTGGGAGCTCCTTAGCTTCCTTCTCGCCCTCTTCCTCGTTCTTCTTAGCAAAGAGCTTTCCAACGTAACCGGAGAATGCATAACCGATGCAGTTGAAGTGGCCGATTGCGATGGAATCTCCACCAACAAGCTTGTTTACGAATGGCTGGCACAACGAAGGCAGCGCAGCACCGCAGAAGCCGAGGATGACACCACCAAGAACAATGGTGACCCACATTGGGAGACCAAGAGCGATGAAGACCAGTGCGAGTACGCAGGAGAAGTACAAGAAGTGCTGACCAGTCAAGAAGACGGACTTGAATGGGGTAATCTTGGCAAACACAAGGTTCATGATGAAGCCAAGGACCATTACAAGAGCAACCTCAGTACCATAGGTATTCAGTGCAAGAGCAGTTGCGACCTCAACCTGGGTTACAACGCCCTTAACAGCGAATGCACGACTAAACATATCGCTGAAGATGTTGACCTGAGCGGACATAGCGCTAGAACCAATGTTGAAGATCATGAAGCCAATAATGGTCTTCACAGTTCCGGAGAAGACGTCCACAGCGGACTTCTTCTGCAGCAAGAGGCCGACAAGAGCAATAATGCCCATGATGACGGCTGTGTCTCTGAGCTGCATGAGAATTGCATTGAGCATGCGTAATCCCTTTCAGCAAATAAACCGACGAACCTACTCAGATAAGTTCTCTAAATCAAGTGACAAGTACCTCTTGTCAAAGGTTTGGCGAGAGCTTCTCGCCGAGGGCAACCTGTGTTGCGTATGACGAGAAACTCCCGCCAAAAAGATACAAAGGGGAGCTTATGCGTTGTGCTCTGCGAGCCAAGCGGTGAGCTTTTCCTTCATCTCTGCCTTGTCGACAATGTTGGTAATACCAACTGCAGAAGGAACGCGATCGTCAGCGTTGAGCTCATCGGTGAGGTCAGACATGGTGATAACAAGATCGCCATTGAAACCAATCAGGGAATCCAGATTACCGTGCTCAGTCTCGATTGGAAGATCATTCTCTTTAATGACCTGGTCAATCTTGATCTTGAGCATCATGGAAGAACCCATACCTGCACGGCAGCAAACCAGTGCGTGGAACTTCTTATCAGCCATTACAACCTACCTTCCTTTGCGTGGACAAGGTCCACAACATCTTTTGGTGACTGAGCTTTTTCAAGCTGAGCAAAGAAATCTTGATCGCTCAGCAATTCAACAAGAGACTGAAGGGCACTAAGGTGGCCTTCACTATCTTTTGCTGCAAGTGGGAAAAGAAACTTAACTGGATCGTTGTCTTTGCTGCCAAACTCAACGGAATCCTTAAGCACGGCAATGCCTACTGCAGGCTCAAGTGCGCCGGACTCAGGGCGTGCGTGTGGAAGGGCAACATGCTCGGTAATAACAATATAAGGGCCAAGTTCGTTGACACCTTTAATGATGTCATCAACATAGCCCTCAGTTACTTTTTTGTTATCGACGAGTGGTTGCGCAGACTTTCTAATTGCATCTTCCCAGTTAGAAGCTACAACATTGAGCTGCACCAGGTCTTCGGTAAGGAGATCACTTAACACAGCACCACCTTGCCTTTCTCTTAATGAGACACATTGGCCCAAAGCCGCCTCATGACAAGTCTTAATAACTTGATAATATGCCATGAAACGTTCTTAACTTCAATCAATTTTACTCAAACAGTAATCAAAGTTGTTCATATTTTTTCAGCGTATCTTTTGTCCACGTAGCTATACAAATGTTCATGTTTTTATGAACGTAATTGAAGCGCCTTCTATTATCCCATGTAAAGTTTATATGTTAAATTTTTTATAATCTAAAACATTCATATATATTCATACTATTATTTTCTGAAATATCTTGATATCCTTCTTCTAATGTTCTATTTTATTGATGAATGAACATTCAAAGAAAAAATGTTGCTCATAAAGGGAGGGCATTTATGAAAAGGAGTAAGGCTTACGTAGATTCACGTCGCGAGGCAATTACTGAGCTGCTAGAAAAAGAGGGACAAGCAAGTGTTTTAGAGCTTGCTGATCACTTTGAGGTCTCTTCTTTGACTATCAGACGTGACCTGGACTTTCTTGAGAAGCGCGGCATCCTGACTCGTCAGTATGGCATTGCTACCCTGCTTAATCCTTATGGTCGTCCTTCTGGCTCAAGGCAGATTCGCTCTAACAAAGCAATTGCCCGCGAAGCCGCTCGCTACGTTGAGGATGGCGATTGCATATTCATCAACACCAGCTCCGTTGCTCTTGGGATGCTTGAGTGGATTGATGCTCACGACGTAACTGTTGTTACAAACAACGGCAAGGCGCTGTTGCTTGAGGACATCCACGATCTTTCTATCATCCTTACTGGTGGTGACATCCGTCCTCCACGCGCTTCCATGACTGGTGATACCGCTCTTGAGTGCATCCAGCACATTACTGCTGCTAAATGCTTCTTGGGCTGCACGGGTTTCTCGGGAGAATTTGGTCTTACTTCTGCAACATCCCCTGAGCCAGCAATTAACGCTCAGATGCTCAAGCGCTCTAGAAAGCACTATGTTGTCGCAGATTCTTCTAAGCTGGGCACTACTTCCAACTTCCAGTTTGGTTCTGCAGAGGATATTGACCTTCTCATTACTGATACAGGTGCAACTGACGAGCAGATCCAAGAGCTCAAAGCCGCAGGACTTAAGGATGTTGTCTGCGTCACTCCTTCTATTCTTCCTGCTAAGTAAGACTTACGCTTTATTATTATTTAAGCGAACACAAAATGGCGGCCTTTTGCAGGCCGCCATTTCTTAGACACAAGAAATAGGAGGCAGTTCAAAACACACCAAAATCAGATAATCTGTTAAAAAGACGTATACATGACGCTGAAAATACCTCAATCATGCAGATTATCGTCATTAGATGTGTAATATGCCCGCATCTGAGCAGAATATCTGACTTAAGTGTGTTCCTTAGGTGCGGAATTTACCCATAGTTAAATCTTTTATATGACGATATTCATTTTCTAGCATATTAGGTTAAGTTTATGCATAGAGATGCATATCAGGTAGTGTGACCGCCTAGCTGCCTAGCTATCTTGATTAGGAACATGTCGATTCTTCAGCGAGACCTACCAAATCTGCGCTATTTTGTGCGCCAGGCCTAAAAGCCGACGCTAACACGCTGCAGAATCATAATCACCCGCATATAAACTGCCTCCCATTTCTCGTGTCCAAGAAATGGGAGGTTGTTCATTGTGCGGGCGCCATTTTAATCGCATTCAGCTACACGCACCCACCGAAGTTCAACAGGGCCATCTGTCGAGCAGCTTGCTGGCCAAATAGCGATTAGCTTTCCAAAGCCTCAAATGACTTAAAGCCTTCGCCGATTGCCTCGTGGACCTCTGAAACAAATACCAGTGCATCGGAGTCAATCTCGGAAACGATAACTTTCAGCTGAACAACCTCCGTACGACCAAGAACGCACATCAAAACAGGCTTGTGCGCGCCACTCCACAGTCCGCGCGCCTGAAGCTCCGTACAGCCACGATTAAGGTTATAAAGAATCTCATGAGCGATTGCATCGTGCTCAGAGGAAATAATGTAAACGCAGCGCTCAGATCTTGGTCCGTCGATGACAAAGTCAATCATTTTTCCTGTAACAAAGATTGCCAAGGTAGAATACAGACCGTTTTCTAACGAGAAGACCGGAATAGCCGCAATAATAATGAGAATGTCTACAATAATGATTGCAGTGCCTGATGGAATAGAAAAACGCTTGGAAACCGCCTGAGCAATGATGTCTGTACCACCGGTATTTCCACCCGCTCTAAATACAAGGCCAAGACCAAAACCACAGATAATACTGCCCCACACAAGGCCAAGACCAAAACCACAGATAATACTGCCCCACAAAGCAGCAAGCATAAGATCATTGGCGCCAAGAGCTGGTAAAAAAGGTGCAAATAAATCGACAAAAATGCTGGAAATTAAGAAGCCTACAACACTCTTGAGCAAGTATTTTTTGTTGCCGCTTTTTGCAACAAAAGCCATCAAAATGATATTCATAGCGATTGTTTGCATACCAACTGGCAAATCAAAACCAAAAGGCAATGCAACAGCTCTGATAATCGTTGCAAAACCAGTAATACCACCAGCCGCAAGTCCGTTAGGAACTTCAAATACATCAAGGCCAACTGCAAAAATTGCACAGCCAAGGACGATAAAGAACGAATCTTTAAAGGTCTTTTGCCAAGTAGATTTTTGCACACTAATCCTTTCCGCCAACAACCCAGCGATGGTACGCAATGATGAACTGATCAAGATCGCCGTCTGAAAGAACGGACTCTACGTTTCCTGTTTCTGCACCTGTTCTTAAGTCCTTAATGAGCTGATAAGGATAAAGAACATAACTCCTAATTTGATTGCCAAACGAGATTTCTCTCTTTGGACCGCGAAGCTCATCCAGCTCAGCTTCGCGTTTCTCCTTTTCAATCTCATACAAACGACTACGCAAGATATTCATTGCTGCAGCTTTGTTCTGAAGCTGGCTGCGTTCGTTTTGGCAGGTTACTACCGTTCCTGTTGGAATATGTGTAATACGAACTGCCGAGTCTGTAGTGTTAACTCCCTGACCTCCTGGACCAGATGCATGATAGACATCAATACGCAGGTCATTGGGGTCAATAGCAACTTCAATATCTTCAGGAAGAACGGGTAAAACTTCTACACCAGCAAATGACGTCTGCCTGCGTTTCTTATCGTCAGTAGGAGAAATTCTTACCAGACGATGCACGCCCTGTTCGGCACGAAGCATGCCATAAGCATTTTTTCCACTTACCGTAAAGGTTGCGCGGTCAAGACCAATAACCTCTGCAACAGGAGCGTCGTTGATATCAACTTTCCAACCACGACGATCGCAATATTTGAGATACATGCGAAAAAGCATCTCGCACCAGTCTTGAGACTCAAGACCACCCTGACCAGGCTTAATAGTAACAATTGCATCACCATGATCAAGTTCATCAGTAAACCAGCTTGAAAGCTCAAGCTCCGACAAGTCTTTTTCAAGAGATGCCGCAAGCGCTTGAGATTCGTCGAGTGATGCTTGGTCTCCAAGCTCTGTTCCAAGCTCAAAAGCGGCCCCAGCATCACCGAGTTTCTCTTTAGCCCTATCAATACCAGCAACATCATCGCGAAGTGATGCTAGTTGAGTCATTATTTTTTGCGCAGCTTCAGCGTCGTCCCAAAAATTGGGGCGAGCACTTTCTGCCTCAAGTTCTGAAATTTGCTGACGCTTCTCAGTGAGGTGAAGATATCCTTCTACCTCAGATAGACGCTCCGCTAAAGCTTGGAGCGAAACAACCTCTGTATCAGCCATTCTTACCTATTTCGGCCGTGGCAGTTCTTAAACTTTTTGCCACTTCCACATGGGCAAGGGTCGTTGCGACCAACGTTGACGTAAGGATTTGGATCGTCAGACTTACGGTAGGTTGATACAGAAGACTGGCTGGCACCGGTTCCCTGTGGACTCTTTCCAATAGCTGCGGCATTCTTAAGCATGCTCTTGCCTTGCTTAAGTGACTTTTGATCGCCGTCCGTCTCCTCTCCACCAGAATAGTGAGCATTCTGGAAGGCCTCTGTCTCAGTATTCTGACGTGGACGATTAACCAACTCAAGGCGAAGAATAGTACGGAGGAAGTCCTCATACATGGTGTTTACCAGCAGCGTAAATGCCTCGTATGCCTCGGTCTTATACTCAACCAAAGGATCGCGCTGACCAAAACCACGAAGACCAATACCGGTCTTTAGGTAATCCATCTCCTGGAGGTATGCCATCCAACGAGTATCAATGACGCGAAGCATTACCTGAGCAGCAAGCTCACGCATAACTTCTTCGCCAAGCTTCTGGGTCTTCTCGTCAAAAGTCTTTTGGACAAATGCGGTGACATCCTCTTCAAGCTGCTCAAACTTAGTGTCCTCGGTAAACTCTGGAAGATCAGTCTTACCAGTAAGTTCAGTGAGCCACTTCTCAAGACCCTCAAGATCCCACTCGTCAGCATCTCCGTAACAGAACTCCTCGCAAATGCGCTGAGTAGTAGAAGCAGTGACTGTCTCGATGAGCTCCATAAGATCCTTGCCGTCAAGAATCTTGTTTCTCTCTGCGTAAATGACCTGACGCTGCTTGTTCATAACATCGTCGTAATCAAGGACGTTCTTACGCATTGCAAAGTTGACTTCCTCAACCTTGCGCTGGGCGCCCTCGACAAGCTTGGTAACAATCTTTGCCTTAATTGGCATATCGTCTGGAAGCTCATAGCGCTGCATCATTGCTGCAACGCCATCCATGCGATCTCCACCAAAGCGGCGCATCAAATCATCTTCAAGAGAAAGATAGAACTGGGTCTGACCAGGGTCTCCCTGACGACCAGAACGGCCACGAAGCTGATTGTCAATACGACGACTCTCATGACGCTCGGTACCAATAACGCACAAACCACCTGCAGCAGTTACTGCTTCACGCTCAGTAGCGCAGATTTCCTTTGCTTCTTTGCGCACAGCTTCTTTTTGCTCCTGAGTAGCCTCAGCTGGCTCAATTCCCTGGTTACGAAGGATATCTTCAGCCATGACATCTGGGTTGCCACCCAAAAGAATATCGGTACCACGACCTGCCATGTTGGTTGCAATAGTAACTGCACCCTCACGACCAGCCTGAGCAATAATCTGTGCCTCACGCTCATGGAACTTAGCGTTCAGAACGTTATGTTTAATGCCGCGTTTAGACAGAATACGAGAAATACGCTCGGAGTTGTCAATGGAAACGGTACCAACAAGTACTGGCTGACCATTCTGATGACGCTCTTCAACGTCTCTTACGACAGCTTCAAACTTAGCGTCGATAGTACGATAGACCAGGTCATCGAGGTCTTCACGCTTAACCGGACGGTTGGGTGGAATAACCTGAACAGGAACGTGATAAACCTCACGGAACTCCGCGTCCTCGGTCATTGCGGTACCGGTCATACCGGAGAGCTTGTCGTACATGAGGAAGTAGTTCTGGAGGGTGATAGTTGCCAAAGTCTGGTTTTCTTCACGTACCTGAACGTTCTCTTTTGC
>QWCF01001028.1_pt1 | contig 10140 bp, 9 predicted proteins | sample 1972521 | NCBI WGS metagenome assembly QWCF01 (sample SAMN09866715, study PRJNA288562) | Human oral metagenome isolate term4_saliva, whole genome shotgun sequencing...
CATCATCAGCGACGGCACCGTCCTCGCCTCCGGCAAGCCGGACGACTTGGTCAACAACGAACAAGTCCGCTCCGTCTATCTCGGCGAAAACTTCAAATACTGATTTCAAATACTGACCATGACAAACCGCACAATCAATTGTGCGGTTTTTTTAAATGACGAAACCACCCAAAGTAAGTTGACGCATGAAGTGTAAAGTGTTGAAATACACATATCGAATAAAAAACAGCGTTCCCCAAAACGCCAAACACACCATAAAACCTTTTCAGACGACCTCTTTGCCATCGAACCAAACCCGAGGACAAATGCCGTCCGAAATATAAAAAACAATCAACATACATTGCACCATGACCTTACTCGGCCTCAAACTCAGGCAGACCCAACAACTCAATCAACGTCTGCAACAATCCCTGCGCATCCTGCAAATGTCCGGCATCGAACTCGAACGCGAGGTCGAAGACTGGTTGCAGGACAATCCCCTGCTCGAACGTCCCGAAACCGACGAATTTGCCGACGCAGAGTTCAATCACGGCACCACCATACCGCGCAGCAACCACCTCGGCGGCGACGATGCCGAAGACGCGTGGCTCAACATCGCCAAAGAAGAAGATTTCAACCAATACCTGCACTCCCAAGTGTGCGAACACCCCCTTTCCGACAAAGAAGCCGCCTACGTCCACATCCTTATCGACTTCCTGGACGACCAAGGCTATTTCACCGACAGCATTCAAGACCTTATCGACAACACACCCTTGGAATGGATGCTGGACGAAGACGAACTGCAAAACGCCCTCGACCTTTTGCAGACCTTCGACCCGCCCGGCGTTGCCGCCGCCGACCTGACCGAATCCCTGATGCTCCAACTCATGCGCCTGCCCGCCAGCCCCGCGCGTCAGGCGGCCGCCCACCTCATCCAAAGTTCGCTGCACGATTTGGGCAAAAACCGCAAACAAAACATCATCCGCTTCCGCAAACTCTTTCCCGAAATCGACAGCGAAACCATAGAAGCCGCACTCGACATCATCGCCACGCTCAACCCCTACCCCGCCTACGGTTTCGCCTCCTCCGAACCGACCGCTTACATCCAGCCCGACGTTTGGGTCAAAGAAGGCAAAGACGGCTGGAAAGTCATCGGCAACGAAGCTGCCTGGCCCAAACTGCAACTCAACCGCGAATACTGTGAACTCATGAAATCCGCAGAAGACGGCGCACCCGAGTGGAAAGAAAAAATCAACGAAGCCAAGCAGCGCATCGACTCCCTCGAACTGCGCAAAAGCACCGTCATCCGCCTTGCCGAATACATCGTCAAAAATCAGGAAGACTTCTTCATCTTCGGCGAAATCGGACTCGCGCCCATGCTCATGAAAGACGCAGCCGCCGAATTGGGGCTTGCCGAAAGCACCATTTCGCGCGCCGCCAACCAAAAATATTTGTCTTGCCCGCGCGGACTATTTGCGTTACGCTATTTCTTCACACAGGCAGTCAATTCCGAAGGCGACAAAGAAGGCCTGAGCCAAGGCGCGATTAAAGCCGTTTTGGGGCAGATTATCGAAAACGAAGACAGCAGCAAACCCCATTCCGACGAAACCCTTGTCCGCCTCCTCAAACAACAGGGCATAGACATCGCCCGCCGCACCGTCGCCAAATACAGGGAATCGCTCGACATCCCGCCGGCACACAAACGCAAACTTACCGAATGACAGTTTTAAACCGCAGTTTTCCCGTTCCGTTTCTGACGGACTGAACCCCACCGAAGGAGCTGTATTATGAATCTGAAAATCACCGGTCTGAATTTCGACGTTACCGAGGCCATCAAAAACTACGTTTCCGAAAAATTGGAACGCATCAACCGCCACGCAGCCAACGCCATTTCCGTTACCATCACCCTTTCTGTGGAAAAACTCAATCAACAGGCTGAAGCAGACATCCATCTGGCGGGCAAAGACCTCCACGTCGAGGCCGTTGAACAAGACATGTACGCCGCCATTGATGTTCTGATGGACAAGCTCGACCGTGCGGTGCTGAAACATAAAGAAAAAAGCGGCGATGTCCGCAACACGGTAAAACCTGCCGCAGAATAAGCCTTGATTCAATAATAAAAACGTCGTCTGAAAATTTTCAGACGACGTTTTTTGTTAGCCAGTAATCTAGGGGCTGAACATAATGATTTGAATCCCACATAGGCGTTTTTCTGCTGGCAAAACCCACGTCATATTGGTCAACAAGCATTGCAGTATGTTAGCCCCATCAGGACAAAATTTTGAAAAATCATTGTATTTAAAAAAGAAACTGTTTTCTTATTCTGAATCCATGTCGGATTAGAAAAATAGAAAATATCCACGCCTGCCTTCTTTGTTCATGAAAGCAAACTACGTTTTCAGATGACCCTCCCTCTCTTACCAAGAGTAAATGACACCGCCCGACTTACTCTCATTATTCAAATCCATTTGAAAAAATAAATACTTAAACCCATCCGAAAACCCGCCATACCGCCCCGTTGCAAATCATGCTATGGTCTATTTGATACGTTTGAAAAACCTTAACTACCTTGTATTCTGATTACAAAGAAAGGCTTCAAAATGGACGGTTGGACTCAGACCTTGAGCGCGGGCTGGCTGCTGGGTATTGCGGCGATGGCGATTGTGCTGATTTTGCTGTTGATTGTGAAACTGCGTGTCCACGCACTGTTGACCTTGGTGTCGGTGAGCCTGCTGACGGCGGTAGCGACGGGGCTGCCGATGGATAAGATTGTGAACGACGTTCTGCTGAAAAACTTCGGCGGCACGCTCGGCAGCGTGGCTTTGCTGGTCGGTTTGGGCGCGATGCTCGGGCGGCTGGTGGAAACTTCGGGCGGGGCGCAGTCGCTGGCGGATGCGCTGATTCGGATGTTCGGCGAAAAACGCGCGCCGTTTGCTTTGGGCGTGGCTTCACTGATTTTCGGCTTCCCGATTTTCTTTGATGCGGGATTGGTGGTGATGCTGCCGATTGTCTTTGCGACGGCGCGGCGCATGAAACAGGACGTATTGCCTTACGCTCTGGCGTCTATCGGCGCGTTTTCGGTGATGCACGTTTTCCTGCCGCCCCACCCCGGCCCGATTGCGGCTTCGGAATTTTATTCGGCGAACATCGGTCAGGTGCTGATTTTGGGGCTGCCCGTCGCCATGTTCACTTGGTATGTCAGCGGTTATCTACTGGGTCAGGTTTTGGGACGCACCATCCGCGTGCACGTTCCCGATTTGCTCAGCGGCGGCGCGGTGGACAACGACCAGCCGCAAACGCCTGCCAAGGCTTCGACCGTGGTCGGCATTATGTTGATTCCTATGCTGTTGATTTTTATGAACACAGGTCTGTCCACCTTAATTAGTGAAAAAGTCGTCAGCGCGGACGAACATTGGGTACAGGTGGCGCGCATGATCGGCTCGACTCCGGTCGCACTGTTGATTTCGGTTTTGGTGGCGCTTTATGTTTTGGGCAGCAAACGCGGCGTGAAGGCGAGCGCACTGGAAAAAACGGTGGACGGCGCACTCGCCCCCGTCTGCTCGGTCATTCTGATTACCGGCGCAGGCGGCATGTTCGGCGGCGTGTTGCGCGCATCGGGCATCGGTCAGGCGTTGGCGGACAGCATGGCAAATTTGGGCATCCCCGTATTGCTGGGCTGCTTCTTGGTGGCTTTGGCGTTGCGCATCGCGCAAGGTTCGGCAACCGTTGCGCTGACGACTGCCGCCGCATTGATGGCACCCGCCGTTGCCGCCGCAGGCTTCAACGACTGGCAACTCGCCTGCGTCGTTTTGGCAACCGCGGCAGGCTCGGTCGGTTGCAGCCACTTCAACGACTCGGGCTTCTGGCTGGTCGGCCGCCTTTTGGATATGGACGTACCGACCACGCTGAAAACATGGACAGTCAACCAAACGCTGATTGCCGCCATCGGCTTTTCAGTGTCGGCGCTGCTGTTTGCCGTGGTTTGAGGTCGTCTGAAAACGGTTTTGAGACACTCTAAACCGTCTGCCCGACCTTATATAGTGGGTTAACAAAAATCAGGATCAGGCAACGAAGCCGCAGACAGTACAGATAGTACGGAACCGATTCGCTTAGTGCTTCAGCACCTTAGAGAATCGTTCTCTTTGAGCTAAGGCGAGGCAACGCCGTACCGGTTTAAAGTTAATCCACTGTATCTTTCCACTCAAACAAAGGAAGAAAACATGACGACGCATTTTGTGATGATGGGTGTTTGCGGCTGCGGCAAAACCACCGCCGCCCTGTCCCTGCAAAAACACCTCAACCGATGCCCCTACGCCGAAGGCGACGATTTCCACACCCAAGCCAACCGCGACAAAATGGGCGCGGGCATCCCGCTGACCGACGAAGACCGCTATCCGTGGCTGCGCAACCTGCGCGACTGGATGACGGAACAGGCGCAAAGCGGCGCGGCGTACACCATCGTTACCTGCTCCGCCTTGAAGCGCCAATACCGCGACATCCTGCGCGGCGCGCAAGGCACAACCGCCTTCATCCACCTGACACCGCCGCAAGCCATCAACCTCGAGCGCATGATGGCGCGCCAAGGGCATTACATGAAGGCGGGAATGCTGGATTCGCAACTGAAAATTCTGGAAGAACTCGGCGCGGACGAATACGGCGTCAAAATCGACAACCCCGGTTCGCCCGAAGCCGTAGAAGCCGATATTTTGGCTTGGGTTAAAGCGGAAGGTTTGTTGTGAAGAAAGCGTGTAAATAGGTATAAGGAAGGTCGTCTGAAAATTTCAGACGACCTTTTTGCGGAGATTCATTTTACAAACCACCCGCGATACAACCGCTTTTCAGACGACCCCTCACAAAGTCTCCGCCTGAAACCACGTTTTGCCGTTGGCGGTGCATTCGAGGATGCGCCAGTCGTAGGTTTGGCTGAGGCGTTCGGCGTCCATGATGTCGGCGGTTGCGCCTGCGGCGGTGATGCTGCCGTTTTTCATCAGCGTGATGTGGCTGGCGTAGTGGCCGGCGAGGTTGAGGTCGTGCAACACCATGACGACGGTCATGCCTTGTTCGGGCAAGGTGGTGAGGTGCTGCATCAGGCTGTGTTGATAGCGGACGTCGAGATGGTTGGTCGGCTCATCAAGAAAGAGGACTTCGGCATCCTGCAACAGCGCGCGGATGACGGCGGCGCGTTGCTGTTCGCCGCCGGAGAGGGTTTGGATGCGTTTGTGTTGCAGGTCGGCGAGGTCGAAATGCTCGAGCAGGGTTTGGGCGCGTCGGGTGTCCGCCTGTTTGGGCCGCCGATACCAGGCGAGTTTGGGGTATCGTCCGATGAGGACGTATTCAGACAAGGTCATGGGGAGGTTGAAATGTTCGTGTTGCCCGACCCAGGCGATTTTATGTTGCCTGAGCGCGTCCTTCATGGGCGTTCCACACCAGCTTGCTTGCGGATGGTAGAGGAACTGTTTGAGCAGGGTGGACTTGCCCGCGCCGTTGGGTCCGATGACCGCGCTGACGGCGCATTGGGGAAATTCGGCGCGGTCCAAAGACAGGATGGTGCGTTTTCCGGCTTTGACGGTGCAGTTTTCGATCAGCAATGCCATGTCAGCTCCTTTGGTCTTTGACAATCAGCCACAGGAAAAACGGCCCGCCCAAAATGGCGATGACGATGCCGACGGGCAGGTCGATGGGATAGACCACCCAACGGGCAAACGTATCGGCGAGCAACATAAAAATCGAACCGACGACGGCGGACAGGATAATCAGGCGGGTGCGCGAGCCGCCGACTGCTTGCGCCAATACGTTGGGTATCATCATGCCGACGAAACCGATAATGCCGCCGAGCGAGACGGCGGCTCCGGTCATCAAAGCCGCGCCGATGATGGTTGCCACGCGGGTGGCGGCGACGCTGATGCCCATGGTGTGCGCCGTTTCGTCGCCCAAGAGCAGATAGTCGAGATGGCGACCGACAGCAGTCAACACGACCAAACCCGCCAACATCACGCCGCCTGCGTAGCCGGGCGAAACAAAGCCTGCTTCGGAAAAGCTGCCCGAGAGCCAAGTCATGGCGCTGCGCAATGCCATGTCGTCTGAAAGGAAAAGAATCAGGCTGACCAACGCGCCGCACAAAGCGCTGACCACAAAACCCATGACCAACAGCCCCAGCTTGCCGCCGCCGACCAGACGGTGTCCGAACAGAATCAGGATACAGACGGCAAACGCGCCCGAAAATGCCGCCAGTGGCACGGCGATGCTCCAGCCCATCGCAATCGCCAGCACCACACCCATTGCCGCGCCGCCCGACGTACCGATCAGGCTCGGGTCGGCAAGCGGGTTTTCAAACAACGCCTGCAACGCCGCACCGCTGGCGGAAAGTGCCGCGCCGACCAGCAAAGCGACAAAAATACGCGGCAGGCGGATTTCCATCAACACGGGATCGGCAGCAAGCGGATTGCTCCACCCCCCCTCGCCCACTCCGGCGCAAAACCAGATCAGAAACAAAGATAAAACCGGCAACGCCGGAAGCCATTTTTTCATGTTGTGATTCTTTGAAGAGTATTTCGGCAGCGGCTGCGAAACGCCGACGGATTCGCCGTTGATTGCTTTTCAGACGACCTGTTCGCAATAAACGAACGCAGAAAGCTGCTGCCTTCATGTGCATCCATTCCAAAACAACGACGGCAAAAGAAGGTCGTCTGAAACCGACAAGAAGCCGGATTGCCCATCCGACTTCATGCCATCACGCAACTTTCAGACGACCGCTCCTTATTTCCCTAAATCATGCAGCTTGCGGATGATGTCGGACGTGTAGAGGCCGTAGCGCATATAGTCGTCCGCCTGCCAGAACAGGATGCGTTTGTTTTTCCCGGCGGGGCTGGAGGCGATTTCGGGGCGGGTCATGATTTTGTCGAGGCCGCCGAGGGCTTTTTCATTGTGTTTGGCGATGATGATGACGTCAGGTTTCGCGTTTAGCCAGCCTTCGCGCGAGAACGGTTTGAGTCCGTCCACCGAAGCCGCCGCGTTCGTCCCGCCAGCTAAGCGGATAAGCACGTCGCCGACGGTGTTTTTACCCGCAACATAACGGCCGTCGTAGCTGAGGATGTAGCGTTTGCCGTTGGCTGGTTGCGCCTTGATACTGCTTTTAAACTGCTGCGCCAAAGCCTGCGCCTGCTTTTCCTTGCCCAACAATTTGCCGATGCGGGCGAAACTTTGCTGGTATTGCTCCAGCGTTTCGTTTGAATTGACGTTTTCCGCTTTGACACCGGCGCGGCTGAGTTGGGTGTAAATGCCGTCGGGTTTCGCCATCCAGCTTCCGATGACCAAATCAGGCTTTTTGGCGATGATGGGTTCGGCGGAGAAATTGCGGTAGAAGCCGATGGACGGCGTGTTTTTATAGGCGGGATTGCGGTTGAACTCGTGGATGCCGACGACTTCTTTATCCGCACCGAGTTTCGCGGCGATGTCGGCAACGTCGGGCGTCAGGATAACGACGCGCTGCGCGGCGGCATGGGCGGCAAGCAGGGTCAGGACGGCGGCGATGATGGTTTTTTTCATGATGTTTCCGTATGGTTTGCAGGGTTTGGAGGTCGTCTGAAAACCCAAAACGGGGTTTCAGACGAGGTGTGGATTTAAAAAAGATTACAGCCCGTATGTTTGGCGCACTTCGGCAATCAGCGCGCGCCACGCTTCGGATTCCGCCTCCGCATCGGCAGGTCTGCCAAACAGTTGCAACACCAAATTGCGGCGTTCGTCATAGGCTTCGATGCTGTGAACAATGCCGTTGCTGCCCGGACGGCGGACGAACCAAAGTTCGGCGAGTTTGGCGTCGTCGAGGAAGATATTTAGAAGGTTAATGATATAAATTATCATTTTATTTCAATTTAAGGTCAACCTTCATTAAAAAGTATAGTGGATTAAATTTAAATCAGGACAAGGCAACGAAGCCGCAGACAGTACAGATAGTACGGCAAGGCGAGGCAACGCCGTACTGGTTTAAAGTTAAGCCACTATAACGAAAAATCAAAGCAAATCGAGACTATGCCGCCTCGGTTTAATGTGAACCCGTCAAACCGCAAAAATGACGGTAAAACCGACTCCCCACCCTTGCGCCAAGCCCCAAGCTTTCGTCCAAACCCCTTATAAAAACAATACAATTCCGCTACAATAGCCCTTTGCATTTTTTCAGACGACCTTAGCGAAACGTCGTCTGAAACCGAAATACCGAAACCATAGAGAATCACAACATGACCGATTACAGCAAAACCGTAAACCTGCTTGAAAGCCCGTTTCCGATGCGCGGCAATCTTGCCAAGCGCGAGCCTGCGTGGCTGAAAAGCTGGTACGAGCACAAACGCTATCAAAAACTGCGCGAAATCGCCAAAGGCCGTCCGAAATTCATCCTGCACGACGGCCCGCCGTATGCCAACGGCGACATCCACATCGGTCATGCCGTCAACAAAATCCTCAAAGACATCATTATCCGCAGCAAAACCCAAGCCGGTTTCGACGCGCCTTATGTGCCGGGTTGGGACTGCCACGGTCTGCCCATCGAAGTGATGGTGGAAAAGCTGCACGGCAAAGACATGCCCAAAGCGCGCTTCCGCGAATTGTGCCGCGAATATGCCGCCGAACAGATTGCCCGTCAGAAAAAAGACTTCATCCGTCTGGGCGTGTTGGGCGACTGGGACAATCCTTACCTGACCATGGATTTCAAAACCGAGGCGGATACCGTGCGTATGCTCGGCGAAATCTACAAATCGGGCTATCTCTACCGCGGCGCGAAACCGGTTCAATTCTGCTTGGACTGCGGCTCTTCGCTGGCTGAAGCGGAAGTGGAATACAAAGACAAAGTATCGCCTGCGATTGATGTCGGCTATCCGTTTAAAGACACCGCCGCGCTTGCCGCCGCATTCGGTTTGGCAGGCATCGAAGGCAAAGCGTTTGCCGTCATCTGGACGACCACGCCTTGGACGCTGCCTGCGAGCCAAGCCGTGTCTGCGGGTGCGGACGTGGTTTACCAACTGATTGATACGCCCAAAGGCAAATTGGTATTGGCGAAAGATTTGGCGGAAGACACGCTCAAACGCTACGGTTTTACTTCAGACGACCTGAAAGTATTGGCAGAAACCACCGGTGACAAGCTGGAAAACCTGCACATGAATCATCCGTTCCTCGAACGCGATATTCCCATGCTCAACGGCGAACACGTTACCACCGACGCCGGTACGGGCTTGAACGCGATATTCCCATGCTCAACGGCGAACACGTTACCACCGACGCCGGTACGGGCTTGGTACACACCGCCCCCGCACACGGTTTGGAAGACTACGCCGTCTGCAACAAATACGGCATCGAGCTTTACAACCCCGTCAACGCCGAAGGCAAATACATCAGCGAAACGCCGCGCGTCGCAGGCATGAGTGTTTGGGAGGCGAATCCCGTCATCCTGCAATGGCTGGAAGAAACCGGCAACCTCTTGGCAAGCAGCAAAATCGAACACAGCTACGCCCACTGCTGGCGCCATAAAACCCCGCTGATTTACCGCGCGACAGGTCAGTGGTTTATCGGCATGGACAAAGCCGGCAGCGACGGCAAAACCCTGCGCGACAAAGCCATCAAAGCCGTGGACGACACCGAGTTCTTCCCGTCTTGGGGTCGCGCGCGCCTCGAAGCCATGATCGAAGGCCGCCCCGACTGGGTCGTTTCGCGCCAACGCTACTGGGGCACGCCGATGACCTTCTTCGTCCACAAAGAAACCGGCGAACTGCATCCGAACTCCGCCGAGCTTTTGGAAAAAATCGCCCTGAAAATCGAAGAAAAAGGCATTGAAGCATGGTTCTCCCTCGATAAAAGTGAATTGTTGAGCGCGGAAGATTGCGAAAACTACGACAAACTTTCCGACACGATGGACGTATGGTTCGACTCCGGCTCGACCCATTATTCCGTTTTGAAACAGCGCGAAGAATTGGACTGGCCCGCCGACCTCTACCTCGAAGGCAGCGACCAACATCGCGGCTGGTTCCAATCCTCCATGCTGACCGGCTGCGCCTCCTCCATGGGACGCGCCCCGTACAAACAGCTTCTGACCCACGGTTTCGTGGTTGACCAAAACGGCCGCAAAATGTCGAAATCCATCGGCAACGTCGTCGCGCCGCAAGAAGTCTATAACGA
>QWCF01000972.1_pt1 | contig 10122 bp, 11 predicted proteins | sample 1972521 | NCBI WGS metagenome assembly QWCF01 (sample SAMN09866715, study PRJNA288562) | Human oral metagenome isolate term4_saliva, whole genome shotgun sequencing...
TAGAACCTTGGCCACTTGAAGATGACGTCACGCTCTGGCGGCGTCGGAAAGCTTCTCGTGGTCATGGATACGCGGTAGGCCGGACAATCGTTCAAACGCGTACGGCGAAACTCCTCCGGAATCTCTAGCGGTGTAAAGTCGCACATAGAGTCCGCATCACGTGCATAGACGCCAGAGCCACTCATGCGGTCCATGGCCTTCTTCTGGCCGGCTGTACCCTTTGGATGGTGATGCGCATAAACAACAGCGCATCCGCACTCCTCCGTGATACGGTCGATGGCGTTTGTGAACTCTGCAACCATGCGCGAATCGTTATCGTCTCCGCCGTTGACCTTGTAGACCGGGTCAACGATGACCATGGTGAAAAAACCCTTCTCGCCATGTGCCAAAACACGACGAATCAAAATGGGCGTTAAGTCCTTCATAAGGCGAGCCTTACCGCGCAGATTCCATGAATAAAAATTGGTCTTTAAATCATCGAGTGCGCCAGGCTGTTTATCGCCGTGACGAGCATCCCAAACCGTATGGAGACGCTGTCTAAATTCATTCGCTTCAATCTCCAAGTTTACGTATAAAACGCGTCCTTTGATACATGGCATACCCAGCCACGTGCTACCCGTACAGACCGCCTCGGCTAAGTCAATGAGCGCGTAGGATTTGCCCATCTTGGAGTCACCTGTGAGAATCATCTTCTGGCCCTGGCGCAGAAGTCCCGCGCCCTCTATACCGATAAGCGGAGCGTTCAACTCCACCGGCTCGTCCCAGTCTGAACAATCGGCTTCGTCTGGCAAATCGTCTTCAGATTCGTCCGCCCATTTCTCCCATTCGTCCCAGTCTTTACAGCCAATGTTGAGCTTTAGAAGTCTCTGACGATTCTCGCCACGCGTGATGCCTGGCATACGTGAGAGACGGCTGGGATTCTTGTTGGCCATATCTGGCGAAAACTTACGGCGGGCGCAGAACTGGTACAGCTTCTCTACGCGCTTTCTGTACAGATTTTCATCGGTACCTGCGTCAATGTGGACGATAGCGTGAACGCTTTTGTTGCCGCTTGATACCACGGCCACACACGGAAGCTTCATCGCCTGGATCATGCCAAGCTGCTTTTCAACCTCAAGCGTGTCAGACTCAACAAGGGCGTATCTAAACTCGGTAATGTTTTGGTTGGAGCGTCCCTTACCGTCTACCGGATTAAAGCAGATCCATGCGCCCGCCTCCGGGTTCCAATCGCCCAGCACTTTGCCAAGGTCTCCGTCGCATTTGGAGAGCTCCTCTCGAAGCTCTCCTGCGTTTCTGTCCCAGTGTCCACGCTTGGGCATATACTTGCCGTCTTTTTCATAGACCTCATTGACGTAGCACACACGGTCGGAATCCTCAAACACTGCCGCCAGGTAGTCCGTCAAGTCCTTAGCCTGGTCCCACTCACCGTCCATAACATCGACGTCAACCTCGTCCGCCCAGTCTGGTGTAATGCCGAAGGCGTCGCCCGGGTCGATGATTTCATCGTCCCATCCAATGGCGTAACTTTTCACGCCTGGAGACCATCCACGGGCTCGCGCAAACGCGATAATGGTTCCGCTTTTAACGCGTGACGGTGAGCGGCCGAAGCTCTTCCACTTACGCTCGCACTCGCCCTCGTGATAGCGGTAGATGTCCATTCTGCTCCACGCGTCCCAGTCCTGCCATGAAAAGCCGGACTCATGGAGCGCCATGCCACAGTCCACCCATTGTTGGTAATCAAGCTCGGAGGGGTCTATCCAACTAAGCGCTTCCAGGAGGTCTTTGTGGTCGTCTTTATTCCCCATAGTTTTTCACCACATCCACAAGTGCACGATAAAAGGGCCTGATTTTTGCGAATGCCGCATCCAGCGACATATCGACGACCTCAATACCACACGCCTCGGCCACGCGGTTTTCAATCTGCGCGCCTTTGCTCTTCGTCCATCCAGGGAGAAGAATCATCACTCCATACATCGGATAATAAGGCTCGTCTTCACCGTCTCGAACTCTAAGCGATAGAGCCTGTAAGCACGTAGCCATGGCGGCTTCATATGGAGAGTCTGAAGGTATCTCCGTGGCTGGGTTGAATACCATGCCATCGCTTACCTTATGCAGAATCTTCTCCACAAAGATGAAGGGGTATTTGTAGCCATTCACGCCTGTGATTGGTCCAGACAGATACACGTTTTTACCCTTTAGAAAATAAAGGTCGCTCTCCGTGACGTCTTCTGCGGCAAGCTCCGCGAGCTTGTCGGTGTATTCATCGAGGTTCATTACAGTCCACCTCCCCTCTTGCCTCTATAAGCTCTTCGCACCTTGCTTTTGCGTCTTTGTCGGCCAGTGGCCCGTTGAGGAAGTCTTCTATATACTTCATTACTTCCACTAAGTTTTTGCCTTTCTCTGTAACCGCCATGACGGAACAAAGCGCCACAGTAAATCCTGCGTCGTAACCTTTATCGAAGCCTTTTTTGAAAATTTCCTGGTTCAGCATCTGCAAAAACTCAACATCAAATGCAGACGTTCCGATTTCTTCAAGATCCATTAGTCCCTCTTTCTGTTTAGATACATGCCGCAATACATGAATGCCCCGCCAAGCGCAACGCTGAGTAGTGCGGTCGTTGCACCGTTGTAATAGTCCCAGTCGCCCGTTGCAGGTAGTACAGCCTTCTTCTTAGCCTTCTTCGCTGGCTTTGCTGGCTCTGGCTTAGGCTCGGGCTGTGGCTCGGGGTCGCTATCCTGTGGCGTTGGCACTGGCTCGGGTGTAGGCGTTGGAGTTGGCGGTGTCTCGGGTTCTGGCTGTGGCTCGGGCGTTACTGGCTCGGCTGGTCGGTTATCACCGCTACCATTACCGCCGCTGTCCTGGCTAACGTATTGATAGCGTGAGCCCTGCGTGGTCTCGCGGCTCTTTAGCTGAATAGAATTTGAAGTGGTCTCTGTTCCCTCGGTCTCGTAATACATGATGTATTGATTGCCTTGGAAATCAATACTCGACAAGTCCCATGTGAAGCCGTTGCCGCTAATAGTTGGCTCAGGAACGTTGACACGCACCCAGCTTGCAGGGTCAATGTTGCTGTATGCGTCCATGTGAACGCGGTATAGACGGAATGAGCCAGGGATAATGCGTGTACCTTCTTGCGCTGTATCCTCTAGCACAACGTTAGTGAGGCACTCCGCTGCGTGGTTGAGTCTGACTGACCACTCGACTGTTCCGTGGTCGGTTTTGACTCCCCACTTTGCAATGACTTCGTTCTGGATAGTGCCGTAGTGGCGTGTCTCGAAGCTAGTCTCGACAACCTGTCCCGTAGCTTCATCAATGAGCCTTAGCGTGGTTGTTCCCGCTGCTGCGTCACCTCTGACGTGTGCAGCAAGCCACAATGTACCTTGTACGTGGTCTTTGCCTTCAACCCATGACGTGTATGTGATCGTGACGCGTCCGGGCGTAACTTGCGCCGTTGCCATAACGGCACCGTCTGGCGCGTAAATGTTAAAACTCGCTGCGTTTGTTGCGGGAAAGTCGAGAATGTCGGGAATGCTCAGCGAGAACGTATCGCCCTCGTGCACCTCACCTTGTGCTTGCCAAGAAGCCGTCAAATAGATGTCTTGGTTCGTGAATGCAGAGGTTAAGTCCTGCTTGTTTTTGTCCGTGACTTTGAAACTAGTGATTGTGGTTGGTACGGTCTGAGCCTGTGCGATGCCTGGAACAAATACCAGCACCGCAAAGACAGCAACAGCCAGCCACTGAAGAATCTTCTTCATGGTTGAACCTTTCTATTTGGTTTTGAAAAATGGGGAATTAAATAAATCGTTATTTATCCGAAGAAGCCGCCCCAATAGAGCAGCAGAAAAGAAATTACCACGCTAACCGCGAAGGTGTAAGCATTGTGTGGCTCGCGTGGCTTGTCGTGGTTGATAATCTCGTAAATTAATCCAAAAACAGCCATAACAAGCCAAATAATCTGTGGAATGCCAATGTTAATTGTCATTTTATTCATCTTTCAGTTGTTTGGGTTATACGTTGCGGGGTTAATGTCGCGCGGAACAATCCAGCGGTTCATAGCTAAGCGGCTCATCATGTGGCTGGCTTGCTCAAACGTCCAGAGCCCCGGATGTTGGAAGCCTTTACGCTCTAACATGCGCACCTGCTTAGGTGTGGCCAGATGTGCGTCAATGCGCTCGTGTGCCTTCTTCAGCACCAGCTCTGCGTATCCCTGCGTCATGCCTGCCGGGTCAATACCAAGCTTCTCTAGTTGTTTAGACTGCGCATCTGTGGCGGGGTTTTCTTCCCACGCAAACGATGGCTCGAAGGTCTGCAGATCTAAGTCGCAAATACTGACCGCGTACTGCAGAGGGTTCACGAATTGCGCTTTGCGTTTACGCATACGCTCCAGCTCTGCCGCCACCGCAAGCTCGCGCTCCAGCGCAACATCTTGCTCGGCGATTGATTCAGCGCCTAGTAGATCAATAGCCCCTTCCGCTTCCTGCGTCATTTCGGTTATGCGCTTGGCCACATCATCGGACGTGGCGAACAGTGCCGCCGGGCGTACCAGGTTATGGCGTCCAGTCATCCACAGAAAGTCAAGCAGAAGAAGTTTCTCTTTGCCTGTCTCAGGCGAGAGACGCGTGCCACGGCCAACCATCTGAACGTATAAACTTCGGCTCTTGGTTGGACGAAGGCACACGATACAATCGACCGCGGGACAGTCCCAGCCTTCCGTGAGCAGCATGGAATTGCAGAGTACTTGGTACTTTCCGCGGTTGAAGTCTGAAAGAATCTCCTCGCGGTCTTCTGACTGTCCATCCACTTCGCACGCCGTAAGCCCGCGCTGGGTAAGCTTCTCCGTGAACTTCTTGGCCGTTCTAATAAGCGGCAGAAACACCACCGTTCGCCTGTCCTGGCAGCGCGTAACCATAGCGTCCGCGATTGCGTCCAGATATGGCTCTAGCGCATCTCCAAGCTGCCCTGCTTGATAGTCGCCGTGTGTTACTGACACGCTCGACAGGTCAACCTGTAGAGGTACCATCTCGGCTTCAATCGGACACAAGTAACCATCGTTTATGGCGTGCGCCATGTCGTATTCGTAAGCGATGGAGTCGTATACCTCGCCGAGGTCTTTTCTGTCGGCTCTGTCGGCGGTTGCGGTAACGCCTAGAACGTTTGCGCTCTCAAAGTGGTCGAGGATGCGGGTGTAGCCTTCCGCCAGTGTGTGGTGAGCTTCGTCAACCACGATACAGTCGAAGGCGTCCGGTCTAAACTGTGACAGCCGGCTCTCGCGCATGAGCGTCTGAACCGAACCAACCGTGACCGATGTCCAGGAGTTTAAGCTTGTATTCTCCGCCTTTTCCAGCGCACATTTTAGATTGGCGGTTTGCTCAATCTTCGTCGCGGCTTGCTCTAAGAGCTCACCGCGGTGCGCCAGGATAAGAGAGCGCCCGCCGCGTGATGCCACACGACGGACGACCTCAGCGAAGCATATGGTCTTACCCGTTCCGGTTGCTTGAACCAAAAGGGTGCGTTTTCGACCTTGCTCCCACTCTTTGAACACTGACTCAACCGCCTCGACCTGATAGGGTCTCAGCTCCATAATTACAGCCCCTGGTACTGGCTAGGCTGTGGCGTTACCTGTTGAGGTTGTACAACGCTCTGTGCAGGAATAGTGGCTTGCTGTGGCTGTGGTGCATACACTGGCTGCGCCTGTGTTTGTGGCTGAGCGTAGTAGTTGGGCAGCGGTACAGTCTGTGGCATTGGAGTTGGCGCGGGTGCAGCTGCTGGATCTGGAACGATGAAGTCGTCCACCTCGTTGTAGTCCTTGCCATTGTAGACGCGCGTCTTAATCTTGCACTTGCCGCGCTTGCCGATGATATTGTTCCAGTCAACATGGAACTTCTGGCCTGTGGTGCTTCCCGCTGGCATGTCACCGATGGATTTTGCAAACTTGGAAAGCTTGAAAGCCACCGTGCTGGACAAGAACAAGTTAGTAAATACGGTGGTCTCTTGTACGCCATTGGAACACCTGAGCGTCAGCTTGGCCATGGAGCAAGCGTCCATCTTCTCGCTGCCGTCGAAGTGGCCACGCTCGAAGCCTGTGATGGTGAAGTCGTAGACGCCAGGCGTGAGCAGAACAAACTCTGGCTCCCCTGGGTCGATAATCTCGTCGTCCCAGCCGATTGCGTAACCTTTAGTACTAGCCATTTTTATCTCCTTTTTTAGCTAATAAATACCGATTTAATTGAATGGAACAGGTGCGCTCTTTGCCGCTTCAACGGCGCGCGCAGGCAGGATGTACTTGTTCATGACGGTGTCCCAACCACTCACGAGATAATCCGCAAAGCCTTCTGGGTAATCCACAAGCGAGCACTCCGCAGGGAAGTTGCCCGTCTTGCCGACGGCGTCTCGAAGCTCTGCGTCTGTGACCTTGTTGGCCACCATCAGATCTACAAGCTTCTTCATGCGCTCCGGGTAATCTGGCGCGTTGTATTCGTCTGTGGCGGTTGTGGTGGCTGTTGTGGGTGTTGTGACTGGCTCAGCCTGTACGAGCGCGGTTGGCGCGGCTGGCGCGGTCTGTGGTGCTACCGTAGCCACCGGAGCCACTGGAACGGCTGCAGCTTGTTCTGCCACCATGTCTGGAATAACCTCACCCAGCTGTACAGGCATCTCGCCCAGCTTCAGTGGCAGCTCGTCAGGTAGTCCGAAGCGGTTTTTTGCATCCCATGTAGGAGCGTGTGTGGTACGAATGACACGGGCTCCGCCTGTGGCCTTAGCCTTGCCGGCCTTGTTCGTCTCGACGTAGGTCTTATAATCGCAGAACAAAACCATATCCGCCCACTCTTTTACCATAGGCGATACTTGTTTCGTCAGCTTCAACTCGAAACGGTCATAGGCGCCTGATTCGTCAGGGCGTTCAAACTTTCGCATGGTGGAGTGTCCCAGGACTACAACGTTAATGCCTGAGGAGGCGGTATCCGTGAGGTAGTCGAGCAAGCGACCAAACTCCTCTTGGAGGATGGTATAACCTTTCCCGTAACCCCACTCTTCTATGCTCTTCTTACCGTCGCGTGCCATGATGTACTCTGCACACATGCGCTCGGCTGCGTCCATGGTGTCGATTACAACGGTGGAACACGGAACCTCGCGGTTCTTGATGGCCGTAAGTTCTGCGCGAAGCATCGACCAACTTGAAGGCGATTCAAGTCGCACGACTGGCAGCTGGTTTGTACCACCCTCCAAATCGATGAAGATTGGGTTTGGCCACATGGCTGCGAGGGTTGATTTACCAATGCCCTCGGGTCCATAAATCAGCGTTTTAATTGCGGTACGCTGCACACCGCTGATGACGTTAAACTGTGCCATTAGAGTCCCTTCCACTGTTGAGTTGCAGGCTGTGTCTGTGTGGTTGGCAGGTCGGCGTTTCCGTCCCAATCAAGCGCGTGGGACTTCTCCGGAGCTGGCTCTGCGAGGTCTTGGCCTTCAATGCGACCGTCCACAATCACAACCGTGCAGGAGTCGTCGGTGGCCACTCGGGTGCCGATAATCTGCAATCCCTCACCCTTCGCCCACTCGCCGAACTTCTTAAGCTCGTCAGTGTCGAACTGCTCAAGCTTATCGACCAATACAAAGCCACACTCTGGCTTGGTGGCGCGAACGATTGCGGTGGCTACAACCAACTGCTCTGCTCCGCTCATGTCGCCCCATGTATGATCCTTGTAGGTGAGCGCGCCCTCGTCATCAATGGACAGCTCCGGCAGTGGCAGCGGTGCGCCGTCGAGAAGTCCGCGACGCTTTGCGCGCAGGTCTTCAAGCTTCTGTGTAAGACCGTCGTACTCTTGCTCTACGCGAAGCGCTTCCGCGTCTGCTTCTGCCTTTGCTTGGTTGTCGCGCACCTTGTTGTTTATCGTCTCGATGTTGGCGATGGACGCTTCGATTTCCTCGGTGCTTTCAAGAACCAGCTCGGCGGTGCTCTGTGCTAGAACCTTCGCCTTCTCTTCAGCTTCCTCGGCTTCCTTTGTACGTCTGGCCAACTCGGCGCGTGCTTCCGTGAGTTGCTGTTCTAGGTCTGCCACGCGCATATTGGTGGCACTTACTGCCGTGCGTGCAAACTCCGCTTTCTTTGCGGTGTCTTCTGCGTCCTGCTTTGCTTTAAGCTTCTCGCCGTTGCGTGCCAGGATTGCTTGCTGTTCCTGGATAAGCTTGGCAGCGCTTACAGGCGCGGCTGGTGCGTCCTCGTGGTGTGGAAGCTTCTCGGCGTGTGCGCGTTTTGCCTTAGCGTCGCGACCAACCAGCTGGCGGTCTTGGAAGGTGGCGCGAATTGAACCGTCAATCTTCGCAAGCTCTGCATCAATGCCAAGCGTCTGCAGAAGCGCGGTTGCTTTGTCGGCGTCTGAGCCGTTCATAAAGCGTGGAATGTTAAGTGCCAGCTGGCTGATGAAGTCGTTCAGTAGTTGCTGGCCGGCTTTCTTGCCTGTCGTGTCGGTGACGTGGAGCGAGCCGTTCTTGCCCTTACGCTCAACCACGATGCCGTTAGACAGCTCAACGCGCAGCCTTGCAGGTGTTGCTCCGCCTTTACGGTTAGGGTCGGCTGGCTTCATCTTGTCGCCACCGAGCGCCCATGCGATGGCGTCAAGTACGCTCGTCTTGCCCTGGGCGTTCTTGCCACCGATGACCGTGAGACCGTCCTGGGCTGGTTCCAGCTCGACGGCGTGAATACGCTTGACGTTTTCCAACTCAAGCGATGCGATTTTTACACTCATGTACTACCTACTCTCTAAGTCTGTTTTGTTAATCCAATGGATCATGACTGCCGCAGACATAACCGCGACTAAAAACGCAGGCGCAAAGCCGAACTTCCACATCAGCCACAAGATAATGAGCGGCGTAACACCGCACAGGCTCATGGCCACAAACAGCTGCGGGATGAACCTCTTTGCCTTACCTGCTAAAATAGAGAGGTCAAACGTATGGTGAGATTTGTTTGACCCGCTCCTACGGCTCTGCAAAGTCGTGGGAGCACTTTTTGTTGCCTTCAATTCCTTAAACCTCCATTTCGCGCATCCATTTAAGAAGTTCAGTTTTCTTAATACGGCGACCGCGAACGTACCCATGTGGCAGAAGGCTTTTAAGCTCTCCGCGCTTGATGGCTGTACGAATTACTACTCGCGAAAACCCTGAAATAATCGAAGCTTCAGCGATTGAAACCGTTAACTTTTCAGGCGTCTCTGTTGTTGGTGTCATGTAACCTCCTATTCCTTCTCGTTGTCGATTTAATAGTTACTACTAGATGGCGGGCGTCACCGGCTCCCCCGTCTCACGTCACATCTAGCTATTCAGCTTTCAAAGTTCAACAATCTGGTCGTGCAATGGTGCTTAGTGCTTTACTGGCTGCTCGTCGATGATGTCGGTAATTGAGCATCCGATGGCTGCACATACAGCAAGCAGAGTCGAGAGTGCGGCGTTAGGGTTATCACCACGCTCCAGGCGGAAGATGGTGTCCTGTGTTACACCGCTCTCATATGAGATTTCGCGCACCGTCTTGCCGCATGCTTTTCTCAGCTCGCGCAGCTTCTGTCCGTTCATGTTTTGTATTTGTCAAGTATATTTTTCGTATAAAATAATTAGTAAGCGAGTATTTTTTAGAAGGGGCAGGTTAAGATATGCTTTACGAGTTAAAAAATCTCCGCAAAGCGAGTGGTTTTACTCAAGCAAGCATGGCCGAAAAACTTGGAGTGCCGCTTGGAACATATAGAAACTGGGAGCAAGGAATATATGCTCCGCAAGACATATCGCTTATTAAACAGATCGCTGACATTCTCCACGTGACCATGGAAGCACTGTTTGGATATGATGCCTTCGAGCCTGGAGCGCTTAATGAAGGACTAAGTGACGAAGAACAATTCGTCTATGTCCCTCTCTATGGTCGTATTGCAGCTGGCCAGCCACTATATATGGACGCAGTCGAAGACCATATTCTTGCGCCACGCGAAATCCGCCGTCGGCACCCTAAAGCCTTTTTTCTGATGGTTGAGGGTGAAAGCATGAACAACGTCTTACCAAACGGGTGCTATGCGTTAGTAGATCCGGAGAAGAAGTCTCCCGTTGTGGACGGTACGGCGTATGCGGTCTGCGTGAAC
>QWCF01001101.1_pt1 | contig 10096 bp, 7 predicted proteins | sample 1972521 | NCBI WGS metagenome assembly QWCF01 (sample SAMN09866715, study PRJNA288562) | Human oral metagenome isolate term4_saliva, whole genome shotgun sequencing...
TTTTGCTCAAAAATTTCTCCTCCACTTAACACAATCGAAGCTTTGGAAGAGGCCTTTTTGAAAATAGAACGACCATTATTTGTCAATATCGTAACATTTTCATCTGCTAAATAATTCAATAATAAAAAGGCTGTAGAACCAGAATTAATAAAGACCATATCATGTTCGCGAACTAAACCAGATGCTCGACGTGCAATATTTTTTTTAGTGGAATTATATTGTTTTTGTTCAATATTTTCTTTTTCAATCTTACCTGAAATATATTTTGCTCCACCATAAAAACGTTCAATCAATCCTTGATCTTCAAAACGTTGTAAATCTCGACGGATTGTAATTTCAGAAACTTCTAATCTGGAAGATAATTCTTCTACAGATAATTGCCTATGTTCCTGCAATAATTTTAAAATTTCTTGTTGTCTCTTAAACACAACACCTTTGCTATTTTTCACTAGTATTCGTTCCTTTTTTCTCTATGAAGAACAGAGGAGAAGCCTTCATTGACGACTTCTCCATTGTTCATTGATTTTAGCGAATTTTTAATGATAATTCTTGTAATTGTTGTTCAGATACTGGACTTGGTGCTTGTGTCATAGTATCCATTGCTGAACCGTTTTTAGGGAATGCAATCACTTCACGGATGTTATCTTCCCCAGCTAGTAACATGACTAAACGGTCTAATCCTAATGCAATTCCTCCGTGTGGTGGGAATCCATAATCTAACGCATCCATTAAGAATCCAAATTGTTCTTGTGCAGATTCTTTTGTGAATCCTAATACTTCAAACATTGCTTCTTGCATGTCTCTTCTATAAATTCTTAATGATCCTCCGCCTAATTCATATCCATTTAATACAATGTCATAGGCTTGAGCTTTAGCTGCTGCTGGATTTTCTAATAAAGCATTGAAATCTTCATTCACTGGGCGAGTAAATGGATGGTGCATTGCTTGATAGCGATTTGCATCTTCGTCATATTCTAATAATGGCCAATCAACAACCCATAAGAAATTGAATTTAGTTTTATCAATTAATTCATGTTTTCTACCGAAGTGTAAACGTAATTCAGATAATGATTGTGCAACAACACTTGGTTTATCCGCACAGAAGAAAACAATATCTCCCACTTCTGCATCTAAACGTTCTCTTAAGGCTGATTCTTGGTTCACTAAGAATTTAGCGATTGGTCCTTTTAGTCCATCTTCTTCTACTTTCAACCAAGCTAATCCTTTTGCACCATATTTAGCAACAAATTGTGCTAAACTATCAGCATCTTTACGTGAATATTCATCTGCTAATCCTTTTAAGTTTAAGGCTTTTACATGTCCACCATTTTCAACAACTGTACTGAACACTTTTAAGTCAGAATCTTTTACAATATCCGCTACATCGATTAATTCTAATGCAAAACGAGTATCTGGTTTATCATTACCATAACGGCTCATTGCTTCAGCAAATGATAAACGAGGGAATGGAGTTGTTACTTCTACTCCTAATGTATCTTTCATGACTTTTTTCAATAAGCCTTCCATCATTTCTTGAATTTCTTCAGCTGATAAGAAACTTGTTTCAATATCGACTTGTGTAAATTCAGGTTGACGGTCTCCACGTAAATCTTCGTCACGGAAACAACGAACGATTTGGTAGTAACGGTCTAAGCCCCCACCCATTAATAATTGTTTAAATGTTTGAGGTGATTGTGGTAATGCATAGAAACTTCCTTCATGTACACGAGAAGGTACTAAGTAGTCACGAGCTCCTTCTGGAGTTGATTTTGCTAAGTATGGTGTTTCTACATCAATAAATCCTTCAGTATCTAAATATTCACGAATAGCACGAGTTGTTTTATGGCGTAAACGTAAGTTTTCTAATACAGGTTTACGACGCATATCTAAATAACGATATTTCATACGTAATTCGTCTGAAGCTACTTTATCATCTTCAATGTAAATTGGTGGAGTTTTAGCTTTCGCTAATAATTCAACATGGTGAACTTCTAATTCCATTGTACCTGTTTTTAAGTTTGGATTTGCTAATCCTTCTCCACGTAATGCAACGGTACCTGTTACTTCAATAACGTATTCTGGACGTAATGTGTCCGCAATTTCAAAAGCTGCTTGGTTATGTTGTGGGTTAAATACAACTTGCATTACACCTTCACGGTCACGTAAGTCGATAAAAATAACCCCACCATGGTCACGACGTTTTTGTACCCAACCATGTAATGTAATTTCTTTTCCTACTAATTCTTCTGTGACTAATCCACAATAAATTGATCTCTTTTTCATACAAATCCCTACTTTCTATTTTCCAAAATATTCATCAATTGCTGTTGTATCCATTGTTGCTTGGCGGAATAAACTATCAAAATCTTCATATACATCTGCTAAGTCAACTTTTACTTCTTTACCAGTGTTCATTACTTTCAGTGGAACTTGACGACTTGCCAACTCTTCTTCCCCTAATGTAATCACAACTTTTGCCCCATATTTTTGAGCATTTTTAAATTGAGGTTTTGCTTTTCTACCGAAGAAATCACGATCAACAGAATAACCTTGTTGACGTAATGAAATAGAAAGTTTTAATACTTCCTCTTCTGTTTCTTCCCCTAAACCAACAATATAAGCATCTAATTCTTGTAAGTCAGGAATTTCTACTTGTTCATCTTTCATTAATAAGACTAAACGTTCCATTCCTAGACCAAATCCAAATCCTGGAGTTTCTGGTCCATCTAATTCTTGAACAAGACCATCATAACGTCCGCCACCACAAATCGTAGTTTTAGCACCAAATGATTTTGAATCCGTCATAATTTCAAAAATCGTATCTTGATAATAATCTAATCCACGAACCATTGTTTCATCAATTTCAAATGGAATTTCTAATGCAGTTAAATATTGTTGCACTTTTTCAAAGTGATTACGTGCTTCATCAGATAAAAATTCTAAAATACGTGGCGCATTTTTAACAATTTCGATATCACGTTTATCTTTACTATCTAGTACACGTAATGGATTTTTATGAAGACGATTTTTAGAATCTTCACTTAATTCCTCTGCAAATGGTTCTAAATAATCAATTAAAGCTTGTCGATATGCAATACGATCAGCAGTTTTACCAAGTGAATTAATCACTAAACGCATATTTGATAATCCAAGTTCTTTTAATAAATCCCATGCCATTGCAATAGTTTCAACATCTGTTGCTGGATTTGTTGAACCAAATACTTCCACGCCTAATTGGTGGAATTGTCTTAAACGACCTGATTGTGGACGTTCATAACGGAACATTGGTGCCATATAATATACTTTATAAGGTTTCTTATGTTCTGGACCAAATAATTTATTTTCTACATAAGCACGAACGATAGCTGCAGTTCCTTCTGGACGTAATGTAATATGACGGTCACCTTTATCATAAAAATCATACATTTCTTTTGAAACGATATCTGAAGTATCTCCCACTCCACGGCTAAATAATTCATAGCTTTCAAACATTGGTGTACGCATTTCTTCAAATTGATAATCACCTAAAATAATTCGAGCTGTTTCTTCAATATAATGCCAAATTTTTATTTCCTCTGGTAATAAATCGGCTGTTCCTTTTGGTTTTTGAATCATTTTATCCCTACTTTCTATGTATAAAAATATGTAAAAAAAATCCTGACTCAATGAGTCAGGACGATTATTTCGTGGTACCACCTAAATTTGAACAGAGTTTCCTCTATTCCTCTACTAAATAACGGCTCTTTAGCCGGAATAACTTTGCATTATTCTCCTCCAGAGTGTCTTTCAATTCTCTCAGTCTTATGAGAAACTTTCAGCCACGATTTCTCTCTCTAATTGCTGTGAATTTACTTAGCTCCTTCACTGGATTTCCTATGAAATTGATACTAATTTACTAAAAAGTTTACCGTTTGTCAAGTGATGTGGATAGGAAAGTTATTTTAATGTAAATTGTTAATTTATATAACCTTCCTCAGTAAACTCCCAATAACCATTATTTCCTCTTCCAATATATTTTAGATTATCTATTTTTTTCAAAGCCCTTTGTACAGTTTTTATACTAACTCCTGCATCTTCTGCAATTGCTTTTCTTGTAATTTTATTATTCTCTTTAATTTTTTCTTTTATAAAATTGATCAATTCATTTCTATTCTGAGGGACACTCTGAGAGACACTCTGAGGGACACTCTGAGGGACACGCAGCCCGCCCACTTTTTGAGTTGCAATTCTTTTTAGCGGTATAAATGTTCTAAATATATTTCCTTCTTCAAATAATGGACTTTGACCTGAATAAAGTTGCGTATATTTATACGTATTTCTCATTCCTGATCCTAATTCATCAGCCAGACCAATTTCTCTAAAAACTTTTGAGATAGACGGATTTTTTGAAAAAGGTTCAAATTTGTGTAAATCTAAAATCCCCATACCATGAGCTAAATTACTATTTTCTATAGTTATCTTCTCATCGTCTATAATCATTTTAGCAGTATAACCACTTGAAAAATCTCTATGAGCAAGAGTATTAGAAATAATTTCTCTTAGGATTCTATCCCTCGCATTGACATTAACAATACCATCCAAAACAAATAAATCATTCAAATGTTTTTGCCCAAATTTTAATAATCTATCATAGCTTTCAATCAAATTCGTAATTACTACATCTCTATCATCATATCTATCAATATTTTCCACTCTAAATATAGCATCTGTCTTATGTTGTGGAAGAACTGACATAATAGTGTTATCTTTTCCAAACAATAAAATAGCTGCTAAAGTAATCCCCTCTTGATTCGTTTCTGGATCAATCAAAATGAGATTTGTACTTCTTAATAATTCTTCTTCACTCATATCTTTCCATATATGCTGTTCATTTCTTGAAACAGCCATTCTCTTTGCTTTATTAATAAGAGAGAAATCTAAGCAATTAATGTCTAATTTTGGAAATACTCTATTCACAAAATAATTTCCTTGTTTACGTGCATATAATTTATAAACTAAATCAGAATAATCTGTAATATTTATATCTCCTTCATAGGATCTGTCCCAAATTTTTCCATTATGTCTACACACTTGATAACCTTCAGGAACTCTAATATATAAAATCAACTTATTTTCAATTTCGAAAATTTTTGGCAATAAATATAAAGGTGGAAACAGTTTTTGCGGATTATTAATGGAAGTAGTAAATTCTTTAATAATCTTATCAATCTTATCTTTATTAATACCAACAATTTCTCTTTTATCATTTATACCAAGTAAAATATGCCCTCCATTTCTATTATTAAAAGAACATACTGTATCATATACATCCTTAGTTAATGCATTTTTAGATTCTTTAAATTCAACATCTATCTTTTCTCCATTTGCAATTAACTGTTTAATTTCTTGAATATTCATTTATCTGTTTCCCCTCCTTTTTTATAATTATTCTTAATTATTTATACCGATATTATACCATAATTACATACTATTAGTTTAATATCTTTTATAGTTAAAAAACAAAAAATCCCTTACTAATTGATAGTAAAGGATTCTCAAATTTCATTTTTCATTCTGCTATTCTTTGTCTTCTAAAATAAAAGTCTCCATCAATCGCCCCTCGTTTAACACAATAACATTCGAGCAAATCGATTCGATTAACGACTGATTATGACTAATAAAAAGTATCGTCATATTTGTTTCTTCTTGAACTTTATGTAACACTTTTATAACTTTTTCTTGATTCGCATCATCTAATGAACTCGTTATTTCATCACAAATCAAGCACTCAGGTTGCGCTAAAATAGCTCTTGCAATCGCACATCTTTGACATTGTCCTCCAGATAATTGATGAGGATATTTTTCTAACCAAGCCAATTCTAACTCTAGTCTTGTAAATAATTCCTGTATCATTCGAATTCGTTCCGTATGACTTTTTATTCTTCGCATAAATCTTAACGGTTCTTCCAAGCTCTTCAATATTGTTTGATTCGGATTAAACGATAATAGACTATTTTGGAATAAATATTGAACTCTTCTGTAATAGCTTTGTTTTTCATAAGCTAATAACTCTCTTAGTTCTTTTCCTTCAATCTCAATACTGCCTTTGTATGGAATAAAGCCTGATAAAATCTTTGCAAGAGTTGTCTTTCCTGCTCCTGAATGACCCATTATTCCGGTTACTTCGTATTTTGGAATATCAACCGTAACGATTTGAAGAATCGCATCATCACTTTGATAATGATTGGATACATTTTTCAATTGGAAAAATACTTCTTTTTCGACAGCAGTGCCTCGAACAAATGGAATTCTTTCTTGTAGTGCTTCCTCTTTTTCTACAAAATGTCCCTCTTCTAAAGTCAACACTTTCGTACAACATTGATAGGCTAATTCATGTTGATGTGTCACCATAATGGTTGCTACTTTATGATGCTTAGCAACAGTAACGATTAATTGCATCATTTCCATTTGCAAAGGAGCATCTAAAGCACTAAAAGGTTCATCAGCAATAATTAATTTCGGCTGATTGATAAATGCCATTGCAATCATCACTCTTTGCAACATTCCTCCAGATAATTCGTGAGGATATAAGTGCAACACCTTTTCCTCTAATTGAACCATTTTCAAAGTTTCGATTATTTTTTGTGGTTCTGGTTGTACCATTAATTCTTTCAACTGCTGACCAATTGTAAATAACGGATCCAAACTATGTTGTCCATTTTGAAAAATGATGCCAATATCCTGTCTCAAATATTCTCTTCTCTTTTTACTTTCTAAATTCAACCAGTTTTCTTCTAAAAACTTCATTTCAGTCGCATTCATGATTACTTTTTGATGAATATTTCCAAGAATACATTCTAAAAAAGTCGATTTTCCAATTCCAGACTCACCAATAATCCCAATAACTTCGCCTTCTGCAATTGAAAAGTCTAGATTTTTGAGGACTAGTTCTTCTCCATATGAAGCATTTAATTGTTTAACGCAAAAAACTGTTGTTCCCATTAGTCTTTTACCAATTTATTCGTAATATGATAGAAATCAGATGGAGAGAGTTCAAAATGATGAATATAATTGTTCATTGCTCCATGTAAGTTAACAAATCCAATGTAGTCGACAACTGCTTCATCTCGTGCATAATCTTGAATTTCTGCCACTTCGCTACGGATTTTATCTGCATCTACTTCATGGGCTAAAGTAGTAATTTTTTCGTCTAACCATGAGTCTGAATTTTTAACATAATTTAAAGCTCCATCACTCGATAATGTTGCATCTAAGAAGTAGTGAGGATCTCCCGTTGGCAATGTTAATGCTGAAGCTAATGCAATGTCATAATCTAATTGATTTAATCCATCGACTTTTTCTTGAATATCAATTTTCAAATCAATCCCTAATTGTTTAAACTGTTGTTGCAGTGCTGTCGCAATTTTTTCATTCGCTAATCTCTTATAGGTTTTTAGAACAATTTGTAAAGGTTCATTTTGTGCATTCACTAAAATTCCATCTGAGTTTTTAGTTTTATATCCAGCTTCTTCTAATAATTTGGTTGTCATTTCAGGTTGATATTGTTTATTAGCAAATGTACTACTTGAATAAATACTTGAATCTAAAAAGGCACCATCAGCAGGAGTTACATGACCTTTTAAGAATTCTTGCGTCAACTCTTGTTTATTAATTGCATGTAAAATCGCTTGACGTACTTTTTTATCTTGTAATCTGGCTTTATTCAGTTCTAAATGATACGTTCTTGTACTTGGTTGATTATAGACTTGAACAGAAGAATCTTTCATTAATGAATCGGCTACATCATCATTTAAATCTAATCCACCATCTACTTCTTTAGATTTTATCGCTAATTCTAATGTCTTTTGATCTGGAATTAATTGGTAATGAACTTCCTTGATTGAAGCATTTCCAGCCCAATAATGAGTGGAAGCTGTTAATGAAATCGAATCATTTGGCTTAAATTCTGTTACTTCATAAGGTCCTGTCCCTATAATTTTATCAGTACTTGTTACATCGACAATCGCAGTTTTAGCATCTACTAATTCATGAATAAATTTAGGGCTTGGTTTTTCAGTATGAACTGTAAATGTTAATGCATCATTAGCTGTGTAAGTAGCTGTTTTAAAAAGTTTACCGGACTTATGTTTTTCTCCAACTCTTTGAAGACTTGCAATGACAGCGTCACTAGTAACAGCATTTCCATTTGAAAATGTAAGGTTGTCTTTTAAATGAATTTCCCATGTTTGATCATCAATCTTCATATAAGAGGATGCTAACCAAGGTTCTACATCAAAGTCCTTTGTTAAATGGAATAAAGTTTCTCCAATTCCAAAACGAATGGTATACCAACCTTCCCAATCTTTTGCTGGGTCAATACCTGCTGTAAATTGAGAATACCCAATTTTAAAAGTTGAATTTTGAGCACTTTCTTGTTGTTGAGATGCAGGCTGTACGGGTGCACATCCAACTAATACTGCTGCTGCAATAGTTAATAACATATTTCTTAATTTCATTATTTTCTCCCTTTCTGTTGAATCCAATAGTGGATTCCGTTAAATATAATAATCGTGATCGTAATCGCAAGTCCTGGTGCTATCATTAACCATGGTCCTTGTTCAAACGATAATCTTCCCTCATTTAACATCGCTCCCCATTCTGGTTGAGGAACTTTTACTCCTATTCCTAAAAAAGATAAAGTTGCTAAACTTAAAATAGTCCCAGAAATATTGACAATCATATACGTCACTAATGGTAATTGAATATTTTTTAAAATCGTAACCATCCGATACCATAATGGAGCTCCTTGCATATACATCACTGTGACATATTCTCGAACTTTAAGTTTACGAATTTCTCCTCTTGTTAATTTTGCATAATAAGGAAGAATTCCTGCTAAATAAGATAAAGCAACGATTAAAACAGAAGCTCCAATCGAATATCTAGCTCCTACTATCACTCGAATAAAAACATCTCGACCAAAATCATCCGTTCCAAACCAATGACGAGCATTTGGTGGACTTAAGATTTCACTTGCATTCATTGTTTCATATTTAAGGAACACTGTACTCCACAATAGTAATACACATCCTATTAAGATGAGTGACATAACCCATTTTCTTTTATTGTTCATGACAACTCACCGCCTTTAATACGGATATCTGTTCGATTTTGTAATTCATCCGAAATTTGAGTGAGTACTATATATAAGAAGCTAATACATACAACTATTATCTGAACGACTGGATAATCTCTTGAACTAATGCTATCCATTAATAACTTCCCAATTCCTGGCCAGTAAAAAATAGTTTCTACAACAACGACACCTGCCATCAAAGAACCAAATGATAGTAAAATAATCGTCACCATTGTAGGGAATATATTTTTTAATAAATGTCGTTGAAAAATTTTTGACTCTTCCATTCCACGATAATAAAGCACTTTAACATATTCCTGTTGTAATTCTTGTTCTAACAACGCAGAAAATTGTTGAATAAATTTTGCACTTACAGGAATCACAATCGTAATAATCGGCAATATTAATCCAATCCCACCTTGATTGGATAATAATGGAACCCATTTTAATTGAACGCTAAATACATACATTAAGAAATAACCAATGACGAAAGATGGTAATGACATTTTAAAAAATAAGATTAATTGAAAAAGTAATTTTACAATTCGTTTTTGACATCTCACCAAAAATATCGATAACGGAATGGAGATTCCTAATGAAATTACTAGAGTAATGATTGCCAATTGAATCGAATTCAAAGCGGCTGGAATCATTAATTTCTCAACCTTGATATCAGACATTAAACTCTTGCCAAAATCACCTTGGAGAAATTTAAAAAGCCAACTCCCATATTGTACAAGTAAAGGTTGATTCAGTCCCATTTCTTCACGCATAAGTGCAAGAGCTTCTGAAGAGACACGACCAGTCCCAGCAGACATTTTAACAGAAGCAGGATCACTAGGTGCTAAATGAATGAGTAAAAATACAAAAAATGAAATACCGACAAATAAGATAGATATGGTTAAAATTCTTTTCAAACCTTTAAACATTCACTACCACTCCTTACTTCTTAGCACATAGTAAGAACAAAGGTATAGGATT
>QWCF01001997.1_pt1 | contig 10096 bp, 9 predicted proteins | sample 1972521 | NCBI WGS metagenome assembly QWCF01 (sample SAMN09866715, study PRJNA288562) | Human oral metagenome isolate term4_saliva, whole genome shotgun sequencing...
TGGGGCCTGGGTTAATAACTAAAAATAATATTGAATGATTTTACGATTGTGGGGGCGCAGAGAATTTGTTGCCCCAACAGTTTTATGCTCCATTCGTAACAGTGAGTGGATATATTCGTTATCATGACCAAAAACCAGGAACCACCAGTACGGCAAGAATCTCTTGTGATCGCAGTGCCGCAGAAGAAAATTATCAACGCTAACCAGGCGTTACATCATCGTGCGAAAGCTGCCCGTGTCAAGCACCTTAGAGCACTGAGCAGAAGTCTTGGTGTCGAACGCCGAGAGCAGGTTATTAATGATGGCGGTGAATTTCCAAAATTTGATACATATAAGGTGAAGTTTGTTGTCTATCAGCCGCAACGGAGGTGGATAGATCCGCCTAATTTTTCTCCCACCTCAAAAGCGTTCATTGATGGCCTTACCGACGCTGAGTGGTGGGATGACGACAACCTCGAAAAATCGTTAGAGACAACATTCGTGTACGGTGGGCTCTCCGGACTGAAAGGTTACTACATTTTTGAGCTCATCATTTTTGATGTCACTAACCCGGAACAATACGTCACTACACGAGGCCACGAAACAAACATTCTAGAAAGGGTGGGTAACAGTGTCAATCTCAATATTTAACGCCACCGAACTGTTCGGTTGGAAACCTAAAATCTATGCGTTCGGTAACTCTAAAGACCCTTTTAAGCTTCCGGCACCTATTTCGCTGGTACAGCTTGGGCACGGAGTTCTAGCATTTCTCGTCACCGCCCCGATTTACATCCCGATCTTTATGCTATTTGGGTGGAAATGGCTACTACTTTCCCTGATGTTACCGATAGCTTTATCTATCTGGTGGAGTAAAGCACGCTTCCAAGGGCTCTGGTTCACCGAATACATGATTTCCTATATTCAACACCTTCTAGAACCGAGAGGTTGGGCTGACAGTTCACCAGACACTATGCGACACAAGAAGTATTCAGCATGGTTTATCGTCCTGGTGTGGCGTCGTCGTGAGCTGCGCAGGCTCTTTGAAATCAAAACCGGAGAATTCATACCCAACAGTAACACACCTCAAACTAAGGAGAAACAGTAGATGGCAGCTCAAGAACATTATACGCATGGTCCCACTAATTTCCTTGGGATCACGAGCCGCCGTAACATTGCTCCAGTGTTTTGGGATCCGAACATGCCTATGTTGAACAACCGCGGCCCTATTGCTATGGTGACTGGCTCTCCAGGTAAAGGTAAAACTTACCTTCTGAGTGTGTTAGCGTACATGTCGATTATTATGGGTAAGATGACGGTTATTATTGACCGTAAAGGTGACTTCTACCCGCTCAAACAGATGGAAGACTATATTGGTGATGTGGCCTATTGGGATGTGTCCCGTCGTGAGTCTTACGGTCTGCTCGATCCTTTCTTCCTGGCTCCGGAGTCGGTGTGGGATGAGAAAACTAAGCAATTTATCAAAGATACTGATAATGAACTTAAAGCGAAGAAAATTCGCCTGATCAAATCTGTTATCCAAATCCTGATACCGGCCCTGGATGATAGTACACTCGCGGACATTGGTTCTGTCGCTATGGATATGCTCAAAAATCCTGATGAACCAAACCCGACTATGAACGATCTGGTTGGTGAGCTCCGCGGCTCCACAAATCCTATGCTCCAACAGCAGGGTAAGATTTTACGTCAGATTTTTGATGATGACGTGGCTAAAATTTTTGCCGCCGACCAGGGCACTATACCTCCTCCAGTGAAGCTTTCTAAAGGCGGAACCATTATTGACATTAGTCAGATTCAGGATTTGCCGAAGACCCCGGAAGAGGCATCAAAGAGTGAACAGGGCAGGATTAGTACTGCGTTGATGTTCCTGGTTACCCGGTTCGTATCATCTGCGATGAATACCACCGGTAGGGAACCTAAACTGTTGATGATTGATGAGGCGTGGGCGTTCTTGGCGACACAGCAGGGTAAGGACATGGTTCAGCACCTCGCACTGATGGGCCGCTCCTGGAACTTTGGTATTATCTTGGCTACTCAGGATTACCGTCACGTGAGCGACAACATTCACGCTGACACCGCGTTCTCAACACACTTTATTTTCGGTAATGAAGAAATAGCCGCCCGGAAGGCTCTGGAGAAACTGGGCAGGAACGACCTTGACGATTTGGTCCCTGTGGTTCAAACCCTTGCACAGGGCGAATGTCTCATGTATGACTTCTTAGGCAACCTTGCAGTGGTCAGGATCAGTCAATGGTGGGGTGACTATGAAGAGTTCAACACGACACCTCCACCACCAGAACGCGCTACCGAGGAAGAAATCAACATTTACGTCTGACAATCTTCGTAATCCTCAAGATCAATATAAGTCCACAAACCGTTATGGTTTGTGGACTTATACTAAACCCGCAGTACACACAGATATAAACCCTAAAGTTGTATAGTTGAAAGAAGACCACAAAAATTATGAGCGTGTCACCTAACGCCGTGTACATCGGTCGAGAGACCAACATCACACCTACGAAACTGCTATGCCCTAAAACCTGGAACTGGGTAGGGGAATACAATACCCCCAACCATTTCTTCCAAGAATTTAGCACCCTCAAAGAAGACATCGAGATCGTCATCTTCGACTCTGCCGCATTCACTCCGGAAGAATCAAACCAAAAGCCGTTACTCCTGAATAACCCCACAAACCAAACAATCACCATCAACCCTGTTTTTGCTGGCCTAATTGCACAGTCCTGCGCCTACGGTTTCGTGATGATTGTAGATCTCACCCAGAAAGGCACCGAAGAAAAACTACTCTTCGACCGGCGTGTTGAAGAATACCGTAACTACCTCAAAAACAGTCCACTCCCGGACGCCAACTTCTACACTGTGCGCCCCATACTTGATGTATCTGATGGGTCTAAAGGTAGAGGAAGCTACAGCGACATTATCAAACTCGTGAACGACAAGATCAATGAGTTCACCAGTAACCCGACCGAGCATAACAAAGACACGGTTGATGTGATGCTCAACAACGTCACAACCCGCCAAGTGGTACCCCCCGCAGAAGAACCCAAGAAGGACGGTAACGGCGACAAGGTTGTTGAGCTGTATGACATGCCCGCCGAAGCAACCTACATTCAGGGAAGCCCCTACGCTGGGCGTGTGATCGCTTTTACTTCCAGTAAAGGTGGTGTTGGTAAGAGCACGACCGCGCTCTCTGTCGCCACTGCTCTTGTTGAGCAATCTAAGAAAGCTGTTGCTGCCGGGTTAGAAGACCGAGAACTGAAAGTGTGTCTCGTGGACCTTGACACGCAGGACGCGCAGGATGGGTTCTTTATTAAAGAATACGACCCGCCTACCGTTGTCGGGCTATACCGTGACGCTATCAACAACAAGGCCCCGAACGGCACCTCACAGATCACCGAAGAATCCATTATGCGGCACGTGGTGCCCTCAGAATACCTCGGATTTGATACGCTCCTCGGCCCTAAAGTGTCTATGGACGCCCTGAAAATTTCTCACGTATTCTACCGTGACGTCATCCAGGCGCTCCGACAGTACTACGATGTGGTGGTGATTGACACCGCCGTGAACTACATGTCACCTCTGCTAAATGATGTAGTGTACCCGCTCGCCTACAAAACCTACTACCTTGTGGAACCGCAGTCACCAGCTGTTCTATCCATGACTCGTTGGGTACTCTACCTTCTGGATCAGCAGAAGAGTAAGAACATCCACAATAAAGACAAAATCCGTGTCGTTATCAATAAGCACGCCGGTAAAATGGGGGATGGAAACAATGTCGTGGACTTGGCATTCATTGAGCAGTCCGCCGTAGGCATGGAGATCGTCAGCCTACTACCATACAAGTATCTTGCGGCCACATCCGTAGCTAACACCGGTGACTTCAAAGCATTCATCAAAGAAAAAGGGTACGAAGACGAGCTGAATATGATCCTAGACGACGCCACCAAGGACCCAGGGTTCCAGTACACCCTATTCACTGATGAGGAATTGGAGTACATGCGCAACTTTTAAAACATAAAGATTTTGGGTAAATACTACAACTATACAACACCCAAAAACAATGCCGTCAGAGAGACTATCCAATCTTTCTGACGGCATTTCCTATATACTGCCACACTCATAAGAATATTTATTCAAAACCCAAAGGTACTGTTTGGGAATCATCATACCCGTCAAATGTCCTGCCCCCAGGTACAACACCATCAAACACCATCGGAACCTTAGGATTCAACGGATTCACTGACGCTCCAAACGAGCCAACCAACATACCACGCACCCGCGCCGCACGCAACTCCATCTCCCGCCTGGTGTACGCATAATAATTACCCTCACCAACCAGCACACCACAATGCTCCCAAGAGCGCCTAACAGTAACGCTCGCTACCTTATGCCGCACCTGCGCCCTATACCGCTCCGACACCATCCACCAGAAAAAATGCCGCGCCACATCAACCATATACAAGAGAACACCAGGTGTTGAGAAGACCTGCCACAGCCCTAAAAGACACAATCCGCACAACATAGCAAAAGTACACCAAAACCACGCATCCGCGAGCGCACCAAATACCGGAGACACTACAGGAAAAATAGTACACACAACAATGGTGGCGGGACACAATATTGTGAACCCTACCACCATCGTCAAGCACACTTTCGCCCAGAAAACAACCCTGGACTGTGTACACAACATCATGAATAATTATTAATCTGCTGCGGAATCATGAGTACCCACAGACAAAGGGGAAGACCCAATAGGCTCTTTCGAAAGACTGCCGACAGCAGAAATCCGTGAAGGATCAAGCTCAGGCGGCCAACCCTCCGACCTATCACGAGAATACACCACATCCTCACGGGTCTTACCCGCCGCCCCCAACATGCCATCAAGAATATTCACGAATCGAGACTCCAACTGAGCAACCTCCAACACATCCTTCACAGCACACCGCCGCTCAATCACAGCCTTCGCCAGCTCATGATCAAGCGTCATCTCATGACGACGCATATACTGCTCCAACCCACCAGTATCACCCCGTAAGATCATCTGATACACCTCAGGGAACAGCTCACGGTCAATAAACAACGTCTCCCGCACCGCAAACCGCGACGACCCATCCAGAGCACGTACCAACACCTGCGACACAAAACACCTCGACACATCCGCCAAATCCTGAAGCGCCGCTGCACGCAAACCAGGATCATCATACATACCAGCAATACGCGATAACGTCACCGGAGCAGAATACGAGTGCACCGTCGAAAACGTCAAGTGACCAGAAATAGCCGCATGTAACATCGTCTGAACCTCAACAAGGTTACGAACCTCACCCACCAAAATAATATTCGGATTCTGACGCATCGCCGACTCCAACGCAGCCGTAAACGACTTCGTATTCTTACCAACCTCACGCTGAATCATCACCGACGAATACTCAGGCTTATACGGAAACACATACTCAACAGGCTTCTCAATAGTAATAATAGTCTTCCGTGTCTCACGCTGAGCCTTACCCAAAATAGAAGCAATACTACTCGTCTTACCCGAACCAGTAACACCAGTAAACAACACCAGCCCACCCTGACGCTCAATAAGCCGAGTAATATCACTACCAATACCCAAATCCTCAGGATCCGGGATCCTATCATTCGAAATACGCAACTGTACCGTAATCTCATTCGGGAACGTCCTCGTCGCATTAATACGACACCTCCGCCCAGTATGAGGTCCCTGCCTCACCGTATACGCCGAATCCAACTCCCAAGTAGTCGCAAAATCATCCTTATCCACCTCAGTAGACACCGAGTTCAACATCTCACGCAGATCACGTCTACTCACCACACCCCAATCATCCCGATAATGAACCTCATCAAGAATCTTGAAACTCACACGCCGACCCGACGTAATATAAATGTCAGACGCACCAGCCTCAATAGCCGCACCCACAATAGGGTACAACGGGAACGGCCGATACTCCGAACTATCAAAAACATGGTGATGATACTCAGCTTTACGAGTGTTAATCTCCCCCAACGTTATTGCTTCCGGAGCCTTTTGAATAGTTTGTTGGTCTTCATCTGCTGGTTCTTCTACGCGCTCGCTGTCACTATCGTCACTAGTGTTTGTGCCGAGTGCGGTGGTGTTGAAGATAGGATTTCTAATGCTATGTCTCTGCTGGTTGATGTGGTGTCTTCTGTGGCGGGTGCGGTCTCTGATGCCGCAACAGCACGAGAGGAAGAAGTGTCAAACATGAGCACTGGTGTTTCGTCGTGTTCTTCACTATCACCAGAAGGGGAAGCACTAGTGTTAGTGACCGCAGTGTCACCACTATCTTTAGCGGTTGCACTAGAGCTTGTGTCGAACACTAGAGACTGGAAATCGTCATCAACCATCAACAAAAGACCTTTCAAAAACTCTGTAACCAGCAATTGTTTTTTACCGCCGGTTACACTAAAAATAAGCTACACGCAAATATCATGTGGTTATTGGGTATAAAAACATGCGAGCCACAACCCCGACCCATCACACCCCAACCAAACTTTACTTCTTGACAAATCGGGTAAAAAGAGGCAAAATCCGTTACCCACATATTATAGCCACCCCACAGCAGCAAAACCACAAAAGATAGCAGAATTTAGATGTCCCACGGGGAACGGCTCGGCGGGAACACACCCTCAGGAACCATCAACGGCACCACCCTGATCTTATCTTCCGCCCCAAGCTTCTCGACCTTACGTTTGATACGGTCAGCAATAGAAGGCCGGTGCGTAATCCACACCACCTCACCAAAGATACGGTCATCAGCCGCGTAAGCCTCAATTGCTTTATCCACTTTACTACCCTGACGGGTCGAAGAATGCCCGATCTCCACCTCAACAGCAACACTATTCGGGGAACCATCAACCGCGCGCGGGCGTTTCAACACCAAATCAGGCACATGGTATGCGTTACCCACCGACCGGGGCGGGTACAGGGCGAGCATATACTCATTACCCGTGAACAACTCCGGTGAAACATTATTGACTGCTGCGCCACCTTCTTCCTCCCAACGGTTGAACGCAACCTCAATCTCCTGCCTGATAATTGGACGGAACTGGTCAGCTTTCATACCGACACGCATCCCCGCCAAAGAAGTATCAATTACCCTGTCCGGTACCATTACGTCACCCTTCGCGGACTGACCCCAACCACGCTGCCGGTTCCGGGCCGGGAACGCCGGGTCTTGAAGAATGTCAAACGTGCCACCCCACAGGCAAGCAGCCACATAGTGAAGCACCATATTATGCCCAATATTTTGGGAAGAGACCTTCCGCAAATCAATCTCAGAAATGTCATACCCTGACATGCCAATACCTAGATCGGTGAGTGTCCATACCCTGTTGTTGTTCCACCAGGTGCTTTTGATGAGCTTATAGTCCTCCTCCATTTTCGTCAGTCTACTGTGTACAGTACCGTGCGCTTCGTTGAACATGCGTGCCAAATGCCTGGTGTGTGCCCACCCGAACAACGCCAAAAACTCCACCACATCAAGGTGCTTATAGGTGAGACGGGGTGCCTGCGGCTGATACCTGCGTTCACCCATCAGTATTTCTTTGATGCGGGCCATGCGGTCATCATACTGTTCCTTAGTTTCAGGTACCCATGCCGGGGCGGTCAGGTTCGGGTTCGTCTTATGCGGAATCCACGTTTTATTCTCATCAAACGCCTGAAAATTCCGTATCTCTTCAACACTCATGCGCGATAATCTCCCATCAAAATCAAACTCATAACTACTCGGTTCAGGGTTCAACAGTACCGCCTGCCGAGACACCACGACCCCACCATCAGCAACATTCTTACCATAAGCAGCCTGGAGTCTCGTGAAATCAGCGTCCCGACCATGAGACCACAACATCCTGGGTGTCACACCATAGGACGGGCCACCATGAACAGATAGGTTCGGTGATACATAATGGTGAACCGTATTAATAATGTCCCGACCCACCCGCGGGTCATCATCACCCTGAGTACCATCCAGACGTTCCTCCACCCGACGGTTACGAGAAGAAAAAATCTTCTGATCAACCTCAGCTTCCAGCTGCTTCCTCGTCTTCTTGCCCAACGATACTGCTCCTAAACCTACTAAAGAATCAACACTACTAATAACATCCGCATCGGTTACACCGGCAACATTTCGTAAATAATACTGAACCTGACCCCGCGTCATCACCCGCAAAGGGTCATCAACCTTAGAGTCCTCCTGCCGCCGCTCCCACAACATTAGCTCACCATGCTCCGGAGCTGGGGCACGATACAACCGTGTAGTCGGGCGCACACCAGACGAACCATCCGGAAAAACCACCGGCCGATTAGCCAATAACGGTGTACCAGTATCCACCGGAGTAACACTCGTATAAGCCGCCTCCAACACAGGAGAAAGGGCCTCAAACACAGAATCCCGCTCCCGTTGGGCTGCCAGGTTAGACAACAACACCAACAATAAATCATACCTAAACACAGCAGTAGCACCATCCAACACGCCACCAGCAACCGGGTGAGACACCAGGAACCTCCCCACCGGGGCAAGCTCCGTGAACATCATCACCTCATCCTGCGCCCCCACACCAGTAGAATAATACCGCGCCACCACAGAATCATCACCAGCAGAAAACACATCCGGCGGGGCAGCATCAAACCCAAAAAACTTAGCCGTCAACACCGACTCAGACGGCAACCCCACCAGAAAAGAATCCCACTCAGAAGAAGGCCCAGCGAAAACACCCGCATCAGCAGACCTCAAAACCTCATTGGAAGGGTCAACAGCAGGCACCAACATGTGAGACGGAACATAACACTCCGCCAATGCCACCGACCGTTGCAACTCAAAATCAACATACCCCGACACACCGGCAGCACCAGAACGTGACCTCGCCCGCATCACCCGACGACCCCGATTAGCACGAACCCGCAAATAATCCGCGCCGTCCATCAACAGCTGATTACCCGAACGATACCTGCGCGCCTTACCCGCCAAAACCTGAACAGCCTCAGCCGACAAGTGATCCTGTAAACGCACAAAAGACCCGAAACCACCACCATCAGCAGCAGAAATATGTGACGGGTCAGCATCCTCAGAAAGGATAGGCAACACCACAGGCTCACGGTGAAGCACACTCGACACCCGCGCCCGCTCATTATCCAACGGCTCAATCACTGTCTTCGGGTGCGCCCCCACCGTATCAGAAATAAATACAGTAGAATCAAACTCACGTTCATTAGACATTGAAACACCACCTCACCAAAAACCTCAACCGCCTTTACCATTTATCAATAATGGGAACAATATCCCAAGGGGTAAGCTATCAGAATTATAGCCACACCATGATAAAACACCAGAACTCACGCCGAGCATTCACCCAACAACACACCTAAAGCAAACCAAGAAATATTACGCAACACAACACACAAAGCTTGACAAAACCAAACGAATATGGTAAAATTCAACCCATGAAAAAGTTTGTAAACCCCAACATGAGCATCGACAAATACCTCACCACCACAAAACTACCCGTCACCTACACCTACGGGTGGCACACCCAAACACTACACACAGAAGCAGAACTCACCCGAGCTATCACCGACGCCTTCTACAACAGAACCGTCGGCTGCCAATTCGTAGACGCCACCGGCCACACAGAAACCATTCAACCAACACAACCATACAACACCCTATAAGCCACATCCACACAACAACAAAATACAACTTACAGCGAGCGCACAACCAACACAAAAGGTTAGGGCGCTCGCGTACTATACTGAACACCAAGAAATCCAGAAACCGACACTACAGAGACCAACAATTACACCAACCCCATAATGAATAACCCAACAAAGGGTATAACATGAATGAAGCTCAGACCATACCAGTAAACCGATCGAACCAACCGACATAAAGACATGTGTAGCAAAACACTCGACATGAACACAAAACAGCTCAGGAATCTCCCCAATGGCCGCACCGCAAATCATAAGCGACACATTACGACTACAATGAAACACCACCAGAAAACCTCGCCTTGGAACCTCTCATAACACACAGAACACCCT
>QWCF01002336.1_pt1 | contig 10081 bp, 7 predicted proteins | sample 1972521 | NCBI WGS metagenome assembly QWCF01 (sample SAMN09866715, study PRJNA288562) | Human oral metagenome isolate term4_saliva, whole genome shotgun sequencing...
TGACACAGACCTTGCAAACACCTACTTTACAGAGTCCGATCAAAAGCTAGGAGAAAACTAGTTATGGATAAAAAGGAAGATGACTCAGAAGCACTACTAAAGAAGGACAAACAAGTAACAGAAGATAGTGATGATGAGGGCTTTAAGCTCAGCGACATTAAGTTTATCGTAACCAACAGAGCATTCTGGCTCATTACCCTACTCTGCCTTTGCTTCTATGCAGGGGTATTCCCCTTCCTCAAGTTTGCAACAAAACTGATGATTGAGAAATACCATGTAGAACAAGAGTTTGCTGGGTTCATTCCTGCTCTCCTGCCTTTTGGTACAATCCTGCTCACCCCTCTCTTCGGAGGTATTTATGACCGCATAGGCAAAGGAGCTACACTCATGATTATAGGCTCATTTATGCTACTCGTCGTGCATATTCTATTCGCTCTACCAATACTCAATTTCTGGTGGTTTGCTGTAATAGTCATGCTCGTTTTGGGTGTAGCATTCTCTCTAGTTCCTAGTGCAATGTGGCCATCAGTACCTAAAATTGTTCCGATGAAACAACTCGGTTCTGCTTACGCCATTATCTTCTATATCCAGAATATCGGGCTAAGCTTAGTCCCTGTACTTATTGGTAAGGTAAATGCAGCTTTCAATAACTACAGCATCACAATGGCTGTATTTGCTGTTTTTGGTCTTGTCGCTGTTATTCTAGCCTTAACTCTTAAAGGCGAAGATAAAAGAGGTGGTTACGGACTAGAACTTCCTAATGTGAAGAAGGACTAGCCTAAGCATTCATCTTACCAAAAGGCTACACCAAAGTCAAATTTTGGTGTAGCTTTTTTTATTGTATTAGGAGTAAACCTATCCTCCGTCACGCTACCGATGTAGCTTATTTTTTATCCTTTCCATGCCTTAACAAAATCGACTTAGCAGAAGGAGTCAAAAACCAAATCTTCTCTATATGAGTTCTTATTATTAAAGTAGCAGCATTTTATGGTATGCTCTTTGCTAAGAAGTAAATCATGACGTACAATTATACAGACACCTTCAGAAATGCAATGGAACTTAGCTTTCAGAAGGCTAAAGAAATAAACGCAGCGGAAGTTACACCAGACCTCCTTCTCTATGGGATTCTCTTAGAGGGAAGTAGTCCTTGTATGGACTACTTACGCCAGTACGGAGTTGAACCAGCTAAGTTTATAGACGACTATTCTAAATTTATAGACGATAATACACCTCGAGTTGACGAGGATAGAGACCCCTCTTTAGCTGAACACTCAAGGCAGGCCATCGCTGACGCTGTTAAGCTATGCGACACCACGAGTCAGGAAGCAATTAGTCCTATACTACTCTTTAGAGCTATATTAGAGGGTAATCATGATACGTATCTCAAACGGCATCTTATTGATAGCTCTGTAATGAAAACAGCGTCCAATAAAACCAAAGGAAATCCGTTTGGAGCTCTTAGTGAGGCTCTAAAAAAGCTTTTCACAGACCTTCCTCCTCAAAATATCATCGACGAAGAAGATGAAAGTGATGAGGATACACCACCTGCGGCTGAAAATTCCACAAGAGAGCATGCAAGGAGCAGTCATACGACAAAAGATAATGGAGGTAAGCGACCTGGGAATAAAACCCCTCTTCTCTCTCAGTTCAGTCGTGATATTACAGCACTAGCAAAAGCTGGAAAACTCGACCCTGTCATTGGACGTACAAGCGAAATAGAACGCATTTCACAAATACTTGGCAGAAGAAGAAAAAGTAATCCTATTCTCATTGGAGAACCGGGTGTAGGTAAGACAAGCCTTGTCGAAGGGCTTGCCCAAAGGATTGTTTCTGGAGATGTTCCTGCTCACCTTATTGGAAAAAAACTTCTTGAACTTGACTTATCAGGCTTAGTAGCTGGGACAAAATACCGAGGACAATTTGAAGAACGCGTCAAGGGTATTCTAGATGAACTAGAGGCTAGCAGCAATATCATTATATATATTGATGAAATACATACAATGGTAGGTGCTGGTGGAGGTAGTGGTAGCATGGATGCAGCCAATATGATGAAGCCTGCACTTGCTCGTGGAGGTATCCAATGCATAGGAGCCACTACTCTTGAGGAGTATCGAAAGCATATTGAGAAAGATGGAGCTCTAGAGCGTCGCTTCCAGAAGGTTATTGTAGAACCAAGCACAGTGGAAGAAACGTTAGAAATTCTCAAGCAATTACAATCTCATTATGAAGAGCACCATCAAGTAAGTTTCTCTGAAGAGGCTATACAATCGATGGTAAGTTTGGCTGACCGCTACCTTAATGATCGCTTTTTCCCAGATAAGGCTATTGACCTCATGGATGAAACAGGTAGTCGTAAAGGCAATAAGCGCGTATCAGGAGGTAACCTTGAGTCCGTATTAGCACTAGAAGAGAAACGCAATCAATACTCTCAGAAAAAGCTAGAGGCTATCCGAGAACAAAAGTTTGAGTTAGCGGCTAGCTACCGAAATAAGGAGAGAGAGATTGAGCAAGAGATTTCAGATGCTCAAGACCAACTGATGAAACAGAGTCAGGAGCAAAGAACTCAGATAAACTCTGACGATGTGGCAGAAGTTGTAGCCATGATGACATCTATTCCCGTTCAAAACCTCTCTAGTAATGATTTTACTCGCTTGAAGAGTTTGAATTCAGTACTTAAGTCTAGAGTCATTGGTCAAGATGAAGCTGTGGATAAAATTGCACGCAGTATCAAGCGCAATAGACTTGGGTTAAGAGATGAAAAGCGTCCTATCGGAAGTTTTCTGTTACTTGGACCAACAGGCGTGGGCAAAACGCACCTTGTAAAGAGTCTTTGCGAAGAGCTTTTTGGCTCTACTGATGCTCTAATACGCGTTGATATGAGTGAGTTTATGGAGAAGTTTGCTGTAAGCAGACTTGTTGGTGCACCTCCAGGATATGTTGGATATGATGAAGGAGGACAGCTAACCGAACAAGTACGTCGTAAGCCCTACTCTATTGTACTCTTTGATGAAATAGAGAAAGCTCACCCAGATGTATTCAATCTACTTTTGCAAGTACTAGATGAAGGTTTCTTAACGGACAGCTACGGACGTAAGGTTGATTTTCGTAATACGATAATCATGATTACATCTAATGCGGGCTCTCGTCAAGCAAAAGACTTCGGAAGAGGTATTGGTTTTTCATTAGGCGATAACCTTGAAAGTCGAAGTCAAGACATTATGAAGAAAGCCCTTAACAAGACTTTCAGCCCAGAGTTTCTTAATAGGTTAGATGAAATCATATCATTCAGTTCTCTCAGTGAAGACGCTCTCTCTCAAATTATAGAGCTTGAGCTTAAGCCATTGCGTAAGCGACTAATGCAACAAGGTTACAATGTTGAGCTTGATAGCGCCGCTATTCAGACTCTTATTAAGATGGCTTATAGTACTGAGTATGGAGCAAGACCTCTTCGCAGAGTACTCCAAAGGGAGATTGAGGATAGGCTTACAGATATGATTCTTGATGGAAAAATCAGTTCTGGCACAACGCTACACCTAACAAGCGAGGACGATAAAATCATTGCCAGCCAACAATAGATACAAATATGATTACAGTAGAACGATACCACGATATAAGTATGGGACATCGTGTCGTAGGGCACGAGAATAAATGCCGTCATCTGCATGGGCATAATTATCGCATTCATTTTACATGTACTGCAAATGAGTTAGATGGACTTGGTAGAGTCATTGATTTCAGCCTAATTAAGGCTCATCTATGCGAGTGGTTGGAGGTGAATTGGGACCATAAAATGGTGCTTTGGCAAGAAGACCCACTTCTGGAGCAGCTCAAAGACATAGTTCCAGAAGATATCGTTACCGTTCCATTCAATCCCACAGCGGAGCAACTTGCTCAGTACCTCGTGACAGTTGTAGGACCTCAGCAATTAGTCGGTACTGGCGTTAAACTCATCTCTGTAAAGATAGATGAGACACGTAAATGCAGTGCTTCTTACTCCCTCGTATAACGTTTTAATAGCTCTAAAGTCGTGACTCAAAAGCTAAAGCCTATCATGTTTGTTGGCACAGGTAGTGATGTCGGCAAAAGTATCTTGGCTACGGGTATGTGCCGTGTACTCCTTCAAGATGGCTATCACCCTGCACCATTCAAAGCTCAGAACATGGCGCTGAATTCTTACGCAACCCCAGAAGGGCTTGAACTAGGTAGAGCTCAAGCGGTACAAGCTGAAGCTGCTGGGATAGCTCCCCATACGGATATGAATCCTCTGCTACTTAAACCGAGTAGTGATAAGCGTAGTCAAGTTGTGCTACATGGGAAGCCTATTGGAAACAAAGATGCCTATGAGTACTTTCGGACAATAGGGCGTGAGCATCTAAGGGAAGAGGTACATACAGCATTTGACCGCTTAAGCCATAAGTATAGCCCTATCGTTATGGAGGGTGCTGGTAGCATCAGTGAATTAAACTTACAGAAGAGCGATTTGGTCAATATGCCCATGGCAGAGTATGCAGATGCCGCAGTCTTCTTGGTTGCAGATATTGATAGAGGGGGTGTATTTGCTTCTGTATATGGTTCTATTATGCTTCAGAAACCTGAATGGCGCAAACTCATCAAAGGTATTATCATCAATAAATTTAGAGGTGATATCAGATTGTTTGAGGAAGGACAAAAGATTCTTGAAGATCTTTGCTCTGTTCCCGTAGTTGGTATTGTTCCCCAATTTGAAGATATTATCATTGAAGAAGAAGACTCTGTAGCTCTAAGCAAAAGGTCTAAAGAGCGACAAGAAGGAAAAGTTAATATCGCAGTTGTACTCCTCAGATATCTATCCAACTATACAGATTTTGCTCGTCTTGAGGCAGATCCTAGAGTACATTTGTTTTACAGCAATAATCCTTATGACATTGAGCATGCAGATATCGTGATTATTCCGGGTAGTAAAAGTACTCTATCAGACTTAGCAGAACTGCGTAGCAATGGTGCAGCTCAAGCTATCATACGAGCTTTCCGTAATGGGAAAACAGTACTCGGCATCTGCGGTGGATACCAAATAATGGGTGTTGAGGTGTGCGACCCTAAGGGCGTAGAGGGTAATATACCTCGTTTACCTGGTCTTGGTCTTCTTCCTACTAGCACTACTATGGAAGGAGATAAGGTTACTAAGCAACGCCAATTTACATTCTTAAATCACGACACAGTCTGCCAAGGTTATGAAATTCACATGGGTAGAACAACTCCTATCGATGAGGCGGAAGCATCTCCTTTAACGATCCTTGAAGATGGCAGAGCAGATGGTTACTTCTTAAATGAGCGCTGTATGGGAACTTATCTGCATGGCATTCTAGATAATCCTGCATTTATAGACTTTATTCTAGCTCCACATAATGATAAGCTAATACAGCAAGATAGTCTACAAGACTACGAGCAATTCAAGAATGAACAGTATGATAAACTAGCCAATCATCTCAGACAACATCTAGATATTGATTACATATATAGTTGCCTAAAATATGATTAATGGACACGGTGACGACCTATATAAATACAAGCATATTGTAGCTAATTTCAGTTCCAATGTACATCAAAATACTGATAATACCTCTCTCATAGAACACTTGAGAGAGGTATTGCCTATTTTCTCAGGTAAGCCAGTCAAAATAAACGAACCTACTTTTAGTGAGTATCGCTCAGCTTCGGAGGTTTACCAATCAACCATTACACCTCAAGCATCAATAAGATGGCTATGCAATCCTAATAATCCAACGGGACTAGTTCAGAGTGAAGATTATGATGATGAAATCCTAGTCATTGACCGTAGCTATGAGTATTATTCAAGAAAAGCACTTCCCAAACTTATCCTAGACAACAAACACCTTTATATCTATTCGCTCACTAAGCGCTATAAGATACCGGGGCTACGCATCGGATATATCCTAACATCGCCATCTATTGCGACAAAAATTAGACACATTCGGCAACCATGGAGCGTTAATGCTCTAGCTATAGAGGCAGGAATATGGATTACTCAGCATAATTTTCCTGAAACAATCAATAGGGTAAATCTCTGGGAAGAAACTGATAGACTACGTTTGGCTCTGTCTCAAATACATGGCATTGAATTAGAAGATAGTGATACTCATTTCATGCTTTTGAAGACCCCAAAACTAGCTCAAGAGCTTAAAGAGGAACTAGCACAAGAATTTGGAATACTCATTAGAGATGCTTCCAACTTCAAAACCCTAAGTCCCTACCATATACGCGTAGCGACCCAAGACCGCAAGTCTAATGATTTATTAGTCGCAGCACTTAAAGACAAATTGTCAGCCTTCTAATCAATGGCACGTGCATTGCCTTAGAGATTGGAAAAAATTAAACAAATAAGAACAATCGAATTATGAGTATTAAACCACTTGCAGATCGCATCCTAGTTAAGCCTCTTGCGGCTGAAGAAAAAACTATCGGTGGCATTATCATTCCCGATTCAGCTAAAGAAAAACCAGCCAAAGGCGAAATCATCGCTGTCGGGGCAGGAACTAAGGACGAAGAGATGATTCTTAAGGTTGGAGATATCATTCTATACGGCAAGGATGACGTAATAGAAATTGAGCACGAAGGCGAAAAGTTCCTCATTATGCGCCAGAATGATGCTTTAGCAACACTTTAAACTTGACAAGACAAATACCAGACTATTATGGCAAAAGAGATAAAATTCGATATGGAAGCACGTGACCTTCTCAAGAAGGGCGTGGATTCTTTAGCAAATGCAGTCAAAGTTACACTTGGTCCTAAAGGACGCAATGTAATCCTCAGCAAAACCTATGGAGCCCCACACATTACTAAAGATGGTGTATCTGTAGCTAAGGAAGTTGAGCTTGAAGACCCATTTGAAAACATGGGAGCACAGCTTGTGAAGGAAGTTGCAAGCAAGACAAATGATGATGCAGGCGATGGTACTACGACGGCTACAATCTTAGCTCAAGCTCTTATCGGCGTTGGTCTTAAAAATGTTACAGCAGGAGCAAACCCAATGGACCTCAAGCGTGGTATTGATAAGGCTGTATCAAAAGTCGTTGCCGAAATACGTGCTATGGCTCAAGAAGTTGGTGATGACTTTGAAAAGATTGAGCATGTTGCTAAGATTTCAGCTAATGGAGACGAGCATATCGGGGCACTCATTGCCGAAGCTATGCGTAAAGTCAAGAAAGAAGGTATTATCACGGTAGAAGAAGCTAAGGGAACTGAAACGACTGTTGAGGTGGTAGAAGGAATGCAATTTGACCGCGGATACCTCTCTCCTTATTTCGTAACTAACAGCGAGAAGATGGAAGCTCAACTTGAAAATCCTTTCATTCTTCTGTATGACAAGAAAATCAGTGTACTCAAAGAAGTCCTTCCTATCCTAGAGCAAACTATCCAGACAGGTCGTCCTTTACTCATTATCGCTGAGGACATCGAAAGCGAAGCTCTTACTACGCTTGTAGTAAACCGTCTACGTGGTAGCCTCAAGGTATGTGCTGTAAAGGCTCCAGGCTTTGGTGATAGACGCAAGGCTATGCTCCAAGATATTGCAACCCTTACAGGCGGTGTAGTTATCAGTGAAGAGCTAGGACTCAAACTAGATAGCGTAACTCTAGATATGCTTGGTACTGCTGAAAAGATTACCGTTGATAAGGATAACACAACTATCGTCAATGGTGCAGGCAGCAAGGAGGCTATCAATGAACGTATCGCACAAATCAAGGCTCAAATCGAACAAACAACGAGTGACTATGATAAGGAAAAACTACAGGAACGCCTTGCCAAGTTAGCTGGAGGTGTAGCTGTTCTTTATGTAGGTGCAGCTAGTGAAGTTGAGATGAAAGAGAAGAAAGACCGTGTCGATGATGCCCTCAGCGCAACGCGTGCAGCCGTCGAAGAAGGCACTGTACCCGGAGGTGGAACAGCCTACATCCGTGCAACGCTTGCTCTTGACGGACTTACAGGAGATAATGACGATGAAACGACAGGTATTGAAATCGTAAAACGCGCTATTGAAGAACCTCTACGCCAGATTGTCGCTAATGCTGGAAAGGAAGGAGCTGTCATCGTTCAGCGAGTACGTGAAGGCAAAGATGACTTCGGATACAATGCACGTCTAGATAAATTTGAAAATCTATACGCTTCAGGTGTCATTGACCCTGCTAAGGTTACTCGTGTTGCACTTGAAAATGCTGCTTCTATCGCAGGTATGTTCTTAACTACAGAATGCGTTATCGCAGACAAGAAGGAAGATAACCCTGCACCAACAATGGCTTCAGGCATGGGCGGTATGGGTGGCATGATGTAATCTAAATAAGATTACTCTTTACATCAATATGGGGCTGTGTCAGAATATATTTTGACCAGCCCCATTTTTATGACTTCCGACAAATACGATAACTTTCTCACTACATACACTAGAAAATTGCTTCTCTAAGGATTTTGTATGAATAAACTAATAAGCAATAACTCTTGTTGTAGGAGAAAAGCATATAATTAAACTCGATGTCAGAACAAAAAAAAGAAAAGAAAAGCTTTCGCTTCAATGAGATGTGGTTCTACGGACTTATTCTCATTGCATTGGCAGTGCTATTCCTTTATGACGGTAATGTTTCTGTAAATAAGGATTTGAGCTGGAATGACTTCAAGAGAGCTGCTACAAAGCAGGCCTTCAGCGAAATGACCGTTGATAGAGGTAATAATGAAGTCTCAGCCGTTATCAAGAGACACATGATCGACAGTGTGTTTTCGTCAGCAGACCTAAAAGGTGTTAATGGAGACAAAAGCAAGATTGTCACAGTAAAAAGTAACATCCCATCGGTTGATAAATTCAGTGATTTCTATGACCAATCTGGAATTACAGCTAAATTAACTTATACGCAATCGCAAACAGGATTTTGGGGTTATCTCCTTTCTTTTGGTCCCACTCTACTCCTTGTAGGGTTTTGGTTTTGGATGATGCGTCGTTCTATGGGAGGCAGTGGCTCTGGTGGACTAGGCGGTGGTGGTATTTTTTCTGTTGGGCAAAGCAAGGCTAAGCTGCATGATAAAAATAGTATGTCCATCACTTTTGCTGATGTAGCTGGACTACACGAAGCTAAAGAAGAAGTAGAAGAAATCGTACACTTCCTAAAGAATCCCAATAAATACACTCAACTCGGAGCCAAGATACCTAAGGGAGCTCTTCTTGTAGGACCTCCAGGAACAGGTAAGACTCTGCTTGCTAAAGCTGTTGCAGGTGAAGCACACGTCCCATTCTTCTCTCTATCAGGTTCAGACTTTGTCGAAATGTTCGTTGGTGTAGGTGCTAGTCGCGTAAGAGACCTCTTTGCTAAGGCTAAAGAAAAAGCTCCTTGTATCGTCTTCATTGATGAAATCGATGCTGTAGGACGAGCAAGAAGTAATTCACAAAACCTTGGTGGTAATGATGAGCGTGAGAACACGCTTAACCAACTTCTTACAGAGATGGATGGATTTGGTTCTAATAGTGGTATCATTATCTTAGCGGCAACAAACCGCGTAGATATCCTCGATGGAGCTCTTACTCGCGCTGGACGATTTGACAGACAGATATTTGTTGACCTTCCTGACATCAATGACCGCAAAGAGATTTTCACTGTCCATCTAAAGAATATCAAGACAGACAGCAGCCTTGATTTAGATTTATTAGCACGCCAAACTCCAGGATTCTCGGGTGCAGACATCGCAAACATCTGTAACGAAGCTGCTCTTATTGCCGCTCGTAATGAGAAGGAATTTGTTAGTCGCGCTGATTTTATGAATGCTGTAGACCGCATTATTGGTGGTCTTGAGAAAAAGAATGCGATTACGACTAGCGAAGAACGTAGAAGCATCGCTATACATGAAGCTGGTCATGCTGTAGTGAGTTGGTTCCTTGAATATGCTAATCCGCTTGTTAAGGTTACGATTGTTCCTAGAGGAAAAGCCCTTGGTGCAGCGTGGTACCTCCCAGAAGAAAGACAGATTACCACCACTCAAGCTTTACTAGACCAAATGTGTGCGACCCTTGCAGGGCGAGCTGCAGAAGAAATCTTCCTTGGTC
>QWCF01001914.1_pt1 | contig 10054 bp, 8 predicted proteins | sample 1972521 | NCBI WGS metagenome assembly QWCF01 (sample SAMN09866715, study PRJNA288562) | Human oral metagenome isolate term4_saliva, whole genome shotgun sequencing...
AAGGCTCAGCTACAACTGAAGAAGTTAAAATGCCAGAAAAAGAAGTAGTTACTGCACAAATCTCTGGAATTGATATTCTAGACCTTGAAGATGCAACTAGGTTACTTTGGAAAAATGGAATATACGCTGAGAGCGGAATGGGATGTACTGGACCGATCGTTTTAGTAAATCCTAATAAGAAAGATTCAGCAGAGAGAATTCTTAAAAATGAAGGGCTTATTTTATAATTTGAAACAGGAGTAACGGTTTCTAAGAGAAGGAAAAGCCATATGGTTTAAACAATTAATAAAAAAACTTTATATTGGATAAAACTATTTCCAATATAAAGTTTTTTTATGTAGTTAGTAATATGAGATTACAAAATTTTGTGAATGTATTAAAGTAATATCGTTATATTAATTATTTGAAAAAATATGATAAAAGAAAAATTTGCTTAAATTATCTTCGTGTTATTATATGGAATTCAATTATCAACATGGATAATTTTTGGATGCTGGATTTTAGTTGGTTTAGTAATATACTTTATTTACTCTGTGAAAAATAGTGAAGAGAAATAAGTTTAAATGATAAATCCTCTAATGTTAGTATGATACTAATACTTAGAGGATTTATTTTATAGAAATTGTGAATCATCTTCTATTATTTCTTTAACCTTTTGCATTTGATTATCAAGTTTGGCGCTTATTTCAGCACAGAGTTGAAGACGACGTGCTATTTCTTTTTCTTTTTCTTCACTTAAATTTTTCTTGTATCTAAGTTTGTGTTCTAAGCTTGCCCAGAAATCCATAGCTATTGTTCTAAATTGAACCTCAACTGCCACGTGTTCTACCTTATCTGATAAGAAGATTGGTACCTTAACGATAAGGTGATAACTTCTATAGCCATTTTCTTTGTGATTTTTAATGTAGTCTTTCTCGGCTATAACTGTAAGATCATCTTGTTGTTTTAGTGCATCTACAAGTTTATAAACATCGTTTTTAAATGAACATATAACGCGAACACCTGCAACATCATAGATATTTTCTTTTATTGTATTTATGTCAAAAGGTAAGTCTAAACGTTTAAGTTTGTTCATTAAACTTATGGGTGTCTTCAATCTAGTATTTACAGATTCGATTGGGTTGCTTTCTCCGTGCAAAGAAAATTCCTTATCAAAAACATTTAATTTTGTTTCAATTTCTAGCATAGCACATTCGTAGTGCATAAATAATTCTACATAAGGTTCTAATTCATTTATTAATAGTGAACTATCATTTTCCATAGAAAATAATTGATCTGTTAGTTTTTCAATTTGTGTTTTTTTCATATACATTTCTCACTTTATTATTTACTATAATTTTATCATAAATTGTTATATTAAAATATAGTTTAAGTGATGAAAAAATAAATTTTTTAGGTATTAGTGAACTTTTTGAATGTCATTTTCAATTAGTGTTAAATAAGGGAAGTGGGAAGCTGTATTATAAATAGTCTTTATTAGAAAATAGTACAGTAGTATACGTTAACCTTGACTAGAGTTGATATAATAGCTTTTTGAGATATATTTATAGAAAACAGAATAGCTAAAAAAATTCACAATTAGAGAAAAAGGCTAGCTAATAAGCTTTCTAGATTTCCCGGAAATAAATGTTGTAGACAGGAAGAAATTTTTGAGATAAGATAGTATTGTAATGTTTTTATTTAAGAAAAAATTTATATGGAAATGAGGGATAACATGCAAAATAATAATTTATATTCTTATACAAAGGCAAAAGTAGATAATTTAACTAAAAATTTACTAGTTATAAAAAGGGATGGACGTATAGTTAGGTTTGATGCTGAAAAAATCTATAAGGCGATAGAAAAAGCGGTACATTCAGTATTTGGTAAAAACCATAGTGTTAATATTAATGGTATTGTGGATAATGTTATTTTGGAGATTGCTAATAGATTTAAAGGTAATATTAAAATTTATGAGCTTCAAAATATTGTTGAGCACACACTACTTACTTTAGGTGAAGAAGCTATTTATGAAGAGTACGTTGGATATAGAAGTATGCGTGATATTGAACGTGAGCGCAGTTTAGATATAAATGTAGCGATTGAAAAATTAGTTAATCGTGATGAGAATGTGGTGAATGAAAATGCGAACAAGGATAGTTTAGTGTTTAATACACACCGTGATTTAACTAGTGGAATTGTTGCTAAGGCAATTGGACTTAAAATGCTACCAAAGCATGTGGCTAATGCTCATCAAAAAGGAGATATTCATTATCATGATCTGGATTATTCTCCTTATCAGCCTTTAACTAATTGTTGCTTAATTGATTTCAAAGAAATGTTGACAAAAGGATTTAAAATCGGTAATGCTGATGTAGATAGTCCAAAAAGTATTCAAACAGCTACAGCTCAAATGGCTCAGATTATTGCTAATGTTGCCTCAAGTCAATATGGGGGATGTAGTGCTGATAGAATAGACGAAGTACTTGCACCGTTCGCACAATTGAACTATGAAAAGAATTTAAAAACGGCACAAGAGTGGATTGATGATGAGGAAAAACAAAAAGCATTTGCTGATAAGAAAACTAAAAAAGATATTTTTGATGCAATGCAATCTTTAGAATATGAAATTAATACTCTATATTCATCACAAGGTCAAACTCCATTTACATCACTAGGTTTTGGTTTAGGTGAAGGATATTTTGAAAAAGAAATTCAAAAAGCGATACTTAAGGTAAGAATCGAAGGATTAGGAAAAGAGAAGAGAACTGCTATTTTTCCTAAATTGATTTTTGTTATTAAAGATGGCTTAAATTTAAAACCAACAGATTCTAACTATGATGTAAAACAACTTGCGTTGTCATGCGCAACTCAAAGAATGTATCCAGATGTACTTATGTATGATACTATTACGAAGATTACTGGTAGTTGTAAAACTCCTATGGGATGTAGATCATTCTTACCTGCGTGGAGAAATGAACAAGGAGAACTTGTGGAAAGTGGGCGTATGAATCTGGGGGTAGTAACGTTAAATCTTCCTAGAATAGCTTTAGAATCAAAAGGTAATAAGAACGAGTTCTGGGAAATTTTTAAAGAGAGATTAGAAATTTGTAAAGATGCACTTGATTACAGAGCAAAACGCTGTGGTGAGGCAAAACCTCAAAATGCACCTATTCTTTACATGCACGGAGCTTTCGGTAAACGACTTAAACCTGAGGATAGGGTAAAACAATTATTTGACAATAAACGTTCTACATTATCATTGGGATATATAGGTTTATATGAAGTGGCAAGTGTCTTTTATGGAGGGAAATGGGAGGAAAATTCCGAAGCAAAAGAATTTACTATTGATATCATGCGTTATATGAAAGAGTGTGTAGATAAATGGACAGAAGAGGGAGATTATTGGTATAGTATTTATTCAACACCTAGTGAGTCTCTAACTGATAGATTTTGTCGAATGGATACTGAGAAGTTTGGTATTGTAGAAAATATTACAGACAAAGAATATTATACAAACTCGTATCATTACGATGTAAGAAAGAACCCGACCCCATTTGAAAAATTAGATTTTGAAAAAGATTATCCATATTATGCAAGTGGTGGATTTATTCATTATTGTGAATACCCAGTATTAAAACAAAATCCAAAAGCATTAGAAGCGGTATGGGATTATGCTTACGATAAGGTTGGATATTTGGGAACCAATACGCCGATAGATAGATGCTATAAATGTGGATACGAAGGGGAATTTGAACCTACTAAAAAAGGTTTTAAATGTCCAGAATGTGGGAATAGAGATCCGAAAAGCTGTGATGTTGTGAAGAGAACATGTGGTTATTTAGGAAATCCTCAAGCACGACCTATGATTAAAGGTCGACATAAAGAAATTGTAGCGAGAGTAAAACATTTAAAATAAAATAATCTTAATAGAAGTGATACTGGATTATATATCTAGATGTTGCTTCTATTATTTTTTATTATTATCAGCAAAAAAACTTAATTAAAAACCTTTAAATCCTTTACATTATTTGATTTTTTTGATAAAATCAATACTGATAAGAAATTAGGAGGAATTTATACATGGGTAAAATTTTTAAAGGCGCTTTATTAGGAGCGGTGAGTGCAATAGGAGCTTATTATTATAAAAATCCTAAAGAGTTAGAGAAACACAAAGAGTTATTAAAAGAAAATGCTAGAAATGGTATTGATAGATTGACAGAAATTGTTAATGATAAAATTCAGGAGTTAGAAGCACAAGCGCAGGAAGAAAGAGATCTTGCTAAAGAAAAATTAGAAGAATTAACAACATCTGAAGAAGTTGCAGAAGTAGAAGAAAACTTCGTAGAATTAGGAGCTAAAGCTGAAGAGGTTAAAGAAGAAGTAGTAGCAGAAGTAACTGAAACAGTAGAAGATGTGAGAGAAGTTGTACAACCTGCAGTAGAAGAAGTAGTTGCTCCAGTTGTAGAAAAAGTAGAAGAAGTAGTTGCACCAGTAGTTGAGAGTGCAGAAGAGACTGTAGTACCAGCTACAGAACCTGTTTTTGTTGAAGTAGAAGAACTTAAAGAAGAAGTTGTAGAGCAATATGAAGAAAAAGTGGAACCAACTTTTGAAGAAATTCATGAGGCAGTAGCCCCAGTTATTGAAAAAGCAGAAGAAGTACATGAAGAATTAGAGGAGGAAGTTGAGGAAAAACCGAAAACAACTCTAGATTCTATAGTTTCTTTATTCGCTTCAAAAGAAGGGAAAAAATAGTATAATTGCTATGTAATAGATTCGAGGTATGAGAAGATTCTCATCCTCGGTCTTTTTTTTAAGCAAAAATAGGAGTTTCTCAATTTCAAAAAACAGAATACAGCATAAAAAAGAGTGACTCAAAAATTGCGATTTCGAAGAAATCGATTTTGTTGAGTCACTCCCGCAAAGTTTATTAGATATCTAAAAAGCTTTTATAAAATGAATTTAGATATTAATAAACCACTGCGTCTATGAGTTTTCATATAAACTTTGTTAAAATTTAGGGCTTTTGGGTCAGCCCCGTTTCTTATTTTTATAGTCTATCAGCGATTGCTTTTCTAATCTCTTCGAATTCAGCAGGCTCAACTTTTTGAGGTGGCCATTTAACTTCTAAATTATCGAAGTTTACATCTTTATCTTTATATCTTGGTACGATATGGAAGTGTAGGTGGAAAACACTTTGTCCAGCATACTCTTCGTTGTTTTGGAAGATGTTTACTCCGTCACAACCATATGCATCTTTCACAGCGTTAGCAATTTTTGGAAGAACTCGTCCAATGTTTGCAGCTGTCTCAGGATCACAGTCAAAAATATTTCTACTGTGTTTTTTTGGAATTACTAGAGTGTGCCCTTTTGTAATAGGGAACACGTCTAAAAAGCTATATACGTGTTCATCTTCGTATACTTTGTAACTTGGGATTTCTCCATCAATAATTTTTTCGAAAATAGTTTTTTCCATAATTTTTACTCCTTATTATTTTAAGTTTTCTAATGTTTCTATTAAAAGTTTTTTCAGGTTTACACTAATTTTTTGAGCAGTTTGTAATACGTGTTCGTGATCGTGTTTTTTCTCTTGGATTCCTGTAGCCATGTTAGTAGCACAAGCTAGTACTGCCACTGGAAGTGAAGCGTGATTTGCGGCGATTACCTCAGGTACGGTAGACATACCTACAAGGTCACATCCCATAGTTTTAAATGCACGAATTTCTGCACGTGTTTCAAAATAAGGACCTTGGAAGAATCCGTAAACACCAGTATGTAAAGTAAGGTCTAGTTTTTTCGCAGAATTGTGTAAAGTCTCAACTAAGTACGGATCGAAAGGAGTTGTCATGTCAACAAATCTTTCTCCTAGACGTGGGTCATTTTCTCCCATTAGAGGGTTGTTGTTTACTAGTGAGATGAAGTCATCAAGACATACGATATCTCCTTCACTGAAGTCTGTGTTAATAGCTCCACAAGCGTTAGTGATGAATAACCCTTTTACACCAAGATGTTTAACAACATATGTCATAAAGGCAACATCTTTCATGCTGTATCCTTCGTAATAGTGAAGACGTCCGTTTAATACTAATACATTTTTCCCAGAAATTTTTCCGAAAGTTAGTTTATTTGCATGTCCTTTAACACGGTTAGCATGCTTATTTCCTGGAAAAAGTGGAATAGCTTCGTATCCAAGTTCTTGTTGATCCTCTAATTCTAATGTAATTCCACTTCCTAAAACTACCGCGTAGTCAATTTGCTCTCCAAAATATTTTATTATGTAGTTTGCCGTTTCAATAATATTTTGATAATATGTCATAATATAAATTCCTCCTGAAAATGCTTTATCAAAGTTATTATAGTTTATATTAATTATTATCAACGTTTGTATTATTAATATAAATACGTTTACGTTATTTTTAATGATGCTATTGAAACAGAAAAATAAATATTAATAGGTACTATAATACTATAATTTATTTAATCTAATTTTTTAATTTAATTTTTAGTGGTTTTTAAAAATTTTAAAAAAGTTGAAAAAAATAATTGCAAGCGTTTTAAAAATAGTGTATTATGTACTTAGTACATAAAGATTTTTAGGAGGACATTATGAAAAAATTACGTACTATATTTGCAATTTTAGTTGCATTATCATTAATTGTTGTTGGTTGTTCTTCAAAGAATGCTAAGAACGATACGAAATCTGATGGCAAGAATGCCTATAAGATTGGTGTTGTAACTGGTGAAGGTGGAGCAAAAGATAAGAGTTTTAACCAGGCTAACGTAGAGGCGATTCAAGCGTGGGCTAAAGCAAACGGTGCTAAAGATCCGGTTGTTATTGAAACGAAGAATCAAGCAGACTTAGCTGCGAATTTACAAAATGCTGCGAAGGTATCTGATATTGTATCTCTAGCTGGATATGAATTTGAAAAAGAAATTACAAAAACTGCAGAGCAATATAAAGATAAAAAATTCATGTATGTAGATAGTTTTGTAGATGCTCCAAATATTGCTTCATTAATCTTTAAAGAACAAGAGGCTGGGTATCTAGCAGGGTATGCAGCAGCTTTACAATCTAAAACAGGAAAAGTTGGATTTATCGGAGGAACTAAAATTCCGCCAGTAGAACGATTTGGAATTGGATTTGTACAAGGTGCTAAAGCAGCTAAAAGTGATATTAAAGTAATGTACAATTACAGTGGAACATTCTCAGATACAAACAAAGGTAAAACATTAGCAGCTACTATGTATGACTCTGGAGCAGATGTAATTTTCGTTGCGGCAGGAAATACAGGTAATGGTGTAATCTCAGAAGCTAAAGAACGTGGAATAATCGACATGTCTAAGAGTGGAGAAATTAAACACTGGGTTGTTGGTGTTGATAAAGACCAGTATGAAGAAGGTATCTTTAAAGGGAAAGATAAAGATGGAAAAGAATATCAAAAATCTGCTATTTTAACTTCTGCTGTTAAAAACATTGAAGTAGCCGTAACTAAAATTTTAAATGAAATTAAAGAAGGTAAATTCACTAAAGGTGAACATATCTTTGGTATTAAAGAAAATGGGGTAGGTATTCCAAAAGAAAATCCTAACTTAAGTGATGAAGTTAAAACAAAAGTTGCTAGTGCTATCGAAGAACTAAAATCAGGTAAAGTTGAAGTAGTAGCTACTGGAGATGAACTTAAAGCTAAAGGGACAGCTACAAATATCGAAGGAGAACTATAGTATACATTATTATAGGGACTGTTCGTAAATATTAATTAGTGGGAGTGATTCAAAAATCATGATTTCGGAGAAATCGGTTTTGTCGAGTCACTCCCGCAAAGTTTATTAAATATCTAAAAAGCTTTTATAAAGTGAATTTAGATATCAATAAACCACTACGTCTATGAGTTATAATAAAATTTAGGACTTTGATTCTCCCCTCTAAGTATAGACGGAAAATAGAATTTAATAAACATAAACGAGATATAGTAGGTATAATAAAGATATTATGTAAGTATAAAGGTGTAGAAATAATAGAGGTACATATAATGCCAGACCATATACAATTGTTACTATCAATATCACTAAAATATAGTATCTCAAGTTTTTTTGGTATCTGAAAGAAAAAAGTTCAATGATGATATTTGATATACATTCAAACTTGAAATATAAGTATGGAAATAGAAAGTTTTGTACAGAAGGATATTATGTAAGTACTGTAGAATTAAATGAAAGTACAATAAGAAAATATATCAGAGGACAAGAATCACATGATATTGTAATAGACAAATTGAGAACAAAAGAATATACAAATCAATTTGGAAATAAGGAAAAATAAATAAACCCTTTTAACGAGTAGCGGGCGTCAAAATACAATAGATTTGAACTAATATGAAAGCCAGAGTTTCGAGGTGCGTGTTAGTAACAAAGAGTTATAACTGATGAAGAAATTACCCTTTTTTAGGGGGAATTAATGTAGGTTAATTGATTATAATAAATGTGATGTATTGAAATGTTCGTAAAGTAATAAAGTTTTAATTATCCATTTATAAAAGGATTACTCTACTATATTATATTAATATGTAATAATATACAATGTGTAAAAATTCGTATAAATATGAAAACGATATTAATGTTTTGAAAATGCTTTATAATTATAAATTTACTAGGTAAAAAATCGTAGAATAGCAAAATTAGAATTTTAAAAGATTGATCTAGCAAGTTTTTATAATCAAAAAGCGAACATTATAAAAAAATCTTAAGATTTAATAAATAAATTGTTGATGTTTTCAAAATAGTGTGGTATTATTTAAATATAAACATTATATAAATACAAACAAAGGAGACTTTATTCTTATGAAAAAGATATTTTCATTAATCGCAGTTGTTTTATCAGCAGCATTAATTATCGTTGGATGTTCTTCTAAATCATCTAACGGAAATTCATCTTCTAACAATTCTGGATTAAAAATCGGTGTTGTAACTGATGAAGGTGGAGCAAAAGATAAAAGTTTCAACCAAAGTAACGTTGAAACAGTAAAAGCTTGGGCAGAAAAAAATGGTGGTAAAGCACTAAACCCAATCGAAACTAAAAACCAAAGTGATATTGCAGCTAACTTACAAAACGCAGCAAAAGCTTCTGACGTAATTTCATTAGCTGGTTTCTACTTTGAAAAAGAATTACCAAAAGTTGCAGATTCATTTGGAGCTAAAATTCCTGCAGTAGTTAAATTTGGTGTTGGATTCGTTCAAGGTGCTAAAGCAGCTAAAAAAGACATCAAAGTTGTTTACAACTACAGTGGTTCATTCAACGACACTAACAAAGGTAAAACTTTAGCAGCAACTATGTTTGATGCTGGTGCTGACGTAATCTTCGTAGCAGCTGGTGGAACTGGTAGTGGATCTATTAAAGAAGCTCAAGAAAGAGCGGCTAAAGATCTTAAAGAAAGCGGAGAAGTTAAACACTGGATCGTTGGTGTAGATAAAGACCAATATTCTGAAGGTGTATTCAAAGCTAAAGATAAAGATGGAAAAGATGTTGAAAAATCAGTTATCTTAACTTCAGCTGTTAAACGTATCGATGTAGCAGTTGCTAACATCTTAGATGCTATCAAAGCTAACAAATTTGAAGGTGGAACAGCTAAAGTCTTCACTATTAAAGAAGATGGTGTTGGACTTCCAGCAGAAAACCCTAACTTAAGCGATGATATCTGGTGTAGCTGATAAAGCTAATATCGACGGAGAACTTTAATTTTGAAAAGTTTATAGTAAAAAGGCCTAGCAAATGCTAGGTCTTTTTTTATAATAATTATTATTAAATTTCTTAAATAGTATTAAAAAATTTATATTGTAATTACAATTACTTAAGTTTTAAAAATCGTTTTATATTATAAAATATTAAAACGAATACAGTATAGATTTTAATTAATTTACTACGTAGTAAATTAATATTAAATATAAATAAAAAAATACCTTAAAAAGCTATACTAGTTTGTCAAAATATATTATAATATATAGTATGTAAGAATATATAAAAGAGAGGTAAAGATATGTACGCTATAGAAATGCTAAACATAACTAAAAAGTTTGGCGA
>QWCF01001269.1_pt1 | contig 10037 bp, 11 predicted proteins | sample 1972521 | NCBI WGS metagenome assembly QWCF01 (sample SAMN09866715, study PRJNA288562) | Human oral metagenome isolate term4_saliva, whole genome shotgun sequencing...
GTATATTTTCTTCGGACAGAACATCAGAAAAGAGCGATTTATAAGTCAACGAAGCCTCGACAAGCTATCAAAACAAACCATGTTCGAGTATATCGAACAACAAAACCTGCACATTCCGCCCGCTCATTCGGCTTTAATACAATTCTTTCAAAGCCAAAATATGGCGTTTCCGTTTAAAGATAACGAAGCAGAAATTTATACTTCGGGGCACGATTTCATTTTATCTTTATTAAAAGAAATAGGCTCTGCCCAGCATCATATTCATCTTGTGAGTTACATTTTTGAAGATGATGCGTTGGGATATCTCGTTGCCGACGCCCTAATTGATAAGGCTCGACAAGGCGTTGAGGTGCGTTTGATATACGACGATGTGGGTTGTTGGAAGGTGAAAAACAAGTTTTGGCAACGCATTCGCAATGAGGGTGTCGAGGTTTATACCTTTATGCCCGTGCATTTCCCAGCGTTTACAAGTAAAATGAACTATCGAAACCACCGCAAGCTGTGCGTTGTTGATGGCAAAACTGCCTTTATTGGTGGTATGAACATTGCCTTGCGCTACTTAAAAGGCACCAAAAAGTTGCCGTGGAGAGACACTCATTTGAAAGTAGTTGGAGGCGCTGTTTATGGCATTCAGCGTGCATTTTTGATCGATTGGTACTTCGTTTCACAAACACTTCTCACCTCTTCGGTTTATTATCCACCGCTTTCTAACGACATTAGCAACGACTGTATAGCGCAAGTGGTCACAGGTAGCCCCGTAAGTGTGTGGCCCGACATCATGCAAGGCTTTATTCGTATCATCTTAGAAGCCAAACATTATGTTTATATTGAAACGCCTTACTTCCTTCCTACCGAGCCTTTTATGGCCGCAATAACGAACGCTGCGCTCTCAGGAGTTGATGTTCGACTACTCATTCCTGCACAATCTGATGTGTTTATCACATCTTTAGCCACCCATTCTTATATCCCCGAAGCACTCGAAGCGGGTGTAAAAGTGTTCTTATATCAAAAGGGTTTCAATCATTCTAAATTGATTGTATGCGACGATAGTCTATGTACTTGTGGCAGTACGAATATCGATTTCAGAAGTTTTGAGAACAACTTTGAATCGAACATCATTTTCTATGACTCGAAAATGGCTAAGAGAATGAAGGAGGTATTTATCGAAGACGAAAACAATAGTATTTTGGTGGTTGATTATATTGCCAACAAAAAGCGTTCGTTTGCCGTGCGCTTTTGGGAATCTATCGTGCGTTTATTATCGCCATTGCTCTAATTTCTCTACGCAAGAATTGTTCTCTTTCAATCTAAATTCACACACATAAAAAATGAAGGATAAAGCATTTACGCCTTATCCTCTATCTTTTTAAAAGAGTTTTTCAGCACTCTTTTCTATTCATCTCTAACGAAAAAGAATCTTGTTTTATTCTTTTGGATTTGCTTTAAACAACGAAAAGTTAACGCTTCCGTATGCTCTTCGCTCTAAAAAACAAGGGTGTTCCTCAAAATGATTATGCTTTCCGTGTTCTAAAACGAATATACCATCTTCGCTTAATATGCCTTTATCTAAAACAATCTGAGGTATTTCTTCAAGATTTTTCAATGCATAAGGAGGGTCGGCAAATATCAAATCGAATGTTTCTCGGCACGATTTTAAATAACGAAACACGTCTCCTCGAATCAAAGAGTAATTATTTGCGCCCAACTTATCAATACATTGACGAATAAATGTGCAGTGATCACGATCCAACTCCAATCCAACAACATACTGAGCTTCTCGAGATAACAACTCAATAGATATGCTTCCTGTTCCTGCAAACAAATCTAATGCTCTGCAATCTTCGAAATCTATATAACCATTTAGTACGTTAAAGATATTCTCTTTGGCAAAATCTGTGGTGGGACGAGCCTTAAATGTTCTTGGAATATCAAAGTGACGACCTTTATATTTACCTGTAATTACTCTCATATTAGCCTTTAGTGAATAGTGTAATTAAATCGAATGGCATTCCTTTTACTTGTGTTGCAGGGGCTCTATTGAACTCTGCTGTGGGGTTAATGGTGTAGACTTTATTGATATATCGATTGAGATTTTCGATGTGCCACTCGTATTCTGGAATGTTTCCCATTATAAATAGCTCATCGTTTGTGGTGTCGAAACCCAACAATTTCCATACATGCATAATGTAATAAACTGCATCGTGGGGGTGAGAAACATCAAAACTATTGGTGAATTTAAATCTATTCTTATTGAAACAAAATACATCTACCTTCTTATCATGAAAGCAAGCGTAGAGCTTTTGATGATGTCCTGAGAAGCTTCTTCTATGCATATACTTCCAAACAGGCTGCATAATAGGTATAAAACGCACGTTAGGTATGTTGTCGGTGAGCACCATTTTAAGGTCTTTACTAATACCAAACAAGGCAACGGCATTGGTTTCGGGCATGATATAATGCAGAGTTTCGATGTTATCGCAGTCTGTTAGGACATACTTATACATCTTTTCGGCCTCTTCCTCAACGAATTCTTCAACAGGAACTATCACAACTGGAGCGTCAACAAACACTTGTGCCTTTTGAAACTTACGCAATAATAAACCGTTTTCCTTAAATGCTTCACGCAAGTTGGCTGCCATTGAGATGCCACTTCGAACGGTATAAGGTTCGAAGAGTATACGATGTTCGGTCTGAAGGTCGTTTACTGCAAATGAAAGTGTTTGCTTTCCTATTCGGAAAACAAGCGGTAATTGCTTTGACAAAGAATGGAATTCTGTTTCTTGCATCGGTTTATTATATAATAAGAAAAATGTACTTCTACTCTATTTCGGGATAAAACAAATAGGAATATTGGTCTTTTGGCTACTCAATTAGGGCTGAGTGGCGGGTTCAATCGATTGCTCTTGCTGTGCTTTTGTGGCTCCTTTGTCTGTTGATGAGCCTCCCATTGCATTTCGAATACTTAAATAACACAATATAACTAATGCAAGAACACAAAGCGTTAAGATATAATTCTGATTGATTTTAAGCATTGTTCTACCTATTTTTTCTATCTTTGCAATACCTAAAGAAACATCGTTTTGAGCACAATAGCAAAACAAAAGCATTGCTATTGGTTCTTTTTTTGTTCTAAAGGTGCAACTGCAAAAGTACAAAATACTTTTTAATAATCGATGATAGTAGACGAAATAACATATCAAATCGAGTCTTTCATAGGCTTTTCTCCCACAAACGACCAACATAATGCAGCCCTTTCGTTTGCTCATTTCTTAACAGAAGGAGTGCAAAACAGCATTATGATTATCAAAGGAAGTGCAGGAACGGGAAAGACTTCGTTAGCTTCTGCTATCGTAAAATCGCTTACTTCATTAAAACAAAAGGTGGTTTTAATGGCTCCAACGGGTCGAGCTGCAAAGGTTTTCTCTATCAATAGTGGTGCAACGGCATTCACTATTCACCGCAAAATATATCGACAAAAGACCTTTTCAGGCTTAGATACGACCTTTAATCTTAACGATAACCTTCATAAAGATACGCTTTTCATTGTCGATGAGGCGTCGATGATATCTAATTCTTCATCTTTTACCTCTGCTTTCGGTAGTGGTTGCTTGTTAGAAGATTTGCTATCTTATGTTTATAACGGCGTTAATTGTCGCCTTTTGCTTATTGGTGACAACGCACAGTTACCGCCAATAGGTGAAGAAACATCGCCTGCTTTAACCAAAGAGGTGCTTGAACGGTTCTCATTCGATGTGTATGAGAGTGAATTAAACGAGGTATTAAGACAGAATAAGGATAGTGGTATATTGTGGAATGCTAACCTTATTCGCACAATGATTGACGAATTGGCATACGGCAAGTTGCCTATTATGAAGCTAAAGCAATTTAGTGATATTGAAGTGGTGTATGGAGACGAACTCATTGAGTGCCTCAATAACAGCTATAAGCAGGTGGGTGTTGATGAAACTATGGTGATTACACGCTCTAATGCTCGTGCTAAAATATACAATTTAGGCACTAGAAATAAGGTATTCGACTATGAAGAGGAACTGAATTCGGGCGACATTCTCATGGTAGTAAAGAACAATTACTATTGGACTGAGCAGGCTAAAGCTCCTATTAGCTTTCTTGCTAATGGCGATAGAGCCATCGTTCGCAGGGTAAGAAACAAGAGAGAGCTATATGGTTTGCACTTTGCTGATGTGCTATTGCAGTTCCCCGACTATGATAATTATGAGCTTTACACTACCATTATACTTGATACTCTGCTCTCAGACACCGCTGCTTTGAGTAAAGAACAAAACGAAATGCTCTACAAAGGCTTGTTAGAGGACTATCAAGATGTTAGCATTAAGACTGAAAAAATGAAGCAAATAAGGAGCGATGCCTATTTCAATGCCTTACAAGTGAAATACTCTTATGCCATAACATGCCACAAAGCACAGGGCGGACAGTGGGCTCATGTGTACATAGATCAAGGCTTTTTAACCGAAGATATGCTCAATCAAGACTATTATCACTGGCTATATACGGCCTTAACTCGTGCTTCTGAGAAGGTATATTTAGTGAATTGGAATAAAAAATACACTGATTTACCTGAAGATTAAACGCACCTTGCAATGCAAAAGCACTTTATCTAATGATGTTATTGCCTCGTTGTTGAGCCAATTCGTTGCGCTTTTGCTGAGTATCTCTAAAGTCTTTCATCAACGAAGCCATTCTTTCTGGAGTGTTATTAGGCTGTGTTATCTCCATTTTTATTTGTTGCAAGCGACGCTCAAGCAGGTCGAAATGGAAGTCTAACAATAGGTGTAACACCTCATTTCTTAGCTTTTCGGTTTCCTTTTCCATACGAGCTTCATCGCTAACATTTTGTTTTACAGTGCTTTCTTCTTTCTGTTCACGAATGTATTGATACTTATCTAAGATCAATTCAGTAGCCAACTGACTTATTTCAATATCGTTATGATGAATGAAATACTGCTCTGCAGAGAAGTTATTGTCTCGCAAATGCTCTAAAGTTTCATTTAAAACACGATTATAAATATCCACACTAAAGCGCAAATTCTCTGCTGATAGACTGTAATTAATCCACTCAGCCACCGTAAGGTTAATGAGATTGCCCTCTTCATCCTCAATATCTCGATAGATAATAAAGTCTCCATGTCGGATAATTACCTGCATTAACATGGTTTCTACCTTAGGAATTGAAGGATTATTGATATACTTCTGTGTGGTAGCACTTGCCGAATTAGCTTGCTGAGCCTCTGCATTTGGCGTTTTATTCATGCGGTCTTGCGCCTCACGAATAAACTTATTCATGGTGTTTATCAATGTGCTTTCGGCAATATTCAATCGCTGTGCACAGTCATGAATATAGGTATCACGAAGTATTTGATTAGGAACTACAGCAATACTTTGCACTATTGAGTTGATAGCTTCAGACCTTTTAGCTGGGTCGGTCACACCATTGAGCATCAAGTTGGTTTTAAATTGAATAAAATCCACTTGATTATCTTCTATATATTGTTTGAAATCAGCCGACGAATGCTTACGTGCAAAGCTGTCAGGGTCGTCTCCATCGGGTAAAACAAGCACCTTAATGTTCATTCCTTCGGCAAGAATCATGTCCGTTCCACGTAGTGCTGCGTGGATACCTGCAGCGTCTCCGTCGTATAAAAGGGTGATATTTGAGGTGAAACGATGCAACATACGAATTTGATGTACACTCAAAGCAGTACCCGAATTCGCCACAACATTCTCTATTCCACATTGATGCATAGATATAACATCGGTGTATCCTTCCACCATATACACCCTGTCTTCTCTCGAAATAGCCTTCTTTGCCTGATAAATACCATATAAAAGCTGATCTTTATGGTATATTTCTGAGTCGGGAGAGTTCACGTATTTCTGCGCAACTCCTTTAGTTCTAGAGTCTAATAAGCGACCTCCAAAGCCCACAATCTTTCCACTTACACTCAACCAAGGGAATATTACACGACCAGCATACCTGTCAATATATTCCGATCTATCGTTTTTATAGCATATTCCAGTCTTTAATAAGAAGTCGAGTTGATAGCCTTTGGCTTGCGCTTCACGTGCTAATTGATGTCGATCTTGCACATCATAACCCAAATGAAACTTCGAAATGATATCATCTCTAAAGCCTCTTGAGCGGAAATACTGTAATCCTATTGAGTTTCCGCCTTCACTTTCGAGTAAGATTTGCTTGAAATAGTCTGCCGCCCACTCATTAACTATAAACATACTGTCACGCTCACTCTGTTCTTGTCGCTCCTTATCGGTTAGCTCTCGCTCTTTAATTTCGATATTATATTTGCGTGCTAACCATCTAAGTGCCTCAACATAGGTCATCTGTTCGTGCTCCATTATAAAGTTAATGGGCGTTCCTCCACGTCCACAACTAAAGCAATGGCATATTCCTCTCGATGGAGATACGAAGAAAGAGGGCGTTCTTTCGTTGTGAAAAGGACACAAACCCTTGTAATTTGCACCACTTCTTCGAAGCGAAACAAACTCTGAAACGACATCAACTATATTGGCAGCGTCTTTTATTTTCTCAACAGTAAGTCTATCAATCATACCTGCAAAGATACTATTTTTTTGAAGATTTGCCCACAAAAACCATGCTTTTTAAAATCGAAGAATCCCTTTTCATCACGCTTTTAACAGCCTTTCTTTTATAAAAAATTAAACTATCAAAAACATAACTTTTTATACTTTTCTTGTAATTTTGTGCTCATAAAACGTAAAAAACTAAATGGATATGAGTGAAATGAAGAAAATTAGAGCTGCAATTGTGGGCTACGGCAACATTGGTCGTTACACTTTAGAGGCATTAAGAGCCGCTAACGACTTTGAAATTGCAGGTGTTGTACGTCGTAATGGCGCAGAGAACAAACCTGAAGAATTGGCTAACTATGAGGTAGTTAAGAACATTAGAGACCTTAAAGACGTTGATGTTGCCATTCTTGCAGTGCCTACTCGCAGCTGTCCAGAATATGCAAAAGACATCATTAGCTTAGGTATTAACACCGTAGATAGCTATGATATTCACACAGGAATTGTGGGATACCGTGCCGAGATGATGCCACTTTGCAAAGAGAAGCAAGCTGTTTGCGTGATATCTGCAGGTTGGGACCCAGGTTCTGACTCGATTGTACGCACCCTTATGCAAAGTCTTGCACCCAAAGGACTAAGCTATACCAACTTTGGACCAGGCATGTCGATGGGTCACAGCGTATGTGCTAAGGGCAAAGAAGGGGTTAAAGACGCCCTATCTATGACCATTCCATTGGGCGAAAGCATTCATAGAAGAATGGTTTATGTTGAACTTGAAGAGAATGCAAGTCTTGAAGAGGTGACAAAAGCAATTAAAGCTGATCCTTATTTTGCACATGATGAAACTCATGTCATTGCAGTTAAATCGGTAGATGATGTGAAAGACATGGGACATGGCGTGCATTTGGTTCGCAAAGGCGTGAGTGGTGAGACCCAAAACCAACACTTCGAGTTCAATATGAGCATTAACAACCCTGCCCTAACAGCACAAGTTCTTGTGAATGTGGCTCGTGCTTCAATGCGTTTGCAACCAGGTTGCTACACAATGGTTGAGATTCCTGTTATCGATATGCTCGAAGGTGATAGAGAAGAGCTTATTGCTGCATTGGTATAAGCTACTCTTTCGCAACCCAACAGACTATCATTTGCATCGCTTGTGATGCTAAAATACAATGGCAGTATGTATCTTTCAACAACTTTTTGAAGATATATACTGCCTTTTTCGTTCTCTTTTCGCTCTAAAAACCGTAACATATCACATTTAATATACATGTTGGCACGTCTTTTGTTTGATGTAAAAGGACTGCAATTAGTATTTCAAAGAAATAAAAAACAGACAAAACAAGCATTCAGGATAATTTAAATAACATCGAAATGAAAGTAGGATTAATCGTTATGTTGCTTGTCCTCGTCGCAGGATTGGGCTATACTCTCACCAGAATATGGCAGATATTGCCGTTTACCAACACCATAAAAGGATTGCTTTTTGTTATTCCTTTCATGGCAATAGCATCGTTTATTATTTATGGTTCGGGCTTAATCGACAAACTACCGCTTAACTTTGCGTCGTATCTTTATTTTCGTCACTGCATTGTTTGTTTATGGCAACATCAACTACAAGAAAAAGGTGAGAATGCCTATCACTTTAACCACACAAAAGCAGCTTCCTAAGGCGCAAAAGATAGTAATGATTAGCGATGTTCACTTGGGATATCACAACAGAAAAGAGGAGTTTAAACGCTGGGTGCAATTGATTAACAACGAAAAGCCAGACCTTGTGCTTATTAGTGGTGATATTATTGATGGCAACTTGCGCCCACTTTGGGAAGAGAATATGGCACAAGAGTTTAGAAATATCAAGGCTCCTATCTATGCTTGTCTTGGAAATCACGAATATATTGGAGGCGAACAAAACAGCGAAAAGTTTTATAAAGACGCTGGAATTACACTCTTGCGTGACTCGGCTGCAACAATAAACGGAATCAATATCATTGGACGAGATGACCGAACAAATGGACATCGCAAAACTCTTCACGAACTTACGAAGGGCATCGACAAAGGTCTTTACACCATTGTGCTCGATCATCAGCCTTATCATCTTGAACAATCGGAGCGTGAAGGCATCGATTTTCAGTTGAGCGGACACACTCATTATGGACAAGTTTGGCCTATTTCGTGGATCGAAGACCTTATTTATGAAAAGGCATACGGACCTTTAACAAAGGGAAAGACGCAATATTTCGTGACCAGTGGTATTGGTATTTGGGGCGGAAAATTTAGAATTGGAACGCAATCTGAATACCTTGTAGCAGAACTCTCTAATCGATAAGCAGGCAAACGTGCAGACCATGACTGTAAACATAGAGTGGATAGCTCAACAATTCGAGCTTTTCAATGCGCTTTATTTCGATAAGGTGCTACCCACTCCGTTGTTTTTAGTGTCGAAAACAAAAACAAAATTGGGTTGGTTTGCACATAAAAAGCATCTCACTATCAGAGGTTTTCGGTCGTATGATTATAAAATTGGTATGTCAACTCACTATCAATTCACCGAGCGACAGGCACAAAATATCTTGCTTCATGAGATGATTCACTTCTATATCGCCTTTAAAAACATTAAGGATAAGTCGGCTCATGGCCCTGTTTTTAAGCGATTGATGAATCAATTTAACCAAGAATTGCTATAGAACAAAGCGATGGAACCTGCTTTCTGTCGGTGGTGAACCCTCGTTATGCGTTGAAAATTCAAAACGAATTAAAGCGAACAACGCACAACTTGAAATTTAGTTGGTATAAAAGTAGCGACGAAAGGTTCAGTCATTTCTCGACAGTTAGAAGTCTGCGAGGAGTTAAAACGCCCCGAAATGAGTTTGAAGAGGTGATTAAATCGCTGCAACCTGTGGTGCTGGTGGGGAAAAATTAGAGCGAGAAATAAATCAAAATATAGTGAAATGAAATGGTAGGAAGGGGCATACTCTTCCTTTTTTGATGCATCTTTGTTTCGACTGAGCAATGAGAAAAGTTTTCTTTTCCTCAGCAAGAGTCTTCTAACTTTATTGAAAACGGCAAGAAAATAGGTCGATAAAGAAAAATAAAATGAATGAGCATCTTTTTCTTTTTCAAAGCAAAGGGAAGGCAATAAGCATAACGAGGACAAACAAAGGGACTGAAAGGGGAAAATAATTGCAATGCTTTTACAACCTAAAAGCAATGTAACTGCATCTTAATTACACTGCTTTTGCATTGCAATAGCACGTCTTTTTCTTTGTTTTGAGATAAATCTCTGACGTCTAAAGCTTTAGACGTCTCTTCGAGTAAGACATTACAAAACGGACAAAAACAAAATAGACGAACACCGATTGTTCATCAATGCTCGTCTATTATTATATTATTTCGTATTGGAAAATACTTATAATTGTGCCAATTCAATCACTTTTTCGATTGCAGCATTT
>QWCF01000894.1_pt1 | contig 10028 bp, 8 predicted proteins | sample 1972521 | NCBI WGS metagenome assembly QWCF01 (sample SAMN09866715, study PRJNA288562) | Human oral metagenome isolate term4_saliva, whole genome shotgun sequencing...
TTACAGTATCACGGAAGCGATACATAAGTTTCTACCGGAAGTTTATGAGCCTACAGCCGTAGAAGACCGGTACACCTATGTAGCCGGTAGCTCGGTAGGCGGTTTAGTTATTTATGATAACGACACCTTCGCATACTCCAATCATGCAACTGACCCAATCAGCGGTAAGCTCGTCAATGCGTTTGACCTTGTCCGGATCCACTTATTCGGAGATAAGGACCCAGCAGATGAGACCAGCGTCACTAAATTACCTAGCTACAAAGACATGATAGACTTTGTCAACGAAGACGGCGCAGCACCCATTCTGCTCGACAAGGAACGTATGGCGGATATGGATTTCGAGGATATCACGGACGATGACGAGGACTTTTTATCAAAGCTTAAACGCGATAAAAACGGTACCCCTGAATCTGATGTGTACAACTGCTTAGTCGTCCTTAAGCAAGACACAGCGCTCAAAGGTAAAATCCGTCTCGATGAATTTGCACACCGCTTAGTCGTGATTGACGACCTTCCTTGGCGTGGTAAGGACGAAACCCCTTACTGGACGGATACTGACGATGCATGCTTACGTAACTACTTCGCTACGAAATACCTCATCAAGGGTAAAGGCATCATCGACGATGCGCTCCAGGAAGTCACGCAAGATAATAAGTTCCACCCTGTGCGTGAGTACTTAAGAGGGCTTACTTGGGATGGCGAATGTAGACTAGATACCCTCTTCATCGATTATATTGGTGCCGAGGATACCGAATACATTAGAGCTGTTACTCGTAAATGGATGTGTGGTGCCGTAGCTCGTGTTATGGATCCAGGCGTTAAGTTTGATACGGCGATTGTGTTGTATGGTTCTCAGGGGTTAGGTAAATCCTTAATCCTAGAACGCTTAGGCCGTAAATGGTTTAATAACTCCTTAGTTGATATCAAGACTAAAGATGCCCTAGAACAAATTCAAGGGTCTTGGATAGTCGAACTTGCCGAACTGGCGCCGACATACAAGAACGATAATGAAATTGTTAAAGCTTTTATCAGCCGTACCTCTGACCGGTTCCGTTCTCCGTATGGACGACGCACCGAAGAGTATCCTCGCCAGTGTGTATTCGCTGGTTCCACTAATAATCTTATGTTTCTTAAAGACCGTACCGGTAACCGTCGATTTTGGCCAATTACTGGCGATAAGGACCGGAAGACAAAGCACTCCTGGGACTTGTCAAAAGCGGAAATTGACCAATTATGGGCAGAAGCGTTCGTGTATTGGTCTGAAGGTGAGCCATTAGTACTCGAAGGAGCACTTGAAGAAGAAGCCCTTAGAATTCAATTATCCCACACAGAAGGCGGTGAACTCGTAGGTCTTATTGAAGAGTACCTCGACATGCTACTTCCTGAAGATTGGGAGACAATGGATATCTACGATAGACGAGATTACGTTGCTAATTATGGCGATGACGATCATTGTGGTTCAGTGCAGCGGGAACGGGTGTGTGCCCTTGAGATATGGTGTGAAGTGCTTGGCGGGGACAGGAAGAACCTGCAGAACGCAAAGGCTAGAGAGATTATTGACATCTTACAGTCAACGCCTGGATGGAACCCATACACAAAAGGGACAGGAAAGGCACGTTTTGGCAGGCTTTACGGCCCACAGAGAGCGTTTATAAAGGAAGGTACAGACCTCCTATCAATGTATAAACGAAATCATGGTAAGTAGGTGTGTCCAATTATTTGAGGTGTGTCCAATTATTTAATAGGCACGAATGTTCGTAAAAATAAATATTCAAGCCTATACATCGATAAATTTTGATATAGTGCAATAATTGGACACACTAAACACGCTTGGACACACTAATCGGACACGGCTAAAAAGCAGATAACTGCTAATCTAAATAGTAAAGTGTATCTAGTGTGTCCAATTATTTATATAAAAATAAAAAAATAAATATATGAATAATTGGGTGTATATATATAAGCGTAAAAAACGCAAATACGCGTATATATATATATTGGAAAAAAATTGGGCACTTTGGACACACCCCCCCCCATAAATCCAGTATTGGTGCGGGTTCATAGGCGTGTCCGAAGGTGTGTCCAATTATTAAACGAGAACGAGGTGAGAACGTGGAAAAAGACATCGAGCGATGGTTAGGAAATCAACTCAAAAAAATGGGGTGTATATATATGAAATTCGTGTCACCTGGAAATGATGGAGTACCGGATCGGATTATTGTACTTCCTGGAGGCGGTGTTATATTCGTCGAACTAAAGGATACAAACGGGAAGCTGATGGCTAACCAACGGGTACAGATTTCACGATTACGAAAGCAAGGAGCTTTGGTGTTTGTGATAACAGGGATGTCTGATGCCAAGTTATTTGTTGAAGATATGGAAAGGGCGATACATGGACTTTCATCCACACGAGTATCAAAGCATTGCAATACAACGAATCATTGACAATACCCATTACGGCTTGTTACTGGATATGGGGTTAGGTAAAACCATATCTACACTCATTGCGATTGACCGGCTTATGTATGATTACTTTGACATTACAAAAGTATTACTCATTGCACCTAAGAAGGTAGCAGAGTCTACATGGGCCCAAGAATCGCAAAAATGGAGTGCTACACGGCGTTTAACGGTGGCTAAGGTGTTAGGTTCCGAGAAGGAACGCATACACGCCTTAGAGAGTGATTCTGACATTTATGTGATAAATCGTGAAAACGTGCAATGGTTATATGAGTACTACCATAAGAAAAAATCGTTCCCTTTTGACATGCTAGTCATCGATGAGAGTTCTTCGTTTAAGAACCCACAGGCTAAACGGTTTAAGGCTATTCGTAAACTTCGACCCTTGTTTAAGCGTATCGTCATTTTAACAGGTACACCGGCACCAAATACGTTGCTTGATATTTGGGCGCAGATGTATCTATTGGATGGTGGTGAACGATTAGGCAAGACGATTACCGAATATCGTACCCGGTATTTTACACCGGACAAAACCAACGGGCATGTCGTGTACAGTTACCGATTACTGCCAGGCGGTGACAAGGCGATATTCAGTAAGATGCAAGATATCTGTATGAGCTTAAAAGCGAAGGACTATCTTACATTGCCTGAACGTATCGAGAATGTCATAACCGTTGAGATGAACCCGAAAGAATGGGAACTTTATAAACAGATGGAACGGGAGCACGTGCTTAGTTTAGTCGATGATGACGACGTGAGCGCACTTAATGCAGCAGCACTCGCCGGTAAATTGTTACAACTGGCGAATGGATCCATTTATAACGATGGCGGCGAAATCGTAGTTGTCCATAATGAGAAGATTGAACGCTTGAAAGAATTGGTAGAAACGAATGAAGGAAAACCGATGTTAGTATTCTATAACTTCAAACATGACCTTCAATCTATCAAAGAAGCGTTCCCGAAAGCCGTTGAGCTAAAGACCGATGATGATGTAGCGGAGTGGAATAAAGGTAACATTCAAATGTTACTGGCACACCCCGCATCAGCAGGGTACGGCTTAAACCTACAGGCAGGTGGCAATATTATCGTATGGTATGGCTTAACTTGGAGCCTTGAACAGTATCAACAAGCGAACGCAAGGTTACACAGACAAGGACAAACACAACCCGTGATTATCCATCATTTAGTCACTAAAGGCACGATGGATGAGCAAGTTATGAAAGCCTTAGAACGAAAAGAAGCGGGGCAAGATGCCCTCTTAGAAGCTATTAAATATCGTAAAGAATTGTATAAGGAGTAGAGCTATGCAAAAGAAATGTAGACGATGCGGAGACACATTCACAGTAAGAACACACGAGGACTATTGTCCCGAGTGCGAAAAAGTTATGACACCTCCCGGTGCAGGCGTTAGTAAAGAGTTAACCTGTGAAGGATGTAACACAACATTCGTTCACACAAAAGAAAAAGCGCAAGGACGTTGGCCTAAATATTGTCCTGAGTGTCTTCCTAAATATTCAAAGGTACCTAAGAAGAAAGAAGTGCAGGCTATCGCTGAAAAGGTAGTGCAAACTATTGAGGAGCATGAATTTAAGACCATCGAATTGCCTAAGAACGAAGATGTCATCAATCATCCTTCGCACTACACACGAGGTAAGATTGAGGTTATCGACTTTATCGAGGATCAGCAACTTCCGTATCATCTTGGCAATGTAATCAAGTACATCGCACGAGCAGGGTATAAGGGTGACAAACTTGAAGACCTAAAAAAAGCGCGGTGGTACTTAGACCGTTACATCAACGAGGTGATGCAGCATGAGTGACTATAAGGAAAAGGCATCGGCATATCTGCAAGATATCAAGTTGATTGCTATCCGTATTCAATCGCTACGACAGGATATTCGTAAACTGCAGTATGACATCATCACCTTATCGGCAATCGACTATTCCAAAGACAGAGTATCAGGGGGTGGTACTCCAGTAGGTCTTGAAGGTGATGTGGCGAGACTTGTAGATACAGTGGATGCAAAAAAACGGGAGATAGCAAAGCTTATAGCAAAAAGGGAAGAAGCTAGAGCTTTAATTGAACAGATAGAATGTATACCAGGGCGTATCATATTATCGCAAGAATACATTAATGGGGCTTTTCCTAAGAAAGTACAAGCGATGATATTTTACGAAAAAAGCAGTTACTTCAATTTAAAAAATAAAGCATTGAACGAATTAGGAGAACTCCTTTCATAGTGGAGTACTTTGGAGTGTTTTGGAGTACTTTGGACTTAAATGAACCGACTTGACATAGTATAATGTAGTTGTGAAAGGTGTCATTAGTCATCTAACACAAATCCTCTCTTATACACAACTCGGCAGAAAGCACGGTGATGACGACCGTGCTTTTTGTTGTATGTAGCATGATAAATACAGGGGCCCGTATTTGTGATGTAGGCGATCGCGTAAGCTAAGGAGAGGAAATATGTAAAAATGAAATTTACTGCACAATGAAACCAGGGCGAGCCGAATATGTCCACAACACATTATTAAGCTTATACATTATGAGCTTGCCCTGTATCGTTGTACGCTGACATCTGATGACTAGAACTAGTAGTCCTCCAATAACTATATAGCCTAACAACAACCAACTAGTCATCGGATTTGAGCGTACAAAGTATTAAGGTGAAAAGGTATGAGTACAGAAGTCAAATGCATTAAACGTAAATGCCTGAATAATAAGAACGGCGTTTGCACGGCGCAACTAATTGAATATGACGGTCTGTGTCAAACCTATATCACACACGACCAAGCACACAAAAGTAATTGTGGATTATGCACTCGTTCTCACGGCCGATTTAAGAGAAACAGCCGTGATGTATTAAGATAGCCAGGAGGTGAGATAGTGGCTGCATTACAAAACAAACGACACGAAAAATTTTGTCACGAGTACATCAAGGATATGAATGCGACGCAAGCTGCTATTCGAACTGGTTACTCTAAGAATACAGCTAACAGAATAGGCAGTCGCTTGTTGTCAAATGTTGATATTAAAGCAAGGGTCGCTGAATTACGGGAAGCCTACTTCAACGAAAACATCATGACGGCTCAGCAGGTCGAGTATGAGTTAACAAGGATAGCCCTGGGGCTCTCAAATGAAAAGCACGTCGTTATCGAAGGTACGGGCGACGGGTACTCCGAAGCTCGCATTATCGATAAACCGCCTGACGAGAAGTCGAGGCTTAAAGCATTAGAACTTATGGCGAAACGGCATAGAATACTCAGCGGTGATACAACTATCGATATTAAGCCTGTACTCATCGTAGGTGGTGACGATATTGCAGACTAATAGAGTGTACTTGCCGGATATCGTAGGCAAGGGATACGGTGCTTTTTGGCGATTCAAAGGACGTTACAAAGTAGTCAAGGGCAGTCGTGCCAGTAAGAAGTCTTCTACACAGTCTCTAAAAGTTATTATGGAGATAATGGAGAACCCTTGTATTAACTGGCTAGTCGTTCGTAAGACAGAACGGACTTTGCGTGACAGTTGTTTCGCGCAACTCAAATGGGCTATGCGCCAGTTAAAGGTGGAGCGGTACTTCAAATGTTCCGTATCGCCACTTGAGATAACGTATATTCCAACAGGACAGAAGATTCTATTTCGCGGTCTCGATGATCCTTTAAAGGTAACGTCCATTACTGTTGAAGTCGGTGCTTTGTGTAGGCTATGGATTGAAGAAGCTTACGAGATTATGAGCGAAGATGCGTTCAACAGACTGGATGAATCTATTCGTGGTCAGTTGCCTGACGGTTTGTATCACCAGGTAGTCTTAACTTTTAACCCGTGGTCCGATAGGCACTGGTTAAAGAAGCGCTTTTTTGATGAACCCAGTGACAACGTGCTAGCCATGACTACGAATTACCTGTGTAATGAGTTCCTGAGTGAATCTGACTTAGTGTTATTCGAAGAGATGAAGAAGAACCCTAAGCGGTACCAGGTAGCGGGGCTCGGTAACTGGGGCGTTGTTGAAGGCCTGGTTTACGAAAACTGGAAAGAACAAGAATTTAGCGTTGATTATATTAGAGGTCAAACCGGTATCAAGTCCGCGTTTGGCCTTGATTTTGGTTATACGGTAGACCCTACAGCGTTAGTATGCATGCTTGTTGATATGGAGTATAAGAAAATCTACATATTCGATGAGCTGTACGAAGCAGGGCTTACGAATCAACAATTAGCATCTCGTATTATTGATATGGGTTACGCTAAAGAGAAGATTAGAGCCGATAGTGCGGAGCCTAAATCTATTGAAGAGCTATACCAGGCAGGGCTAAAAGGTATAACCGGGGCACGCAAGGGTAAAGACAGCATATTAAACGGTATTCAGCGGATACAGGACTACGAATTAATCGTTCATCCAAGATGCGTTAATGTGCTGCGTGAATTATCCACGTACCAATGGGCGAAGGATCGCTTTGAGAAATACACAGGGAAACCTGAAGACGAAAATAACCATGCAATGGATGCTATGCGGTATGGTTTGGAAGATATTAATGTAGAAAGGTGGTCGTTTGATTGATATTATCTCAGCTATGGGACCGCATCATAAAAGGTTCAGCGACTATGTCGGAACGCGAGTTCCTTCAAGCACAGCTGCGTAATTTTCTAGGTAGCGAACAGCGTAAAACGATGTGTACTGCTATCGATTACTATGACGGTAAACATGACATTTTGAATAAACAACGCTACGTTGTAGGTGAAGGTAATACACGAATAGCCTTGCAGGGCGTTCCTAATAATCAGATTGTGGATAACCGATTTGATGATTTGGTAGACCAAAAGGTTAACTACTTATTGTCTAAGCCGTTAGATATTAACGCAGACGATGACGAACTCGATAAGATGTTTGGTATTCAGTTCCAACGCTTATTGAAGTCGGTCGGCAAGTTCGCAACGATGGCAGGTAAGGCGTATATTCACCCTTACATCGGCATCGATGGCACGCTAAAGTTTAAGATGATGAAACCGCATCAGGTTTTACCATTTTGGGCAGACGAGGAACACACACAACTAGATGCGTTCCTTTACTTGTACGATATTGAGTACTACACAGGTTTAGAAACTAAGACTATTCACAAAGTCGAATACTACACACCGAACGGTATTCAGTATTACGTATGGGATATGGAACGTTTACTTCCTGATCCGGATAAAGAAAATACTGCCAACTTTGCGATTGCCGATAAACCGTATAACTGGGAACGTATTCCTCTTATCATGTTCCGTGCGAATGAATTCGAGCAGCCTCTTATCGTTAAGGTTAAATCCTTGCAAGATGCACTTAACCGATTACTATCTAACTTCCAAGATAATATGGAAGAAGATATCCGCAGCACGATTTTGATACTGCAGAACTATGACGGCGAAAATCTCGCTGAGTTCCGTCAAAATCTTGCATCGTATGGTGCGATTAAGGTACGCACAGTCGATGGTGTCAATGGTGATGTGAAAGCCTTAAAAATAGAGGTGAATAGCGACAATTACCAATTACTGATTAACATTTTGCGTAAAGCTATTATCGAGAACGGTCGAGGCTTTGATGCCAAGGACGATCGTATGGCCAACAATCCAAATCAGATGAACATCATGTCTATGTACTCTGATATTGATTTAGACGCCAATGAAATGGAGCTAGAATTCAAATCTAGCTTGCACGATTTGATGTGGTTTGTTAACACGTATCGCGGTTTAACTAATCAAGATACAGTCGAAGAAGTGGACTTCATCTTCAATCGTGACTTACCAATCAATGAAGGCGATACCATTAACAACTGTAAAAACTCCGTTGGTATCATCTCCAATGAAACTATTATTGCAAATCATCCGTGGACAACCGATGCTGCGGAAGAGCTTGCAAAAGTAAAAAAGGAACAGTCCGAAGTAACAGCAGATTTTGTTGTACCGAACGGCGGTGAGGCAGATGGCGAATGATTACTGGGAGAAACGGTATGAGCGGTTACTAGATGAATCGTTTCAAAAAGCTAGCTTGACCGATGACGAAATCAAAGCTAATTATGCCAGGGCGTTACACAGGATAGAAAAGGCTATCAACGATTGGTATCGTCGGTTCGCCACAGAAAACGGACTTCAACTAGCAGAAGCCAGGAAGTTACTGAACGCCTACGAGATGAAAGCCTTTAAAATGGATTTAGCTGAATTTAAGGCAGAGGCTAAGAAAATCGGTGTATCTGAAGAACATCAACAAATGCTATCGAACGCATCCATTCGTGAACGGTTAAGCCGTGAACAGATGCTGTATATCAACGTGGTTCACGAGCTCGAAATACTGGCTCAAAAGCAGAGTATTTCACTTAATGACCTATTAAAAGATGTGTATCAGTCCTCCGCGTATAAGTCCGCATACACAGTACAGACGCAACGCGGAGAATACTCACCTATTAATACGATTGATAGTAAACGCGTTGAAAGTGTGGTTCACAGCCAATGGGCGAGTGATGGCAAGGACTTCAGTAGTAGGATTTGGGGTGATACAAGTAAGCTAGTAGCTAACTTGCAGAATGATTTCACCCAAGCCCTCATTATTGGGCAAGGGGCGGACACGATGGCAGATAATCTGCATAAGCGGATGAAAACATCGTACAGTAACGCTAAGCGATTAATCGAAACAGAGACGGCACGGGTTCACGAGCAAGGGTTTCTTGATAGTATGAAAGACCTAGATGTCGAGGAGTTAGAAATACTGGCTACACTCGATAGTCATACTTCTTCCATTTGCAGACACATGGATCGTAAACGTGTCCGAGTCGTAGATGCTAAACCAGGTGTTACCGTTCCGCCGTTTCATTGCTATTGCCGGTCAACTACAATTCCGTATATCCCTGGACTCGAAGGAACTCGAACAGGTAGAAATCAGAACGACAAGAGTACTGATTTCGATGGAGCGATTACCTACGAGGAATGGGAAAAAGAATATATCAATTAGCAGCGGAAACGCTGCTTTTTTATTGCCATTTTAGTATTGTTGGGCGATAACTAACAAGACCGTAGCCGTGAGGTGTGGCTCACGAAAATAAAGCGAAATGGGTATTTTTTTAAGGAGGTCACTATGACTAAGGAAGAATTGTTAGCACTAGGATTAACTGAAGAACAGACTGCTAAGGTCGTTGAAGACTATGGCAAGAATTATGTGTCTAAGGATCAATTCAATGCTAAAAATGAGGAACTCAAATCCGTAAAAGGAGAACTCACGACTCTTAACAGCGAGATTGATAACCTCAAAAAATCTAATGCAGATAATGCGGAGCTTGCGAAACAAATTGAAACGATGAAAGCTGATGCAGAAACTCGTAAAGCTGAATACGAGGGTAAAATCGCACAACTTGAAATCGACAATATTGTTAACGTAGCATTGTCCAACGCAAAAGCTAAAAACAACGTTGCAGTCCGTGCACTATTGGATTTAACCGATGCAAAAGTGAAGGACGGCAAAATCAAAGGATTAGATGAACAACTTGCTGAAGTTGCCAAAGCTAATCCTTATTTATTTGGGGAAGCGTCTGCCCCT
>QWCF01001461.1_pt1 | contig 10018 bp, 8 predicted proteins | sample 1972521 | NCBI WGS metagenome assembly QWCF01 (sample SAMN09866715, study PRJNA288562) | Human oral metagenome isolate term4_saliva, whole genome shotgun sequencing...
GACTTTTTCCGCATAATCTCTGGGGTAATTATACAAAAATATGCCGATTATAGCAAAACAATGAATCGTATTTATAAAACTGCCAAAAAACCAGAAATGCACAAACATCGCGATGGCTAGGGATAAGATAAATTGAGCTTTAATTTTACGGATGTTTTTTATGGCGAAAAATATAATTGTCAACGGGACAATTAGAAGGGCGAATAGACCGATGATTCCTAAACCGCTGAGTAATAATATGTAAAAAACGTAGACCGTTTGGTCTGTTGGAACGTTTACGTGAAGATGTTTTTGGATGAAATTACCGAGATTGCCGAGTCCGACGCCGAAGAAGAACGTTCGCGGCGATGACAGCCAAGATTTTATGGCTAAGTCACTGGCGCTGAGTCTGTCGTTGGCGGAAGCTTCAACGAAACCAGCGGGCTGGAAAGAATTGTTGCTTGACGGAACGTTTTCGGTGGGTTTTGGTGATGGATTTTTGGCGACGGATTTTTGCGGAATCTTAATTTTCCCGAGAGATAATTGATCGACCATACTGACGAAGGTATTGTGCGCAATGAAAGGCGTATTGGCATATTTAATGTTGGCTGACGAGAACAATAAGATAAATCCAAATAGTAATCCAGCGAAGATGATTGGAAGTTTTTTACGAATAAAAGATGCGTCAATTCGTTTTACAATTGCGATTATAAATAAGGCTGTGATGGCGATAAAAATTGCCAAAAATCCGCCACGTGAAAATGTTAAAGATACGGCGAGAGTTGTGAAAAATAGGCTAAATTTGGCTAAGCGAGATTTTGACTGAAAGAGCGCAAGGAAAAATGCTGGAAGTAGAGAATTGGCGAAGAATTGCGGTTCGGCGGCGAATAAATTGATTCGTGGAAACCCAAAAACGTCGGCTTTACAGCCAGCGCAAAGCGTACCAAATCCCGTTGGTTCAAAAGTGGCGACGATGAGCTGAATGATTGCTAAAATCCCAAAAACCAGCCCGCTCCATAATCCGATTCTGATGAGTTTGCGCTTTTCTGATTTTGACAATTCGCTATAAATTAAGCCAGCGGATAATCCGACGGCGAGTAAGAATAATAGCGATAATGAATATAACGCGGTGCGTAGGCGCGCTTCCGCGAAAAATATGCCGACGACGATGGCGATAAAAATTGCCAAAAATCCGCCGATTAGCCATCGGTTTTTCAACAATTCTTGGCGTTTTTTAAGTAGTAAGCCGACGACGATGGCGATAAAAATTGCCAAAAATCCGCCGATTAGCCATCGGTTTTTCAACAATTCTTGGCGTTTTTTAAGTAGTAAGGGCAAGGAAAATAACAATAGACTTACGGCAACAATTTGATATAATCCTACGCGTAAAGATGAAAAATCCAGAATTGATAATCCGACACTGGGATGCAGGGCAAAACCGCCGCCAAAAACAATAATAGCCAATAGCCAGAATCGAACGTCGTTAATGTATTTTTTTGCCATATTTTAAGTATAACGTATGGTGTATACTTTAGATATGAAACTGACGAAAAAGCAAAAAATAATGTTGGATTTTATCGATGGATTTATAAAGGGTAATGGCTACAGTCCAACGCTTCGGGAAATTATGCGCGCCTTGGGCTATAAATCGGTGTCGACGGTAGCAAAACATGTTGATAATTTGGTGGCTGCGGGATTTTTAGAGAAGCAGGACGGCGAAGTTAGGTCTTTGACGCTGAGTAGTGAGAAAAAAGAAGTTTGGTGGCAGAATTTAGCGAAAGAAATTAAGAAGAGAGAAGCCGAAGACGCCGAAAAATCACGCTCGGAAGTGGAGATTTTAAAAAAAGCATTGGAAATTGTCCGTCAGTAACTTTACAACTATTCAAAAACTCGCTATAATACAACACATATTCCGGGGTAGCTCAGCGGTAGAGCGGTTGGCTGTTAACCAATAGGCCGCGGGTTCGAACCCCGCCCCCGGAGCCATAGAATTGATCAAGAACTGTCCCGCGCGGGCAGTTTTATATTTCCTTGAGTAATCGCCATAGCGCTAAACGGTTACTAAGAAATAATACTTGCATTAATGGTTTTAGTTTATCAAGTAGCTGTATCGAAGAGTTTGATAATCCAATAAAACGACAATATATCAAAAATCATTGAAGAGTTCTTGAGAAAATACACGATTTATCATGTGATATAATTTTGTCATGAAAGAAGTATTTAGAATATGAGCCAGGATAGCGCAACAGCAGCCTACGGACAACAAGTAATAACTGCCTGTGCGGTAGTCAACAAATTTATAAACGGCAAGCCATCTATTCTTGTGGCAAAGCGAGCAGCGACTAAAAAGTTTTTACCAGGTAAATACGAACTACCTGGGGGTCATGTTGATTATGGCGAGAACCCAGAGGATGGTCTTAAGCGAGAGTTGCTAGAGGAGCTTGGGCTTGATGTGACGATAGGTAGTTTGTTCGCAGCTTTTACCTATATAAATGAAATAAAAGGCTCGCATTCAATTGAGCTCTTGTATTTTGCACAAGCTAAAGAGGGCTCAGAGCCGACAGTCAACCCGGAAGACCACTCAGGTCTTTTATGGGTCAACGAAGACAATATAAATCTTGTAGAACAAGAAAATGGCAGCGACGATCAAGAATTACCATATCTAAAAAAGGCTCTACGCATTCTTAACAATTATGAGTCGATCAAATTAGGGTAAACTAATGCTGGGTATGATGAAGCGTCGCACTTTATAAGTAGCTGCGGGCGGTTTTATATAGCTTGTAAATTATATGCTGGTTCGAGCCCGGCTGCCGGAGCCAAATCGAATTTTAAGACTTCAACAAGTATAGTTGAGGTCTTTTTTTATTGGAGGGGATGTTATTTCTCAAAGCCTTACTCTTTTACTTTAATTATTTCTATGATAGTAAATAATGTAAATGCTTATTCTGATATAATTAAAGAGTAAATAATTAACAAAGGATAAAAGCAATGCCAATGAAAATAGTATCACTGTTTTCGGGAGCTGGAGGCTTGGACCTTGGTTTTGAAAATGCTGGTTTCCAGATTATCTGGGCTAACGAGTATGACAAGACTATTTGGGATACCTTCCAGTATAATTTCCCGCACACAATATTAGACAAACGTAGTATTACAGACGTCCCTGAGAACGAAGTGCCAGATTGCGATGGTTTGCTTGGCGGTCCTCCCTGTCAGAGTTGGAGTGAGGCTGGTGCGGGTCGTGGAATAGCCGATAAAAGAGGGCGCCTTTTTAACGACTATATTCGTATTCTTAAAGCAAAGCAGCCAAAGTTCTTTCTTGTTGAAAATGTTTCTGGTATTCTCGCTCCAAAGCATTCCGAAAGCTTCAATGGTTTTCTTAGAGATTTTGAGGAAGCTGGGTATAATATTAGCTGGAAGCTTGTCAATTCAAATGACTACAATGTTCCAGAGGACCGCCTGCGTGTGATCATAGTGGGTTATCGTAAGGATTTAAATCGTACATTTACATTTCCGGAGCCAAATGAATATAAACCTAATCTCAGAGATGCAATTGGTGATTTGCCAGAGGCGATACCCGCTCTTGAAAAAAATAAGACAAATGGCGACCTTGAAATTGATAATCACGAGTATATGATAGGTGGATTTTCGCCGATTTTTATGTCAAGAAACAGGGTTCGCTCTTGGGATGAGCCGTCGTTTACTATTCAGGCTGGCGGACGACAAGCCCCGTTACACCCTAAAGCACCAAAGATGGTTAAGGTTGAGCCTAATAAGCAGATATTTTGTGAAGGCAAGGAACACATGTATAGACGCTTAAGTGTGCGAGAGGCTGCTAGAATACAAACATTTCCGGATAGTTACAAGTTTTTATATAGGGATGTAGCAAACGGCTATAAAATGGTAGGTAATGCTGTTCCAGTTAATCTTGCCAATGCTATTGCCGAGCAGATAAAGAAGGAGCTTAAAGACGTATGGACGAAGACAGAAGCACAATCAACTCAACAATAAAAGGTAAGGCATATGAGTATGCTTGTCTTACTGCTCTGGTAGAGATGGTTCAACTAATCCGTCCTGTTGAGATTGTAGAGAATAATAGTCTTCTTATTGCTCGCGGCAGGTATCTAAATGATATTACGGAAGAAGAACGTAATGATATGCTTACTTCAGCAAAAGCGGGCATTGAAGCAATAATAAAAATGGAACCAAAGATCACAGAAGATGGACAAGATAAACTTACTGTTTCGCTTCAGTCTGACGACGTGGCAAAATTAGGCGACATTAGAGATGTGCTGATAATCAGGCGGGATGTCCAGTGGGAAATAGGTGTATCCGTAAAACATAACCACGAAGCCTTGAAGCACTCAAGACTTAGTGCGAAGTTAGATTTCGGAAAATCTTGGTTTGGTATACCTTCATCTTCTATGTATTTTGAAGAAATATCCTTAATTTTTTCGGAATTGCAAGATCTAAAAAACAGAAAAGTGAAATGGCGAGAACTGCCAGATAAGGAGCATAGTATATATGTGCCGATTTTGAATGCATTTATAGAGGAATTGCAACGAGCCTATGAAAAATATGGTGACGATGTTACTGCTGGGCTTGTGAAGTATCTTCTAGGTAGTAATGGAAACGATTATTACAAGCTTATTCACTACAAAAATCATACGACAAGAGTTATACCCTTTAATTTATTTGGTACACTTAATCAGTCTAGTAATTCAAAGGAACCTGATATTGTAATACCTGACATAGAATTGCCTACACGGATAATTGAACTGTCATTTAAGGATGGTTCAAAAACTACGGTTCATTTAACTATGAATAATGGTTGGGCTATATCATTTAGAATACACAACGCTAGTACGATTGTTGAGCCAAGCCTTAAGTTTGATATTAAGTTGTTTGGTCAGCCATCGAGTCTATTCTTTATTGATGTGGATTGGTAGGTAGGCGATAACTATGAATAATACTTATTGCGATGGTATGTGGGCTAGATTTCTTTCTAGTCAATGTCTGTAGGTTATGGACATACCGCTGTAGACGGCTACTCATATGTTCGGCTGGTAGAAAATGAATAAAAAATTACCACCTCATCACGGGGTGGTAATTTTATGTAGCCTCTGGTTAGCGTAGAATGAATAGTCCTGCGGCAACTAATGCTAGGGTGGCGATAACACCTAAGAAGGCATTAAATCCTGTGTTTGCAAGTAGTCCGCTTACAGCATCCTGAGGCTTATTAGCTGGATTATGAGCGGCAGCTGACGGATTTCCAGGCTGTGGTTGTGGCTGCGGCTGTGGCTGTGGTTGTGGCTGAGGCTGAGGCTGCGGCTGTGGTTGTGGTTGTGGTTGTACTCCCCTAGGGATCGCTGATGTGTCGATAGCCAGAGTACCGCTAAATGTAGCTGAAACTGTTCCGAGCGTTACACTTCTGGTCCAAGGGGCATTCAGGATAGGGGATGCTCCGCTGGCTGGTAGTGATAGTAGCTGAATATTTCCAGGAGTTGCTGTGTCGTTGACGACTTCCGCTGAGTTGGTTACAGAAACCGTGTTTCCTGCCAAATCCTTCAGCGGTGAAGCGAATGATTTGTCGTTAGGTTTAACAGTAATCCGCTGATTTTCAAGACGTAGGGAAGTCAGGGATGTTAATCCAGCTAGCGGACTTATATCGGCGAAGCAGTTATTTCTTAAGGATAGAATTTTTAGAGAAGTTAGACCAGATAGTGGGCTTAGGTCTGAGATATAGTTGTTGTTTAACAACAAGTTCTGAAGATTCTTAGCAGCTTCTATTCCGGTTAGGTCGTAAATGTTTGAGTAACTTAGGTTAAGATCTGTCAATCTTTCCAACTCTACGTCAGTAATTTTTTGATCGTCTTTACGATTAGTGCTAAATACTGTTGACAGTCTGTCATTAAGCAACTTGCGCAGTTGTGTGTCCTTGACTTCAACCTCTTTGGGTTTTCGCATCTCGTACACGCGGACGTAGTCGATTGACATAGTTGCCGGGAAGCCCTCTCCATTTGCAGCTCCTACTGAGTTGATAGGATCATCCCATGGTGAATCAATGTAATTGCCGCCAATGGCTAAGTTAAGTCGTAAGAAGAAGTTCTGATCAAAAGGACCATTAGGACTTCCTGTGGAGTTTGAATTCTTAAATTCGGTAATTGTGTGATGCCATTCTCCGTCAATGAAATATTCAAGTTTTCCTTCAGTCCATTTTACGCCGTATGTGTGCCACTCTGTAGTGTCATTACCAGTGCCGAACTTACTTGGTGGAATAACGCCTTGGCGATTTCTGTGACTTCCGGTTTGACCGGTCGGTGTATTCTTGTCTCGCCAGTGTGCGTCAGAAGCAGCAAATTGGTGATTAGAGCCTTTTGTCTCTACGATGTCGATCTCGCCCCAATCAGGCCAACCAGGACCGTACGGAGAGTTATTAGGACTCATCCAAAAACCAGGCCAAGTACTCTTATTCTTTGGCATTTTTATGCGAGCCTCGATGTAGCCATATTTAAAATATGCCTTATTTTTCGTCTGTACGAATCCGGAAGTGAAGTTACCAGTTTTAGTGTTACCGCCAGTACAGGTTGCTCCTGGTTTGTATAGTCCGATTAGATTTAAGCTGCCGCCACTGACATTGATGTTTTCATCTGATCTCGTGTAGCAGTTTCGAACTTGTTGGCCTTCGTCTCCCCATCCGCCATTAAGAGCTGTCCATTTGGTCCCATCTAGTGAATTTCCGTCAAACTCGTCACGCCAAACAGGTTCTGGATTCCAGTTTTCACTATCTGTTGGCGGATATGGACTTCCTGCACCTTTGGCGTTGTCCATTGGCAGGGTAAATAACGCACCACCAACAACAATACCGACAGCCATTACCGCAGTTACTATTTTAACTTTTGTATTTAAAAAACGTCTTTTTATTAACATTTTTTGTTTTCTCCCAAATATTTTCTATCCATCGCTAGTATAACAATAAGCATAATGAAAGTAAAGAATATTATGTAGTTATTTTAACAACAGAGCTGTGGAGACGCTGAATACTGAGGTTTTAAGCTGAAATAAAAAAATTGCCACCCCGTAATGAGATGACAATTTTTCTGTAAACGTTTAAGCTAATTAGCGATTAATCGTTAAGTTTATTGACTTTAGAGATTTGATGTTAGAAACTGCTTTTAGGTCGAAGACGGAGTTGTTCTTAAGAGATAAAGTCTTAAGGTTTTTAGCCTCCTCTAAGCCTGTTAAATCGTGAATCTTTTCTGCTTCTGATGCGTCGTCAGCTGCATCCAAGTTAAGATCTGTCAATTTTTCCAACTCTACGTCAGTAATTTTTTGATCGTCTTTACGATTAGCACTAAGTACTGTCGACAATTTTTTATTAAGTTGAGTGCGCAAGTTATTGTCTGGCACGTTTATTTCCTTAGCTGTTCGCCTTTCGTATACGCGGACGTAATCGATTGACATAGTTGCTGGGAATGACTTTGGATATTTAGCTAGGGCGTTGTAGGCGTTTGACCATTTACTGCCTTTACCGTCAATGTAATCACCGCCAATTGCTAAGTTAAGTCGCAAGAAGAATGGTTGATCAAACGGACCATAAGGCGCGTTTGCTGCGTTTGGCTGATCGAATCCGTTGACAGTGTGGAACTTTACGCCGTCAATGTAATACTCCAATTTTCCTTCAGTCCATTTTACGCCGTAAGTGTGCCACTGAGTAGTGTCTTTAAATCCAGCTGGCAAATCTCTACCTTGAGCATGTTTTTTATTGTATGTTGAAAGTCCCCAGTGAGCGTCTGCGGCGGCGTAATCTAAGTTAGAACCTTTAGTTTCTACGATGTCAATTTCACCACTGCGAGGCCAACTGCCGTATGTAGGTTTATCAGGACTCATCCAAAAACCAGGCCAGGTACTCTTATTATTTGGCATTTTTATGCGAGCCTCGATGTAGCCGTAAGTCCAAGACTTCTTACCCTTCGTTTCTACGAATCCAGAAGTGAAGTTGCCGCTTTTTTCATTTCCTTTGCAGCGCGCGCCGGGCTTATATAGTCCTACTAAGTTTAGACTACCGTTTTTAACATTCACATTCTCTTCGCTCCTACTGTAGCAGCTTTGGACGTTATTAGCGCTCCATCCGCTGCCGTATATATTCCAAGAATCTTTATCTAACGATGTGCCATTAAACTCGTCACGCCAAACAGGTTCTGTGTTCCAATGAGTACTATCATTTAATGGATAATCATCGCTGACGGCACTCTTAGCTTGCCCTGTCGGCAGAGTGAGTAGCGATCCGCCGATCACTAATCCAGCCGCCGCTACACCGGTTAATATTTTAACTTTTGTATTTAAAAAGCGTTTTCTTATTAACATACACTCCCCTTAAATTTATGTTAGAAACCAATTATAACAACAAGCAGAATAAAAATAAAAGAAGAATAGTCAATTTTACAGCAAAATTAAAACTGATTGAAGATGATGTTATAATTTATGCATGGAAACATTGCCAGATCACAGCCAGCTTGTCGCCTACTCCCTTATTGAATCAATCTTTGGTATAATAGGTTACATGACGAAATTATTTTTGCAACATCACCATCATCTCCACGTGTAGACAGGAGGTGTTTTGTTGTTGTGGTATGCCTCCTGCGGGAGGTTTTTTGATTGATTAATTTTAGGAAAGGAAATATATGATACCAGATAAATTAAAGCCAGGCGATGAAATTAGAGTAGTTGCTCAAATCAGTTGTTAGGCAAAATTAACTGGCAAATTATTAAAGACAATCCGAAGATTTTTGGTGGCTTTTCTGATATCACCATTCTCAATCATGCGATTTTGGCAAAAACTGGGCTGGTGACTTATGCGATGCCAAATTTCTATTGTTTTGGTTTGCCGCCAGAAGCTAATTATTCGTTGGAGTATTTTCGGCAGTGTTTGCTTTCGGATCAGCCAGCAGAATTTGTCGTTCAACAATCGGAGACATTTTACGATCTTCCGTGGAATTATGACGAAGTTTCGCCGCGCCAAGCTTTGAAAAATAATGGGCCGCGAGTCGTGCAGGGCGGATCGGCTGAAGGAATAATGATTGGCGGTAATCTTTGTAGCTTGAATCTGTTGAACGGTACGGAATATTTTCCGAAAATTGAAGGTGATATTATTTTGTGTATTGAAGACGATAGCTATGATTCAATCCCTGAAACAGTTGAACGAAATATTCAATCTTTAATGCAGCAGCCTTTCTTTCGTCAAGTAAAAGCAATTTTGGTTGGGCGTTTTCAGGGTGAATCTCGGGCGACCGACGGCATGATTAGCGACATTATTCTTTCAAAGAACATCGATCCGAAAATTCCAGTGGTGGTCAATCTTGATTTTGGTCACACTGATCCTAAGTTCACGTATCCGGTTGGCGGTAAATGTAAGGTTGTAGCGGGAGATGGTGCTAAAATTGTCATTCGTTGTGGCGACTAGGCGACTTTTGGATGGGGTGCTTTAAGCAATTTTTCAGATGCCTGCGCTAAAGTAAAAAAGAGGATAGTTGGCTAATGAGATTTTATTAGTAGAAGATAACGCGGCAATTGCGCGGTCGCTGAAAGAAAGCTTGGAAGATGAAGCCTATGCAGTTGATGTGGTGCACGATGGCAGTGAAGGCTATCGAACTGCTGTCGCCGATGATTATGATGTTATAATTTATACATGGAAACATTGCCAGATCACGATAAATTATTAACCAACAGAGCCTTGCAGTGTGCGGCGACGGAGCTAAACGTTGATTCGTCTGAATTACGGATCACGCCAGTAAGTGGCGGCTTTTCGCTTAATCGCCGAGCGTTAGTGTCGTCTGGTGATCGAACGATTTTTGTTAAAGAAGTTGATGCTGATTTATTGTCGGATGAGGGCGAGCGGGAATTAGGCTGGCTAAAAAAAGATTATGCAGTAACGCGTTTGTTACAGAAAACTTATCCGCAATATGTTGCTGATTGGACTGAATTGGCTGATGACGGTCGCGTGCTGATGTTGAGTAGTTACGCTTCGTCAGATGGGTGGTTG
>QWCF01002298.1_pt1 | contig 10008 bp, 6 predicted proteins | sample 1972521 | NCBI WGS metagenome assembly QWCF01 (sample SAMN09866715, study PRJNA288562) | Human oral metagenome isolate term4_saliva, whole genome shotgun sequencing...
GATGTAATAGAAGTACCAGTAAACCCTGAATGGGCTAACCTTCCTGATGATGTCGTAGATGCTCATAGCAATGACACTGAATTTATTGCAAAGATTGTACGTCCAATCAATGCTCAAGATGGAGACAGCCTACCTGTTTCTGTATTCAAAGGAAGAGAAGATGGTACCTTCGAGAATGGTACAGCAGCTTATGAAAAACGTGGTGTAGCTGCTCTTGTGCCTGAATGGACTGCTGAAAACTGTATCCAGTGTAACCAGTGTGCATACGTATGTCCTCACGCTACTATCCGTCCATTTGTAATGACTCAAGATGAACAGAGCAAAACGGGTGTAGTAGGACTTAAGGCTATTGGTAAGACATTCACAGATATGACATTCCGTATCCAGGTGAATGTACTTGACTGTCTTGGCTGTATGAACTGCGTAGACGTATGTCCAGGAAACAAGAATGGTAAGGCTCTAGAAATGAAGCCTATCGAAAGTCAGTATCCAGAACAAGACAATTGGGATAAGCTTCTTGCCGATGTTACAAGTAAGGCTCATCTTGTAGATACAACTAGCAATGTTAAGAACTCTCAGTTTGCTACACCTCTATTTGAGTTCTCTGGAGCTTGTGCAGGTTGCGGTGAGACACCTTATGTAAAGCTTATCACACAGCTCTTTGGTGATCGTCAGATGGTAGCAAATGCTACGGGTTGTTCTTCTATCTACTCTGGTTCTGCTCCATCTACACCATATACAGTGAACGAACGTGGTGAAGGTCCAGCATGGGCAAACTCACTTTTCGAAGACAATGCAGAGTTTGGTCTAGGTATGTATCTTGGTTATGAAAAGATGCGAGAACGTCTTGTACGCATTGCCAAGGAAACTGTCGCTAATGAAGAAGTTCAACACGAAGAGTTGAAATCTCTCCTACAAGAATGGATTGATAACCGTGAAGATGCAGCGAAAGCTAAGAGCCTTGCGGATGCTATCAAGCCTATAATTTCTGGTAAGGATTGTCCTATTTGCAGACAGCTAAGTGACCTCAGCAAGTACTTCATCAAGCGTAGTCAGTGGATTATCGGTGGTGACGGTTGGGCTTATGATATTGGTTTCGGTGGTCTTGACCATGTTATCGCTTCAGGTAAGAACGTTAATATCCTTGTTCTTGATACCGAAATCTACTCTAACACTGGTGGACAAAGTTCTAAGAGTACACCTATCGGAGCTGTTGCTAAGTTTGCAGCTGCAGGTAAGCGTGTGCGTAAGAAGGACCTCGGTATGATTGCTACTACTTATGGTTATGTTTATGTAGCTCAAGTAGCAATGAGTGCTAACCCAGCACAAACATTGAAGGCTATTCGTGAAGCAGAAGCTTACGACGGGCCATCAATTATCATAGCTTACTCTCCTTGTATATCTCATGGTATCAAGGCTGGTATGGGTAAGGCTCAACGAGAAGAAATCAATGCGGTATCTAGCGGTTACTGGCATCTATGGCGTTACAACCCAGCACTCGAAGCTGAAGGTAAGAACCCATTCACACTAGATAGTAAGGAACCAAAATGGGATGAATTTATTCCATTCCTCCGTGGTGAAGTTCGTTACGCATCGTTAGAAAAGGCTTACCCAACAGAGGCTATTGAACTCTTTGAAGAAGCCAAGAAGAATTCTCAGTGGCGCTATGCTGGTTACAAGCGTATGGCTAGCCAAGTATGGGAATTTCCTGAAAAGGAAGAAGCTTCCACTGAAGCCTAATCTAAATTCCTAAAACAATAGACAAGCTCCCCCTCCTAAACGTAGGAGGGGGAGCTTATTTTACTCATCTCCCCAATATATTCAACAGAGAAAAACTTGACTAAATATAGCAGAACAGTACAATCTTAGGAATGTAAGGTATTTATAATTTTAGTATCTTTGTGACTATATGCTTAAATAAGGTTAAGCTTGATTATAATTAGACTAATGAGATAAATATGAGTACTCTAAATAAGTTGTCCATCGTCACCTTTGCAACAGCCTTAATTGGAGGTCTTAGCAATTGTAACAAGACAAAAGATATTGAGCTACAAAATATCAAAGATATCAATCTGCAAATTAGTAGTTTTGGCTTAGCCTCTGCTACTGATAGTACTTTATCCAGAGTTTCTTTCTCTATTCAAAATAACATAGGAGAGGGTGAAATTTCTAATGATATTCCTCTACCCTATCAGACTTCTTTAGAGAAGGTAACTATCCCCATTAAAACAAATGCTATACGAACGAGCATTGCTATCGGTAATGGTAATTTTGAACCTTGGTCGGCAACTAAGTCGTACAATATTCCGTCAGACACAAGAGAATTGCGTATCAAGTTAGTCTACAAAGAAGACCTTTCTTCTGATAGTTTAGCCTATACTTATAAGGTCAAGCTTCGTCAATATACAAGTAATCCTGAAGCAATTACGTGGGTAGAAGACAAAGCGTATGGGAATAGTGCTTTTCCTGCATCAGGCAAGTTGCCCAACGGAGTCAAGATTGAGCGCATAGCTGAATATGGGGCACTACGCTACGTATTAGGAGAAGATGAGTTATTGTATCAATACGACAGAAACTCTTGGAATCAGCTAAATAATATCTCAGGAATTCAAGAGCTATTAGGCATCTATCCAGAAGGAAGAGAAGAAACTAGTGTTATCGTTAAATTAGCTAATAATCAAATAGCTAAGTACAGAGCTTCCACACTTCAAGCCACCAAGGTCAAGCTTCCTACAGGTTTTCCTCAGCAAATACTCAGCCTAAATAGCTTCAGCAGTTATACAGAAAAGCTTGAAGGAGGTAAGGTTAAACTGATTACAGTAACACCTTCTGGTCTTGTGCAATCATGGTTCTATACAGGAAGTAATACATTTGCTCAAGAAGCTCAACAAGCACTTAACCCTGAACAGCCATTTATTAGTTCTGAGGTAGTTGTACTGGATCAGACATATTATCTTTTCGCCTCAACAGGTACAGGAATACAGATATACAACAGCCCTGACGGAAATACTTGGAAAAAGAATAGCCCACAATCTTTACTTGGGTTAGATGCACTAAGGCTTAATAAGGAAGATAAACTGCATGTTACGGTTGTAGATGGTAAATACTATTTACTCGTGATAGGTCAGAATAATAAGGTATTTTCTGGTACTCCTCACCGAAAAGAAACAAACTTCTAAGGCTCTCAACAGATAAAAAACAGTAATGAACATAGAGATAAAGCATCCCGTTGATTTAAAGATTCCTCAACATATTGCCATCATTATGGATGGCAATGGAAGATGGGCTAAAGAACGTGGACTTCCTCGTACTGATGGTCATATCGAAGGACAAAAAGCTCTTGAAGAAACGCTAAAAGCAGCTGCGGAATTTGGCATAAAATACCTGACTGTATATGCTTTTAGCACTGAGAATTGGAATAGGCCCCAAGAGGAAGTAGATACTCTTATGAGTCTTTTAGTTCAAGCAATGGCTTCCAAAACAACTGAACTTATAGAGCAAGGTGTAAGATTAAAGGTTATCGGAGATTTAAAACGTTTACCTGAGAGTGTAAGAGCAAAACTTGACGAAACTATTGAAAAGACAAAACAAGGCGCTCGTATAACCTTATGCATAGCCTTAAGTTATAGTGGCAGAGATGAAATTGTAAGAGCTACAAATCTAGCCATATCAAGAGCACTCAAAGGGGGAACTAAGGAGTTAACCGAAAGTGATTTTAACTCATTACTAGATACACAGGCTCTACCAGAATTAGACCTGATGATTCGGACAGGGAAAGAACAGCGTATCAGCAATTTCCTCCTATGGCAAGTAGCCTATGCAGAGTTGTTCTTCTCTGATGTATATTGGCCAGACTTCGGCAAAGAAGCTCTTCTTGAAGCACTCATTGCCTATACAGAACGGGAGCGCCGATATGGGAAAACAAGTGAGCAAATTCTTCTTATTGAGGATTAGTACACCACACGCATATACCAATAAGTTCTAAATTAGCGTTATTTAGAAAGATTATAGTCAAGACATAATGCCAATAAACCATAAAACAATAGGGCTTGCCCTTACCCTTGTAGTTTCAGCCTTACCTCTTATTGGGCAAGAACAGAAAATTGATACTCTAAAGGTATCAGGGGAACGTATTGACTTTCCTTCTGTTGATTATGCCCACCCAACAACTAAGATTATTGCTGACGTCAAGATTACTGGAGCTCCTAGCTACGATGATTTCGTACTCAAGAGTCTATCCTCACTATCTCCAGGTGATGAAATTCAAATACCTGGTATTGCTATTACAAATGCGATTAATCGCTATATGCAGTATGGCTATTTTTCAAATGCCAAGATAGTTGCAACTAAGTATGTCGGTAATTATGTTTGGCTTGAGATACAATTAACAGAGAATCCTCGTATTGGGATTGTTACCTTCTCGGGTATTGGTAAAAGTGATAGAGAAGAGCTTGAGAAGCGTATTGGGCTACGCAAAGGAACTCAGATATCACCTAATATCTTTGAGCGTACCCGTCAACTTATCAAAAAATATTTTGATGAGAAGGGGTATCGCGAGATGAAGCTCAGTATCAAGCAAGAGCCTGATTTGAAGGAAAAAAACTTCTCTAATATCACAATTGATATTGATAAGAGCGGGAAAACCAAGATTGCCGAGATACATTTCAATGGAAATAGTGTGCTTAGTGATAACCAACTCAAGCGTGCTATGAAAAAGACCAATGAAACATTCTCTTTCAAGAGATTGAAATCAAGCTTCTTAGAAATCTTTGATTCCAAGAAACTTGTTGATGACGAATATCGTAAAGACCTGCAGAACCTAATCACACGCTATCATAAAGCAGGTTATCGTGATGCAGAAATACTTAGCGATAGTATTGTACCTCGCCAAGATGGTTCACGTAAATCCGATATATATATCAATATCCACGAAGGACAAAAGTACTACATCAAGGATATTCGTTTTATAGGGAACACTAAGTATAATAGCGAAGCCTTACGACAGATTCTTGGCATGAAATCTGGTGACGTATATGACCAGTCACGCTTAACAGAGCGTCTTCAAAGTGATGAAGATGCAGTTATGAATCTGTATTATAATAATGGTTATTTATTTGCAGGGATAGACCCCGTAGAGACGAATGTCGAAGGAGATTCAGTATCTCTTGACATACGTGTCACAGAGGGTCCTCAAGCAACTATTAACAAGATTATTATTAGGGGTAACGACCTCGTATATGAAGATGTTATTCGCCGAGAACTATATACTAAGCCAGGACAGCTCTTTAGTCGCGAAGATATAATGAACTCTGTGCGCCTATTGAACCAATTAGGACACTTTGACGCAGAAAAATCTATCCCTAATCCTGTTCCTGATCAACAAAATGGTACGGTAGATATTGAATATGATTTAGTTCCAAAGAGTAATGACCAACTTAATCTTTCTATAGGATGGAGTCAGACCGGACTTATCGGGACTGTTGGCTTTACTTTCACAAACTTCTCGATTCAGAATTTATTCCGTCCTAGTATGTACAAGGGGATTATCCCACAAGGGGATAATCAAAAGCTTTCTATCCAAGCACAAACCAATGCTCGCTACTATAATCAAGTAAGTATCAGTTTTAGTGACCCTTGGTTCGGAAAGAAGCGTCCTAACCTACTTAGCGTAAGTGCACACTACTCTTACAGCCAACAGATAAACAACTACTACTCAGCATATTCTCCCTATGGTTACGGCTATGGATATGGTGGGTATGGAGGATATGGCTACGGTGGTGGCTATTATGGTAATGGTGCTGGTAGTACCCTCTATGAAAACTCTTACGATAGCGATAAGAGCTTAACTATGCTTGGATTCTCTATTGGTAATGGTCGTAGACTTAGTTGGCCTGATAATTGGTTCCAAGTTTACACTTCGCTCAATTACAATCACTACAGACTGAATAACTGGATTTACAATACTTTTGAGAACTTCCATGATGGCACTGCCAACGATGTCAATCTAGAGTTCCGAGTAGAACGTAATTCTATAGATAATCCTACTTATACTCGCCGAGGAAGTGAATTCTCTTTCTCTGTGGCTCTAACGCCTCCTTATTCATCTTGGGATGGAAAGGATTATAGCAGTAGTACGCTTCCTGAAGCTGAACGTTATAAATGGCTGGAGTATCACAAATGGAAGTTCTCAGGAAAGATGTACATACCTCTACTCAATCCTATGACGGTAAAACGTACCCCAGTACTCATGACCCGTGTAGAAGGAGGCATTATTAGTAGCTATAACAAGTACAAGCGTTCTCCTTTTGGTACTTATTATGTAGGTGGAGATATGATGAGTTCTAGTATGTCGTCATACATGAATGAGACTATTAGCCTTCGAGGTTATGCGAATGGTAGTATTGCTGGTTCTCAGTATGACTATGCATACTCTTATTTTAAGACAGCACTAGAACTACGCTACCCTCTTATCTTCGAACAATCAACTACAATTTGGGTACTCGGCTTCTTAGAAGCAGGTAATGCTTGGAGAGAAAATAACCGATATAATCCATTTGACCTCAAACGCTCTGCCGGTGTAGGGGTACGTATTATGCTACCTATGGTTGGACTACTTGGCATAGACTGGGCTTATGGATTTGATAAACCCAATGCATTCTCTAACACTCGTGGTGGTAGCAATATCCACTTCGTATTGGGTAGAGATATTTAGTTAAATTGATTTGATAATTATGAAGAAGAAATTAATAGCGCTATGCGCTGCGCTCTTGCTTCCCTTAGGTAGTATGTTTGCTCAGAAGGTTGTGCTCGTTGACATGGAGTATCTTCTCAGTAAGAATGCTAATTATGCTCAAGCAATAAATCAAGTTGAAGGGCAAAGTAAGAAGTGGCAAGGAGAGGTTGCTAAGTTAGAACAAGAAGCCTCTATCTTGTACCAAAACTTTCAGAATGAAGTTAGCAGACTCACCCCAGAACAAAAGAAACTTAGAGAAGAAGCAATTATAGCTAAAGAAAAAAGTGCATACGAACTTAAACGAAAGTATTTTGCACCAGAAGGTGAGCTCTATAAATACAGAGAACGCTTAATTAAGCCTATCCAAGATAAGATTTGGGCAAGTATCAAAACTATTGCTCTTAATAACGGACTTGGCATTGTCCTAGATAAATCATCAGGTAAGATTATCTATGCTGACCCCAACATGGACATTAGTGCGGCAGTACTCCAGCAATTAACTCAATAATTACTTAGAATAAATAACTTAATTCACTTATACAATGAGAAAGTTTTTTCTTGGCCTTTTCTTGGCCTTCCCTCTAGCACTTGCTGCACAGCAAAAGGTTGCTATCGTTAACACTCAAGAGATTATGTCTACATTGCCAGACGTAAAGGCTGCAGAAGCTAAATTGCAAGACCTTGCTAAGAAGTATGATGCAGACATTAAGACAATGCAGACTGAGCTCCAAAACAAAGCTGAAAGCCTCCAGAAGGAAAAAGACACTCTTCCTGAAGCTATCCGCACTCGCAAGATGCAAGAGATTGAAGATATTCAGACTCGTATCCAGCAGTCTTACCAAGCAATGCAAGAAGACATGAATAAGCAGCAACAGGCTGCTCTTGCTCCTATTCAACAGAAGGTTCAAGCTGCAATACAAAAGGTTGGAACAGCTAATGGCATTACTTATATCCTTGAGCATGGTGCAATGCTTTTCGTTGGACAAGATGCAATAGATTTAACTTCTAAGGTTAAGGATGCTCTAGGCATTAAGGCTACGGCTACGGCAACTCCTTCTACTAAGAAGTAATAGCGAAGATTTAAAATTAAATAGCTAATCCCTCTCACTAGACTTAGTGCTGTGAGAGGGATTAATTTATATCATTCCAGAATATCAATTCGCTATAATAATCTGAAAATAAACGCAAGAAACTAAATGTATCCACTACCCTTCTTCTAGCTCATAGGTTAATGGATTGCGTATTAGCCTTTGATTACTACTTCCTCGAAAAGATAAGGAGGGGTCAAATAAACTTTGTACAAAAGGACCATCTACCAATACATCAATATATTCCAAAGGAGCTCTATAATTCTCATGCTTGAGTAGATACTCTATTGTATAGCCCGTATAACACCAAATATTCAATCCTGTTTCTTTCTTGAGACGACGCAACAATACTAATAGTTCTTCGGGATTGAAAAAAGGGTCTCCCCCTGAAATTGTAATCCCATCAAGCAGAGGATTGCTCTTTATGTCACTAATAATATCAACCAAAATTGCTTCGGTCATAAATATTCCTCCATTTGCATCCCAGCTTTCAGGATTATGACAACCGGGGCAAGCATGACTACAACCCGATAAATATATCGAGTAGCGCAAACCTGCCCCATCTGTTATAGTTTCTCTGTATATATTGAGAAGCCTCATTACTCTCTAATGGTGCTTCACGCGATCAGCCTCCTCAGCCTGCTTTGCACTATTCCAGCTATCCAGACTTCCAGTGAGATAACCTGTAATACGTCTTAACCTAGAGATTTGATCATTCTGGCAAACAGGACATTTATCATAGATAATACCTCTATATCCACAACTATTACATGTATCTACTGGGTGATTGATTGAGCCATAACCAATTTCTTCATCATGCATAGTTCGAACCAGCTTGAGAATAACTCCAGGATTTTTCTTAGCCTCTCCATCTAGTTCTATATAAGAGATATGTCCACCTAAGGTAACCGCATGAAAAGGAGCTTCTCGCTTAATCTTATCAAACATACCAATAGATTCACGGACATCTACATGGAACGAATTAACGTAGTAATCTAAATCATTTACACCAGGAATAGCTCCATAGAGTTTTCTATCCATCTTGGTAAATCTACCAGATAGACCTTCAGCTGGTGTAGCTATACAAGAATAATTGAGGTGGTACTTATCCTTATACTCATCGGCAACACGCTTAATCGTATTAACAGCTTGATAAAGTGTATTCCATGCATCATCATTATGCCCATGACCTTCGCCATATAGAGCAACCATAGCATTATGACCTCCAATAAAACCAATAGAGAGAGTACCAGAGTTCCAAACATCTCCAACCTCATCATTAGGGGATAGTTTTGCTCCTCCCTTCCAAACATCATTACCCAGCATAAATGGGAACTGTCGGGCTAAAGCCGTTCTCTGATACAAGTAACGTTCATGCAACTGCTCTGCAATCAGATGACTCATATCCTCTACCTTCTTCAAGAATATAGTAATTGCTTCTGCTCGAAGAACGTGCTTATCTGCTTGAGGCATTAAAGACTGAGCTTCTCTCATAGCCTCTATTGCTAAGCGTGGCATATTCATCGTTGTAAAGGATAAATTACCTCTCCCCACAGAAGAACGTTTACCGTTGATATTATCAAAGACTCGTGTACGGCAACCCATTGTTGCTATCTCATTAAGATAACGCTTAGGGTCATCACTGCGCCAATCTTCATGCTTGTTAAACTTGGTGTCAAGGAAAACAAAATTAGGAAATAAGGCATGACTTGTTGTACGACAAGCTGCCACTAATAAATCAAAGTTTGGAGTTTCAAACTTAATATCACCACTCAGAGCGGCATCAAAATCTGCTACAGCTTTCTTATAATCAGACTCTGAATAATTAACTCCATCCTTTACCTTAAATATCTGAATAGGGAAAATAGGGATTTCTCCTTTACCTAATCCTTCAATAGTCGCAGAAAGTAATTCTCTAATCACCATACGTCCTTCTGCACTAGTATCCGTTCCGTAGTTGATAGAGCTAAACACCACTTGGTTACCACCGCGAGAATGCATCGTATTGAGGTTATGGATAAAGCCTTCCATAGCTTGATGTGTATCTAGCTGAGTACGCTTATAGGCACTTTTGATACACTGCTCCAATTCAATTTGCTTTAGATCTAGTCCGAAAGCATTTAATTTTAAAGCCAAGAGTCTAGAAGGTTCTATTGCATCTTCAGAAAGAGGTAGCTGAGCTGAAAT
>QWCF01000903.1_pt1 | contig 9985 bp, 6 predicted proteins | sample 1972521 | NCBI WGS metagenome assembly QWCF01 (sample SAMN09866715, study PRJNA288562) | Human oral metagenome isolate term4_saliva, whole genome shotgun sequencing...
CCCTTCTGGGACTACCGCGCCTTCAAGCGTCTGGCAGAGAAGAATTGGGACTACTATGGTCTCTCTAAGACCTTCGGTCGCTCGGCTGCCTTCTTCGCTAATGCTACCTATTCTTACAAGGGACGCTATACGCTTACGGGGACTACCCGCTACGAAGGATCGAACCGACTCGGCCGCTCGCGTAAGGCACGTTGGTTGCCTACCTGGAACGTCTCTGGTGCTTGGAATGCACACGCCGAAGACTTCTTCGAAAAGCAGCATCTGCTATCGCACCTGACCCTCAAGGCCTCTTACTCGCTGGTAGGGGTGGCTCCTAACTGGGTGACGAACTCGCGTGCGATCATCCTGAGCCGTGCCGCTTGGAGACCTACTGCAGGGCAGTCGGAAAACCGTAACTACATCAGTGATTTCGAGAACGAAGACCTGACCTACGAAAAGAAGCACGAGCTGAACTTCGGACTTGATATGGGTGTCCTCCGCAACCGCGTCAATATTGCTGCCGATATCTACTGGCGTAATAACTTCGACCTCATTGGCTCGGCCTATACCATCGGGGGAACGCGCTGGGGGAACGTCGCTGCGATGAAGAGCCACGGGCTCGAACTCTCTATCTCGACGAAGAACATCCAGACGAAGGACTTCAGCTGGACGACGGACTTCATCTTCGGCTCGACCTTCAATAAGGTCACGCAGCTGGATACGAAGCGTCATATGTTCAACTTCCTCACCGGTAACGGCTTCGCTCGTCAGGGCTATCCCGTACGCTCGCTCTTCTCTATCCCCTTCACTGGGCTGGATGATGAAGGCTTCCCCACCTTTATGATCAATGGGAAGAAGGTCACACGCTACAACTACGGTGATATCAACTTCCAGCAGCTCGAAGATCTCGACTTCCTGAAGTACGAAGGTTCATCCGAACCTATTTACAACGGTAGCTTCGGGAACGTATTTACGTTCAAGAACTTCAAGCTGAACGTCTTCGTTACCTACTCGGGTGGTAACAAGCTCCGCCTTGACCCATCCTTCTACAGCAGCTATAGTGACCTCTGGGCTACACCTAAGGAATATGCAAATCGTTGGGCTCATCTCGGTGATGAACAGAAGACCAATATCCCTGTGATCGCCGCCGTCCGTGACCACTTCAGCTATTCGAACCTCGGGCTGGGCTATGCTGCCTACAACTACTCGACCGCTCGTGTCGCTGATGGTAGCTTCGTTCGCCTCAAGGAAATCTCCCTGACTTACACGCTTCCCACGAACCTCGTCAAGCGTCTGGGCTTCCTCAAGAGTGCCTCGCTCAAGCTCCAGGCTACGAACTTAGCTCTGCTCTACTCCGATAAGAAGCTCTATGGACAAGACCCTGAGTTCTTCCGCTCGGGTGGGGTAGCTGCTCCACTGCCTAAGCAGGTCACCGCCACAGTGCACATAGGTTTCTAACAGCAAAAGGATGTACACTATGAACGCATTATATAGAATAGCAGGGCTCTGCCTGCTCACCGCTTCCTTAGGTAGCTGCAATAGCTTCCTGGATACGCCTCCCGATACACGTACCGAGCTAAACCGCGCCGACAAGATCGAGCGTCTACTGGTCTCTGCCTATCCGACACTCCTGCCGATGGGCTTCACGGAGTACCGCACGGACAACGCCGAGGATAATGGTCGCCTCTATGAGGACAATAACCGAGGTGTACACGAAGCCTTCTTCTGGCAGCCTTCCAGTGGTACGGATTGGGACGTTGAGACGAACTTCTGGAGTACCTGCTACGATGTCATCGGGACGGCTAACCAAGCTCTGAAGTCCATCGAGGAGCTCGGCAACCCTCGCGAGCTACAGGCTGCCCGTGGTGAAGGCCTACTGTGCCGTGCTTATACGAACTTCATCTGGGTGAACGTCTTCGGTCAAGCCTACAATAGCAAGACCAGTGATAAGGATCTTGGAATTCCCTATTTCACGACGCCAGAGCATAAGCTCGAGCGCGCCGTACCACGTCTCTCTGTAGCGAAGGTCTATGAGTTGATCGCCAAGGATATCGAGGAAGGTATTCCTTTGATCGATGATGACCACTACAAGAAGCCAATCTACCACTTTACGACCCGTGCTGCCAAGGCCTTCGCTACTCAGTTCTACCTCTACTATGAGAAGTGGGACAAGGCAAAGAAGTATGCTGATGAAGTCCTCGGGACTGGTAAGCTCACGAACCTCCGTGATATGAGTCCGTATAGCAAGTTGACCAACACCAATGAGATCTGTCTGCGCTACATCAGCGATAGTGATCCTGCGAACTTGATGATCCTTACCACTCGCTCACTCTGGGGGCGTGGTATGAACAACAATCGCTATACGCACAACGGGCACGTAGCTTCAACGCAGACCTATCGTAGCCCAGGGCCTTGGGGGGCATACTTCCCAGTTTATGACCTCCTTTATGGTCGGAACGATGGTGCTCTACGCTTCCCTAAGTACGAAGAGCTCTTCGAGATCACTAATGTCGCTGCTCAGACAGGGCAGCCTCATATCGTAGCACTGCCCTTCACCACCGACCGCGTCCTGCTCTGGAGAGCTGAGGCACGTGTGATGCTCTCGGACTTCGATGGAGCTGCCAGCGACCTCTCTCAGTGGTATGTCTCCAAGCAAGGGAAGCCCGCTACGGCACAGGCAATCTCAGATTACTATGCGGTCTCCATCAATCCTAATGATCCAGATGATGTGCGTGAAGCGATGCAACGCAAGCTCGAGACGGTCTCTAAGCCCTTGCATCCTAAGTTCGACTTAGCTCCTGGTATGCAGACGAATATGATGCAGGCGGTCCTTCATGCTCGCCGTATCGTCAGCGTGCATGACGGCTCGCGCTGGGATGATATCAAGCGCTATGGTATTGAGATCACCCATAAGCTCTACACGGGGGATGTGATGACGCTCAAGACGGATGATCCTCGCCGTGCCCTGCAGATCCCTGCCAGCATCCTCTCGGTAGGAGTAGAGCCTAACCCTGGGTATTAGCTATGACTCTCTAACTTCAATAGATGAGATTATGAATCTACAGAAGATAACCCTCACTCTGGGACTTACCCTCCTCGCAGGGGTATTCACCGGGTGTAAAGATATGGATCGGCCTGATCCCAACCGCCACGTCACGCAGGTACAGTCGCAGCCCAAGACAGCCTTCGATAATTGGCTCAAGTCCCACTATACTGACAGCTATAACGTCCAGTATATATATACTCTGGACGATATCGAAGCAGATCGCTCGCGTAACCTTGCTCCTGCGAAGCTGGAGAACAGTATGAAGCTCGCTAAGATCATTCTGCATGCCTGGTATGGTGCTTATGACGAAGCTACAGGAAAGGTGGACTTTATGCGCAAGACCTCACCACGCCAGCTCCTCATCGTAGGCTCTGCTTCGTGGAATGGCGACGGTACGATCACCCAAGGTACCGCCGAAGGGGGCTTGAAGGTCACGCTCTATCAAGCCAACTGGCTCGACGTCAATGACCCTCAGGCGCTCAATACCACCTTCTTCAAGGTGATGCACCACGAGTTCAGCCACATCCTGCACCAGAATAAAATCTGGCCAACGACAGAGTATGATGGCATCTCTGAGGGCTACGCACCTACTTCGTGGCACAATCGTAGACAGCTGAAGGACTATGCTCCTCTTGGCTTCATCACGGCTTATGCCAGTAGCCAGCCTCGCGAAGATATCGCGGAGATGACGGCTTGCTACATCACCTTCCCTAAGAGTCAATGGGATGCTGTGATGGAAGCCGCCGGTGAGGAAGGACGTGCTAAGCTCAACAAGAAGATGGAGATCATCAAGACGTATATGAAGGGAACGTGGGGGATTGATATGGATCAGCTCCGCACGATCGCTCAGCGTCGTCTCGAAGAAGCTGCTCATCTGAACCTCCTCGAAGATTCGTGGAAGGACCTCTTAGGCTCTTCTCTGCGTGCCTTCCCTCAGACAGCACGTGCTGCAGAGCCTTCTCCAGCTGCGTACGCCGAAGCCTACAAGGCTGTCGTCGAAGAGCTGCGTCGCCACCCGAAGTTCCTCGAAGTGCGTGCGGGTAAGTGCACTACGGAAGATGATCTGAAGCATGTGGTCAATCTCGATCAGTGCGCAGCTATCACGCAGTACTTCCACTAATGTCCGACCTCTAATTCATATACTACGATGAATAAGAATCAATCGATAGGGCGGGCTTTCCTACGCCGTGCCCAGCTTGGTCTCTTCGTCTCCTCTACGCTCCTGGTCGGTGGACTGGCTTCGTGTCACCAAGAGCCCGAGGCCGTCTTCAATAAGTCCGCTTCAGAGCGTATCGATGAGCTAACCACTGAAATTCAGAAGACACTCACCTCCTCCACTACCGGCTGGGTGCTGGAATATTACCCCCACGGTAAGCAACTCTATGGAGGCTATCCTGTGTCGATCACCTTTGGTGACAAGGGAGAGGTGCTGATGGCATCCGATGCACCACTGGCAGGTAATAAGACCGATGCCGTGAAGAGCAACTATCATCTCAAGAGTGATAAGATGGTGTCGCTGAGCTTCGATACCTACAATGAAGCCTTCCACCTCTTCTCTGATCCCGATAAGTCCTACGGAGCTGGCGAGGGGAAGAGCTTCGAAGGGGACTATGAGTTCTCCTTCGTCCGCACGGTCTCTCCCGATACGCTGTACCTGAAGGGGCGTAAAACGGGGACGGTGATGCGTATGTTCCGCCCCAAGACCTCCGCTCAGGAATACTTGGCTCAGGTAATCGCTCTCAAGAAGCAGGCCTACACGGCTGAGCGTATGTATCAGCAGCACCTCTATGGCCTTTCGGGTAAGCTCGGAGGGAAGGATGTAGTAGCCTATCTGAATAATGATGGCTACAATATCCTGAATGTCGAGGATGCCGAGACGGGCAAGATGATTGAACTACCTTTCGTCTATACGCCCGAAGGTCTGCGCTTCTTCCGTCCCTACAACGGTGTGACTACCCTGGAGTGGAAGGAAGCAGACAAGAGCTACAACACCGGTGCTGGCGATAAGCTCACGGCTCGCCCTGACCCAGATTATAAGGGCTTTGCCGAGTATCTCGGTACGTATGAACTGACCTTCTCTGGATCAGACAAGTCCGTTACAGTTACCTTCGAGCAGGCAGCACGTAATCGCTATCGCATCAAGGGTATTATTCCTAATCAGCCTGGGTTTGTCCTCTATGCGGACTACAATGCCAAGCAGCACCGCTTCGAGATCAATACGCAGAAGCTGGAGAATACGGGCGGTGCCTTCCTCGCTGTTTGGGCGTTCCCTAATGGTACCAACCTTTCGTGGGGATCGGGCTTCGGGATGTATAGTAAGCTTGATGAGACCTACACCATGGGCAAGCGCTATAAGCTGGTCGATAACGGCGTCTGGGGTGGATTCGTTGCCGGTTCCTATATCCTCTGGAAGCCCAATGCGGGAGAATATAGGGCCTTCGGTGTCTCTCGCTTCCAGCAACCAGTATTCACTAAGAAATAATGCAAGCTATGAAGATGCTACATAAATCCTTCCGTGTGCTGGCTCTTGCCTCGCTTACCCTCCTGGTGGGGGTAAGTGCCTGCAAGAAGAGCGAACCGGCCACAGGTATGGAAAAGACGCTCCGTGTCCTGAGCTCGGAGCACAACTTCACCGCTGAGGGCGGAGCAGGTACGATCGTCCTCTCGCAGGACGGCTTTACTGCTCAGACAGAAGCCTCTTGGCTGAAGATCGGCAAGGTCGAGGGGGCTAAGCTCTCCTATACGGTCGAGCCCTTCACTGAGCCAAGCACTCGCACAGCGCTCGTTGTCCTCACGCGAGGAGCCGAACGGCAGCAGGTGGCTGTGACCCAGCTCGGGGCATACTGCTATATTCAAAACCTCCAACCTCTCTACAAGACGACGCGCCAAGGTGGAACGATTGAGCTCCCTCTCTATGGTGATGTCAAGATGGATGAGGTGAAGGTCGAAGGGCTACCCGACTGGGTGACGTACAAGAAAGAGGACAAGAAGCTCATCTTTACCCTCGCTCCTTCCAATGTCTTCGAGCGTAAGACAACGGCTAAGGTAACCCTCAGCTCCGTCTACACCAAGGATGTGCACTTCCTGCAGGAATATGGTTCGCTTGGCTACGACGCTATGGTTGGTGACTACACACTGAGCTACGTCGAAGAAGCTAACCAGCCAGTGAAGACGACAGATGTGAAGCTCGTCGCAGATAAGGATAAGAAGCTCCTTATCCTGACGGGGCTTGCTGCGGACATACCTGTAACCTACAACGCCGCTACCAATGAGATCAAGATCTCGCCCCTTGTATATCCTAAGAAAGAAGGAGCAAAGGCTGACTTGATCCTTGGTGCTTGGGGAGGTGGCTTCCTCAAGGATGGTAAGGCCAATAAGGGTCTTAACTGGGGCTCAGATTTCTTCTTTACAGCGACTTGGGATACAAAGACCTTGCCCGAGCATGCAGCCTTTAAGTTTGTTCCGTCAGAAGGCTCTCAGAAGGAAGGCTTCCATGGCTTCTATTTCTTCCTCTACGATGGAAAGCAAGTCGTAGCTTATAAGGGAGATTCAGGAAAGGGAATTCATGCCTTCACTGACTTCACCCTGACGAAGAAGTAACCTTGTTTCGATCCTCTCTTTTCGCTTAGGCGGGGGGATCCACGAGCTGTGGATCCCCCCGCTTTTGCATAAGGCCACTTCCAAGCAACAGCTTGCTACTTCAGGGGCTTACCTATATATAAGGCTCTGAGTCTTGAGCGAAGATAGATGCTTCTCTGCTTTTTGCAGGCACTTTCTTTCATAGAAAAACATATAATATTTATACTTGAGAAATTACTGATCGGGAGAGGTGTAATGTAATGCAATGCAATGCGCTGAGGTGCAATTAGTCGTACCAATTGTAGCAGTGTATATCGTCAAATAAACCACCTGTGTTTTTGCGATTGTTTACTATCTTTGATTTACTGATTGAGGCATTGAGCTCCTTGCCGTGGTGTATCGAGCTTCGAACTATCCCCCGCATAGGTGTGCGTGATGGACGATCGTTTTGAGCGATGAAAGTCCCTGCCTATGTGATTCTATTTGCGCTCCTGTGTAGGAGTAGTTTTATTCACTTGACTTTTTAATGTAGAGATGAAAAAGAAGATTGTTTGCTGCGCTGTATTTCTTTCCCTTGGCTTATGGATGACGGCTTGCAAGTCGAAGGAGGATGCCCCACGCACTACGGAGAAGGGATCAACAGAGAAGGTGAAGCCCGCAGAAGAGCCCAAGCAGCCCGAAAAGCCAGATACTCCCGAGGAAGGGAAGCCTTCTGTCCCTAAGCCATCGGACTATCACATGGTGACGCGTATGCAAGTCAAAGTCTTGGATGGCAAGACGACCGAGCTACTGCGTACGCTGGACTTAGAGGAGTTTATCTGGGGAAAGAAGCAAGATGCTATTACGCTCAAAGACCTCCTTCCCTATGTAGAGTTCTATTCTTCTACTCCTCCAGGGGGGGATTTTTACACCCTGACCTCCGCTGACCTGCAGCTCTTAGAGTTGGAGGACTTAAAGTACGAGCGTGCGTCGGACTACAATGGTTATCTTGAGTTTAAGGTGCGCTACAAGGGGGTAAATGGCACGGAGGTATTGCGTATCCCCATTTCTATGCGTGACTACTTCTTGCAGAAGTTTGAACTGAATGAGAGCTTCCCTAAGGAGTATTTCCTTGGAGGAATGGAGCATCAGTTTGGACTCTATTGGGCTTCTCTATTTAAGCCCTACGATAGGACGAAGTATGCGATTGTACCCACCGACCCTCGTGCCGACCACGCCAATAATACGCTCTCTTTCCGAGGGGTCGTTAATTTGCCACGGTATAATGCCGAGAATGTCTTGACGCTTGACTTTGAGCTGAAGGGGTTCAAGCCTCTATCTGCGCTGAAGGGACAGCTGACGTTTGTTACTACGAGCCCTCTCAACGAATATATGCAGGAGAGACTGCAGCAGTTGCAAAAGCAAAAGAGGCTCACAGATGAGCATATCTTGCAGATGCTTCAGTCCAGTGTCGACTCTTGGATTAAGAAAGCGAGTGCAGGTATTCGCTACACTTCTGGTGGCAACTTGCACTGGGATGGTGATAACTTGTTAGGTGAACTTTCGGGAGGTCACGACACGCGGGATATTTACTTGGCAAGACCACGCTTTTCCGTTCTCTCTGCTCACTTTGATAAGGAGGATGCTACGTTGGCTCTTGATATAGAACTCCAAAGTGCCAATGACGTAGCTCTCAGCGGTGTGACAGCCAAGCTGGTTGTTCGCTCGCTTCACCTCTAATCCCTCTTATAAGACAACTTCCTATCCCTCGCTCCGACAAGTATAACAGCTTGTCGGGGCGAGGGATTTTTTGTGCTGGATGTGTGGGGCGTGAGCTCCATCGCCAAGTAGGAGTCTAAGGACTTTGACCTGGATCATTGAGGGTGGTGTGAATGGATATTCGGATGGGGAGCTTTTCCTTCTGCTGGAAAGTAATCGTTCCAGCGGTGGAATAATTACTTTCCATCGGGTGGAATAGCTACTTTCCAGCTGAGGAATGTAGTTCGTTTTTGCATCGGAAAAGGAGCATTTGAGCACGCTTATTGAGGCTTTGCTGGTGCAAGAGAAGGGATTTCCTTTGTGGAGGATTTGCATTTTAGGAAATCTTTTTTCTACCTTTGAGACAAGGTTGGGGAAATTGAATCCCTACGAATATCGAATAATTATGACTGCATCATCCACCTCAGACATGCCTATAGGCTACTGAGGCTCGCGGAGAATATCTTCGACTACGTCAGACTGGGGCGACCTCCCACTACGTAGTAGAGCCTTGGAAGCCCCATCTTCCATATAAGTAGCTCGCTCTGGTCATACAATCTCATACACCACACGCCTATGGAGCACGGTACGCATTAGCCCCGATTACGCTGATCGACACCCGTACTCCTCCCCTTCCTTTCGAACGCCTTGTGCCTCTCCATAGAGCTTATTGCTTTGTGGCACCCTGTGCATATTGTCCTCCCGATACCTTCGACGAGTGGGCTACGTCATAGCCCACTTGAGCACCTCTAAATATCCATGTAATCTATGAGATTGAGTATTAAATACCTATTGAGTTGCTTGGCACTTCTCTTCCTTCTCCCTGCGTGTAAGACCACCGAAGAAGTCGAGGAGGCTACCTTAGCCCTTTCAGCAGAGACGCTTACCTTCGCCAAGGAAAGCGGGGAGCAGACCGTGACTGTCTCAACAAATAAAGATAGTTGGATGGCTTTCTCACCCCAAGAAGCCTCCTGGATCAACCTTCGTCAAGAGGGGAATACGCTCCATATCCAGGCTGAGGCCAATGAGCACGGTCGCGAACGTCTCGGTGCAGTCATCGTCAGCGCTGGCGGAGCTCAACGCCGTATCACCATTCGTCAGACGGCTGCGGATATTGTCCTGCAGCCAGAGGTGACACACCTCGCCTTCTTCCGAGATGGAGGGCGTAAAGTCGTACATTTCAAAGCAAATACTTCAGACTTCCAAATAGAGCTTGCCCCGGGTGCAGAGTGGTTGACCGTCGAAGGGAAGAGCCGAGATAGCTTTACCCTTGTGGCGAAGGCTACGACCGAGAAGCTCCTTCGTACGACTAAGGTTACCCTTGTTAGTGGTAATGCAGTCCAAGAGCTTACCGTCGAGCAGGAGGGATCGCTGCCCTATGTCCTGCCACTGCTTGCCTTCCCTGCACCTCTCGGGGAAGTAATGAAGTATGAGCAAGAGCGTGGTCACCGTTGTGGCCACGAGAATAAAAGTTCTTGCGGGTGGGTTCATCTGTTTAAACTGTTGTTGTTAGGTGTCCTTTTAGGGAGGTTCTAAAAATTCCTTCTATGGTTTTTTGTCTTATTTGAGCAGGTTTTACTTACTTCTTCAAGAGGCATAGCGTGCACTATACCACTAAATGGGTAAGCGAAAACTGCTCAAATA
>QWCF01001280.1_pt1 | contig 9955 bp, 7 predicted proteins | sample 1972521 | NCBI WGS metagenome assembly QWCF01 (sample SAMN09866715, study PRJNA288562) | Human oral metagenome isolate term4_saliva, whole genome shotgun sequencing...
TGGAAAGTACCGTTTTTACCGGTGAAACCTTGAACCAATACTTTGGTGTCTTTATTAATCAATACGCTCATTCTTTTCTCCTTAGGCGTTTACGGCTGCGACAATTTTTTCGGCTGCGTCATTCAGGCCGTCGGCGGAAGTCAGTTTCAGACCTGATTCGTTCAGGATTTTCGCGCCGAGTTCGGCGTTGTTGCCTTCCAAACGGACAACGACAGGCACGTCAACGTTGATTTCTTTAACGGCTGCCACAATGGCTTCCGCAATCATGTCGCAACGGACGATACCGCCGAAGATGTTGATCAATACGCCTTTGACGGATTTGTCTTCGAGAATCAGTTTGAACGCTTCAACCACGCGCTCTTTAGTCGCGCCGCCGCCTACGTCGAGGAAGTTGGCAGGTTGGCCGCCTTTGAGTTTGATGATGTCCATGGTTGCCATCGCCAAACCTGCGCCATTCACCATACAGCCGATGTTGCCTTCCAGCGCAACGTAGTTCAGGTCGAATTCGGAGGCTTTCAGCTCGCGTTCGTTTTCTTGAGATTTGTCGCGCAATTCGGCGATTTTCGGCAGGCGGTAGAGCGCGTTGCTGTCGATACCGATTTTGCCGTCCACGCAGGCCAGCGCGCCGTTTTCGCGGACTGCCAATGGGTTTACTTCAAACAGGGCGAAGTCGTTTTCGACAAACGCTTTGTACGCGCCGGTCATCAGTTTGACGAATTCGTTGATTTGTTTGTCTTTCAAGCCCAGTTGGAACGCAACTTCACGCGCTTGGCAGGGTTGCAGGCCGACCAACGGATCAACGGTTACTTTGAAGATTTTTTCAGGGGTTTCGGCGGCAACTTTTTCGATTTCCACACCGCCTTCGGTCGAAGCCATGAATGTGATGCGACGGGTAGAACGGTCAACCACCGCGCCCAAATACAGCTCAGTTTGCACAGGATACATGTCTTCGCAAACCAAAACGCTGTTGACAGGTTGGCCGTTGGCATCGGTTTGGTAAGTTACCAAGTTGGTGCCAATCAGGCTTTCAGCCACTGCCTGCGTGGACTTGGGCTTTGACGACGGCAAATTTGCCGCCCAGTTTGTCGTAAGCGGCTGCAGCTTCTTCGCCGTTGTGCGCCAAAATACCGCCTTGCACGGGCAAGCCGTAGCCTGCCAGCAGTTCTTTAGCCTGATACTCGTGTAGATTCATGGATTTCTCCTTTAGATTAGTGGAATGCCCTGAGACTGCCTCTGAATGGCAACCCCGTGCGTTTCAGACGACCTTTCGGCGGTCGGAAAATCATCGTTTCACTTGCTGAACGGCAACCACATCCGCGCAAGCAGATACATGATTGCGCCGCCGCCCCCGAGGATAAAAAAGACGATGCCTTTTTTACGCGAATTCGGGCAGAGCAGGTAAACGGCAAGGCTGAAACTGATAAACAACAATGCCACGCGCCAAACCAATTCTTTGTCTTTGAAAGGATACCGATTACTTCTTTATTCATAATTAAATGCTGTCTGTGAATGTATCGCCGATTATATAGTAGATTCAGCTTAAATCGTCATTCTGATACGAGAACGGCGGCAACTGATATGCCCTACTTTCTCTCTATACCCATCAGAACATCACTTGCGAACATTCATCTTTCCGAAAAGGTCGTCTGAAAAAATTTCAGACGACCTTTTATGCTTTACTTGTCCTGACTAGCCGTGCAAAGCGCGTTTATCGGCGGCCAGCGCAGCTTCGTGAACCACTTCGGACAAGGTCGGGTGGGCATGGATGATGCGGGCGATGTCTTCGCTGCTGGCAAAGAATTCAAGCGCAGTTACGCCTTCAGTGACCAATTCGCTGACAACCGGGCCGATCATGTGTACGCCCAAGATGCGGTCGGTTTTGGCATCTGCCAACACTTTGACTGTACCTTTGGCTTTACCCATCGCCAACGCGCGACCATTCGCACCGAAGCCGGAAGTACCTTTTTTGTATTCCACACCTTCGGCTTTGAGCTGTTCTTCGGTTTTGCCGACCCAAGCGATTTCGGGGTCGGTGTAAATCACGAACGGTACATTATTGAAGTCGATATGCGGTTTCTGACCGGCGATGCGCTCGGCAACCGCTACGCCTTCGTCGCTGGCTTTGTGCGCCAGCATCGGGCCGCGAACCACGTCGCCGATTGCCCAGACATTAGGCAGGTTGGTGCGGCATTCGCCATCCACTTTAATAAAGCCGCGCTCGTCTTTTTCCAAGCCGACGGCTTCGGCATTCAGACCTTTGGTGTTCGGAATACGACCGATGGCGACGATGAGTTTGTCGAATACTTCTGTTTTGGCTTCGCCTGCGGCGGTTTGGTAGGCAACGGAAACGCCTTTGCCTTCAGATTTGATGTCACCGATTTTCACACCCAGTTCGATGTTCAAGCCCTGCTCTTTGGTGAAATATTTGAAGGCTTCTTTGGCGATTTGCTGGTCGGCGGCGGCAAGGAAAGTCGGCATGGCTTCGAGGATGGTAACTTGCGAACCGACGCGGTTCCATACAGAACCCATTTCCAAACCGATCACGCCTGAACCGATAACGCCCAGTTTGGCAGGCACTTCGGTCAGGTTCAATGCACCTTCGTTGTCCAATACATTTACATTGTCGATGGCAACCTGCGGCAGCGGACGCGGCACGGAGCCGGTCGCTACGATGACGTGTTTGGCTTCGATAACGGTTTTTTCGCCTTTGTTATCGACTTCGATTTGGTAGGCATCGCCGTTTTTGCCGGCAAATGAAGCCGTACCGAACAGGCTGGTTACTTTGTTTTTTTGGAACAGGAATTTCACGCCGCCGGTAAGCTTGGTTACGATAGCGTCTTTGCGCGCAATCATTTTCGCCGCGTCAAATTTGATGTCGCCGACGCTGATGCCGTGTTCGGCAAAATCATGCTGCGCAGCATGGAAATGTTCGCTGGATTGCAACAGGGCTTTGGAAGGAATGCAGCCGACGTTCAGGCAGGTACCGCCCAGCGCGGGCGCATCGCCTGCTTTGTTGACGCCTGCATCGACACAGGCGGTTTTAAAACCCAGTTGGGCGGCGCGGATGGCGGCAACGTATCCGCCGGGACCTGCGCCGATGACTACTACATCGTATTGAGACATGTGAAAAATCCTTTGTTGTTTGATATTTTTGCCGCAGGAAAACCTTCAGCAAAAGTTTATCCACTATATTTTGCATGAGAGGTCGTCTGAAAACGCGGCTTCAACAAAATTAAAACTTATTCTGCCTTTTTCAGAGTGCGAAGCCTGCTCGCAGGCACGACCTATTCAAATTTCAGCCCGATTGGTTCGGACGCATCAGCGGCGGCAGGAATGCGGACTGTATTCCCTGACTTCCTGTCCGGTAAAATTGTTGTAAACGCGGACGGTAGCGTGCGGATAACGTTTGCACAAAACGCTGCGGGCGACGGGAATGCCTGCTTTGTTGCTGTCCATTTCAAAACGCTTGTTCAACATTCTGCCGCGCGCATCATAAGCGTTGACGGAATATTCCTTGCCTTCGAATGCGGCACACGCGCCAAGCAGGGAAACGACAGCCAAAAGCGGAAACAAGGAGATGGGTTTCATGGATATACTCCTATGGGTTTTCATACCGTTTGCTTCTGCACGGCAAATGGCAGCAACAAACTTTCTCCCTTAGATTTCAAACATCCCGCTGTTTTCAGACGACCTTTTTTCGTTTTAAGGTCGTCTGAAAACCGGTAAGCAGTCCGATTTCAAACTGCTTTGTTTTTATCCGCTTTATATCCCTTTGACCGCGTTTACAGATCCAACAACAGGCGTGCCGGGTCTTCCAGCGCGTCTTTGATGGCAACCAAAGTCAGCACGGCTTCGCGGCCGTCGATGATGCGGTGGTCGTAAGAGAGTGCCAAATACATCATCGGACGGACGACGACTTGACCGTTTTCTACGACTGCGCGCTCTTTGGTCGCGTGCATACCCAAAATGGCAGATTGCGGCGGGTTGATAATCGGGGTGGACATCATGGAGCCGAACGTACCGCCGTTGGTGATGCTGAACGTACCGCCGGTCAAATCTTCCAGCGCGATTTTACCGTCTTTGGCTTTTTTGGCGTAATCGACGATGGCTTGCTCGATGTCGGCAATGCTCATTTGGTCGGCATCTCGCAGAATCGGTACGACCAGACCGCGCGGGCTGCCGATAGCGATACCGATGTCGAAGTAACCGTGATAAACGATGTCGCTGCCGTCAACGGAGGCATTGACCACCGGATATTTTTTCAGCGCGGCAACGGCTGCTTTGACGAAGAAAGACATGAAGCCGAGTTTGGTACCGTGTTCTTTCTCGAATTTTTCTTTGTATTTCGCACGCAAGTCCATGATGGGTTTCATGTTGACTTCGTTGAACGTAGTCAGAATCGCGTTTTCCTGTTGCGAAGCTAAGAGACGTTCGGCAACACGGGCGCGCAGGCGACTCATCGGAACGCGTTGTTCCGGACGTACGCCCGCCGGAACAGGTGCAGGAGCAGCAGCGGGTGCAGCAGCAGGTTTGGCGGCGGCGTTTTGTACGTCTTCTTTCAAGACGCGACCGTCGCGGCCGGAACCTTGCAGCGCATTCACATCCACGCCGGTTTCGGCTGCCAGTTTGGCGGCGGCAGGCATGGCGGCATTGGTTTGCGCAGCGGCGGGAGCGGCTTCAGGCGCAGGAGCGGTGGCTGGGGCTTCAGCAGAAGCGGTAGCAGCGGTGTCGATGCGTGCCAATACTTGTTCGGCGGCAACGGTTTCGCCGTTTTGGGCGATGATTTCAACCAATACGCCGGCTTGTGGGGAAGGTACTTCCAAAACCACTTTGTCGGTTTCGATGTCAATCAGGATTTCGTCGCGCGCTACGGCTTCGCCGACTTTTTTCTTCCATTCCAAGAGCGTGCCTTCGGATACGCTTTCGGACAGCATGGGTACTTTTACATCAATAATCATTTTGTGTCTCCGGATGGTCGTTGGTTTTCAGACGACCTGTTGTGTGTTATCTCTTTTGTTTGGCGGGCGTTCCGTCTGAAGTGTTTCATTCGGAACGCCGCACCGTATTGCGTTACAGCGTCATTGCGTCTTCAACCAGTTGTTTCAGCTGGGCGACGTGTTTGCTCATATAGCCGACGGCTGGCGATGCGCTGCTCGGACGACCGGCGTAAGACAGTTTTTGGCTTTCGCCGATAACGTCTTCCAAGCGGTGGCGGATTTGGTAGAACGCGCCTTGGTTTTTCGGCTCTTCTTGCGCCCAAACTACGGATTTCGCGTTCGGATATTTCGCCAACTCTGCACGCACCTCGTCGTATGGGAACGGATAAAGCTGCTCAACGCGGACGATGGCGACATCGTTTTCCAGTTTGCGCTCGGCGCGACCTGCTTCCAAATCGTAGTAAACCTGTCCGGCGCAAAGAATCACGCGTTTCACGCTTTCATTGTTGCCACGCTCGGCGGTATCGCCGATAACGGGGCGGAAGCGCGAACCTTCGGTAAAGTTTTCCAGCGGACTCATCGCACCTTTGAAGCGCAACAGGCGTTTGGACATGAAAATCACCAGCGGTTTGCGGTACGAACCCAAGACTTGGCGTTGCAGCAGGTGGAACATTTGCGACGCTTCAGACGGCATGATGATTTGCATATTGTGTTCGGAGCACAGTTGCAACCAACGTTCTACGCGGCCGGATGAGTGTTCCGGACCCTGACCGTCGTAGCCGTGCGGCAGGATGGTGGTCAGACCGCAGAGACGGCCCCATTTGGTTTCGCCGGACGACAGGAATTGGTCGATGGTCACTTGCGCGCCGTTGGCAAAGTCGCCGAACTGCGCTTCCCAAATGGTCAGTTTGTCGGGCGCGGAGCAGGCAAAACCGTATTCGAACGCCATGACCGCTTCTTCATTCAAGATGGAGTCAATGACGAGGAATTCGCCTGCGCCTTCGCCCATATTGCGCAGCGGTACATAAGTGCCGTCATCCCATTTTTCGCGTTTTTGGTCGTGCAATACGGCATGACGGTGTGAGAATGTACCGCGTCCGGAGTCTTCGCCGGAAATGCGCACGCCGTGGCCTTTGGTGACCAAGTTGGCGTATGCGAGGGTTTCCGCCATACCCCAGTCAATCGGCTGACTGCCCGCAGCCATGCCTTTGCGCGCTTCGAGCACGCGTTTGGCAGTCGGATGCAGTGCAAAGCCTTCGGGGACTGCGGTAAATTTCTCGGCAAGACGCTCGATGTCAGCAGCGGGCAGGCCGGTTTCCACATCTTCACGCCAGTCTTTGCCTTGGTATTTGCTCCAGTCGATTTGCGTGCGTTGGAAATTGCTCAACGTCGTTTGTTCGACATGTTCGCCTTTATCCAAAGCATCGCGGTAGGCTTGGATATAGCCGTCGGCTTCTGCCTGCGTCACCACGCCTTCTGCAATCAGTTGCTCGGTGTACAAAGCACGCGCACCGGGGTGTTGCGATACTTTTTTGTACATCATCGGCTGGGTCAGGGTCGGATCATCGCCCTCGTTGTGGCCCCATTTGCGGTAGCAGACGACATCGATCACGATGTCTTTGTTGAATTTCTTACGGTAGTCCAAAGCGGCTTGGATGGCGAAGCAAACGCGTTCTGGATCGTCGCCGTTGACATGGATGACCGGAGCGGAAACCATTTTTGCCACGTCGGTACAATGCACGGTCGAGCGGGTATCGCGCGTATCGGAGGTGGTGAAGCCGATTTGGTTGTTGATGACGATATGGACCGTACCGCCGGTGGTATAGCCGCGCGTTTTGGACAGATTGAACGTCGCTTGGTTTACGCCCAAGCCGACAAATGCAGAGTCGCCGTGAATCAATACGGGCAATACTTTGTCGCGGCCATTTTCGCCCAGACGTTTTTGTTTGGCGCGTGCAGAACCTTCAACGACAGGATTGACGATTTCCAAGTGAGACGGGTTGAACGCCAAAGAAACGTGCATCGGACCGTTCGGCGTAGCGATGTCGGAGCTGAAACCCATGTGGTATTTTACGTCGCCGCTGGGCAGCTTGATTTCGGCGCGGCCTTCAAATTCGGCAAACAAATCGCCCGGTTTCTTGCCCAAGATGTTGACCAAGACATTCAGACGACCTCGGTGTGCCATACCGATGATGACTTCTTCAACACCGTCTTTACCTGCGTTTTGAATCAGGTAATTCAGACCGGCAATCACACTCTCGCCGCCTTCAACGCCGAAGCGTTTCTGACCGACATATTTGGTATGCAGGTAACGCTCCAAAGTCTCGGCAGCGGTCATTTCTTTCAGGATGCGGCGTTTCTGTTCGGCACTGTAACTCGGGGTAGACAGCACATCCTCGAAATAATTGCGCAACCAGCGGCGTTCTTCGGTATTGGGAATGTAGATGTATTCCAATGCCAAGTGACCGCAGTAGGTTTGTTTTAGGTTGCTGATGATTTGGGACAGAGGCAATTTGCTTTGGCCGGAAAAATCGCCCTCGCCCATATTGAACTGAACCGCCATATCGGCATCATTCAGTCCGTGGAATTTGGGATCGAGGGCTTCAATATTGCGTGGCGGAATACGTTTGAGCGGGTCAAGCTGAGCAGCACCCACACCTTGAATACGGTAAGCAGAAATCAACCGCAATACACCGACCTGTTTCTTCATCATGGCTTCGTCCATACCGCCTGCAATCGCCGCTGTCGATTTGGTTTTTGCCAAATTAGCGAAGGATTCACGAATCGGAGCATGGGCGACATCAACATCCGCCGCACCGGGCTGCTTGCTTAAGTCGGTGAAATATTGCTTCCATTTCTCATCGACAGAACTTGGGTTTTCCAAGAAATTCTCATACAACTCCTCGATGTAGGGAGCATTTGAACCGAACAGATAAGAAAAATTGAGTTTTTCATCCATCATGACACGAGCTCTTTTCTTTAAAATATAAACAAAGGGTAGAATTCCATGTGTTTCAACGGAATCCATGCCGTTTGAAATGACACTTCATTCTACCCTATTTCCAGCCAAATTACTTGTATCTGTTTCGTTTATTGCGGACAAACTCATTTAAAAAAGCTATTCGGCTTTCTCAAATAAAACTCCGACAACATATTAATATACCGATTATCAGCGTTTATCCGTCGGTACATAATCGCGACGTACGGCACCGGTATAAAGTTGGCGCGGACGACCGATTTTCAGCGAAGGATCGCTAATCATTTCATGCCAGTGCGAAATCCAGCCTACGCTGCGCGACAGGGCGAAAATGACGGTAAACATTTCGGTCGGAATACCCAGCGCAGACAGAACGATGCCTGAGTAGAAGTCGACGTTGGGGTAAAGTTTACGCTCTACGAAGAACGGGTCTTTCAGGGCGATTTGTTCCAATTCCATCGCCAGTTTGAATTTCGGACTGTCTTCCAAGCCCAATTCTTTCAACACTTCGTGGCAAGTCTCACGCATGATGCTGGCGCGCGGATCCATGTTGCGGTACACGCGGTGTCCAAAGCCCATCAGACGGTATTTGCGCTGTTTCACACCTTCCATGTATTCGGCAACACGGGATACATCGCCGATTTCGTCCAGCATTTTCAAGACGGCTTCGTTCGCACCGCCGTGAGACGCACCCCACAGACAGGCAATACCGGCAGCGATACAGGCAAACGGGTTCGCGCCTGAAGAACCTGCCAGACGGACGGTCGAAGTCGAAGCGTTTTGCTCGTGATCCGCATGAAGGATGAAGATGCGGTCAAGCGCACGCGCCAATACAGGATTAGGTTTGTAGTCTTCACATGGTGTGGCGAACATCATATGAAGGAAATTTTCGGAATAAGAAAGATTGTTTTTCGGATAATTGAACGGCAGACCGTTGGAATAACGGTAACACATCGCAGCAATCGTCGGAATTTTGGAAATCAAACGGTAAATCGCGATTTTGCGGTGTTCGGGATTGGTAATATCCAAACTGTCTTGATAGAACGCAGACAGCGCACCGACCACACCGACCATCATCGCCATAGGATGGGCATCGCGGCGGAAACCGCGGAAAAACCAAGTCAGTTGCTCATGCAACATCGTATGACGGCGGACGGTATTGTCAAATTCTGCCTTTTGTTCAGGTGTCGGCAATTCGCCGTAAATCAACAGGTAGCAGACTTCCAGATAATCAGATTTTTCTGCAAGCTGCTCAATGGGATAACCACGGTAATACAGCAAGCCTTCGTCACCGTCGATATAAGTGATTTTAGACTCGCAGCTTGCTGTTGAAACGAAGCCGGGGTCGAATGAGAATAAACCTGTACTTTTCGTCAGGGTGCGGATATCGACCACGTCATGACCGATGCTCGCTTCCAATACGGGCAGTTCTAAATCCTCTTGATTGGGTACGTTGAGTTTAATTGATTTGGACATATTCGTTGAGTTTAATTGATTTGGACATATTTATCGCTCCTTTGTAAGTTGGGGCTTTCGTTACTGCCTATGCAGCACGGTCTTTGTTTTCAGACGACCTCCGTATCCTAGAAATCCGCCGATAAACAGGCGGATTTCCAATACGTCAAGCTCGTCTGATTTTTTCAAGCATGGGGATAAGGTGTTCCTTGTCTGTTGCCGAATGTCCGTTGATCAGGGCAAGAAGCTCCTGATCTTGAAACTCAAGGATTTCGGAAAACTCGGACAGCTCTTTATCGCTCAAATGCTCGAATTCTTTTTCCATAAACCTGCCGAAAATCAAATCTAACTCCAATAATCCCCGGCGGGTTTGAAAACGGATTTTCCGTTTGGCAATATCGTCAAAAACCATCATTTCTTAAACGGCTCGTTTCAACATAATTTCTTTAATCTTACCGATGGCACGGGTCGGATTCAAGTGTTTAGGACATACGTCCACGCAGTTCATGATGGTATGGCAGCGGAACAGGCGATACGGGTCGTTCAAATTGTCCAAACGCTCGTTGGTAATGGTATCGCGGCTGTC
>QWCF01000908.1_pt1 | contig 9942 bp, 8 predicted proteins | sample 1972521 | NCBI WGS metagenome assembly QWCF01 (sample SAMN09866715, study PRJNA288562) | Human oral metagenome isolate term4_saliva, whole genome shotgun sequencing...
TGTAAGTGTCCATAGTCATAGCTAGTGTAGAATGACCTAGACGGTGTTGTAATTCTTTATATGGTATTCCAGAGTTTAGCAAAAGACTAGCGTGTGTGTGTCTAAAACCGTGGAATCCAATATTAGGTACACCAGCATGTTTGAAACGTGTGTTTAAACGAGTTGCTAGTGTTTTATTGTTTGGGTATTGAGGAAGAAAAATACTAAAATGTTTTGTAGTCCTTAAATTACGTGATATAATATGAGTAAAAGGAGATTCAGTAATGCAACCATCATTATTTATTGCGAACTATATAATTGAATATTCTAACGAAAAGAGCTATTCAATCAACAACCTCATATTACAGAAAATATTATATTTTGCCAATGTAATTAAAATTGTTGACACTAAAATTCCTCTTTTTGAGGAACAAATGGAGAAATGGAAATATGGTCCCGTTGTACCAAGTGTATATCATGAATATAAAAGATTCGGAGCTTTTCAAATAACAAAACAGGATATTGTTAAAGAGTATTTTTGTTTTGAAAATACAGAAAACAATTCGTTAGGAAACATAAAAATATTTAAGTATAAACCACAAGATATTCCAGAACCTGACATTAATTTGTTAAAGAAAGTTATTGATAGATTTTCTAATGTAGATATTTTTGATATAGTGGAGAAAACTCATAAACAGGAACCATGGGAAAAGTATGAAAAGTCAATTAATGATGGTGTTCAAGGGTTAAAATACACAAATGAAGAGATATTGAGTTATTTTAACAACCATCCGGAGGAGTTAGAATGGCTCAGATAAGTACAAGTTTAATCCAATTCCTTTTAGTTTATGATATTTCTAAGCTAGATAATAATAAGATTATAAAGACTCTTCAAGATAATTTGAGTGGGGAAAATTTAGCAATTCCATACGATTATATTGCTGACTATGTATACCAGAATGAAAATAGTAATGAGCTTAATGAAAAGTTAAATAAAAACATTGATTATTTATCTACAACTATAGAAGCAGATGATACTGCTAGGAAATCAATACTAGATAAAAATCTTAAGAAAATAAGTTCTAATTACAGTTTATCTCAAGTTCAGAAATCTTATATATCAAAGGTTGCTAGAGAGGTGGAACAGGGACTCAAAAATGTAAATACCCAACTAAACCAAGTTAACACTCTTCTTCAAGATGCACAGAAACAATCAGAAGACTCTAATAAGATTCTTGAAGAGGCTCAAACTCAATTAAACCAAGTTAATACCCTTCTTCAAGGTGCACAGAAACAATCAGAAGACTCTAATGAAATTCTTGAAGCTGTACAGAAACAATCAAACGAAATTGAGAAAACAAAATCATCTATTTATACGGATTTTATAGCAATTTTAGGTATTTTTTCAGCATTTGTTTTTGTAATGTTTGGAGGTATTGATATAGCAAGAGCTGTTTTTGATATCGGAGATGATTTATTAAACATGGATCTATCCAGGATGATTACAATTTCATGTCTGATGTTAATTGGTGTAATAACATTGTTGTATTCATTGTTATTATGGATTGCTAGAATCACCAATAAGGAAATCGGAAGGTGCATGAGCAGTAAATGTGAAGTGCGTTGTGAGCACAAGTGGAAGCATTTATTTTTGCGTCATTCATTTTATTTTTCATTAATCGTTATATTAGCGATAATTACTTTTATATCCTATAATTATCAGTAGATTAACTAACTGGAAACTATGTAGAAAAGCACTTTTTGATCGTGCTAGTTTTTTGTCTACTGAACTCGTCATTTTTAAGTTCCTGATATTAAGCACTTTAGATCTCTTTCCTAGAGTGCTTTTTGATTTCTCTTAGTATCCAGATATAATCGTCTATACATAACTAGACCGGTATAGTTTAAAGTGATATAATGGTCTAAAGGAGGTGCTACCATGAATGTTTTAGAAAAAAACACACAGGTAAACTTTAAGACTAATAGAGACTTGTTGGAGAAGGCTAAAGCTATTATCACAGCGCAAAATCTTGATATGACAGCCAGTTTTAACTTGTTTTTAGAACATATTGTAGAAAATAAATCCTTGCCATTTGAAACTCAAGTAGACAAAGAAAGAGAAGAACTTCTATCAGGGTTGCGTTCGGAAATTGCCCGTAGCTTTGAAGATTTAGAACATGGAAGAACTTACAGTCTTGATGAAGTGAGGGCTAACCTTGGAATTTAACGAGAACTCATATAGCCTTATTATCTCCGAAACGGTACAAGAACATCTAAGAGGTATCAAAGACTATATCTCAGCTAACTATTTTTCAGAGCAGGCAGGAGCAAACACAGTTAAAAATATTCTTTACGGATTGGCGCGTCTTGAGATCTTCCCAGAAGCGGGATTTGATGCTGACGAGAGAATAGGAGATATTGTATATCCACCCCACAAAACTCGATGCATCATTTTAGGTGATTACCTAGCCTTCTATCATATTTTAGAGGACAGAAAAGCTGTCTTTATATCAGATATTATTCATAGCAAACAGGACTACATCCGCTTGTTTAAGAAAAAATAGCGCCAGGCGCAGTGTGTCTCTAGTGAAATATTTGAAAAGCATTATCGTGTTTTCTCTTCTATGATATAATGCAAGGATAGTAAGTAGTTGAATTTTTCCCTTAATTAAATTGAAATAGAGAAATAAATTTGGTTCTAAAATAATACACCAAACATCTTGTAAATCACAACAAAGTGTATTGATTTGCTATATAAGTTCTAGACTTACTATCTAGTGGGATTTTTGGTTTTTAAATAGGGTTTATAAGGCCACAGAAACTTGCCTTATAGTTTAACTTATACAAGTAGGTATTCTTGTTAAGGCTTTTTTATGTAGAATAATCATCAAAATAAAATTTACTTTGAATGACAATATTATTTTTCATTTGAAGAGAGAAATAAAACTTAAAAGGTAGCCAAGGTAAAGTATAATTTTATCAGTCAACTATAGAAGGCTTAAGGTAAGTGTAGAATATAATATTTAAAGAAAATTAGCGTTTGATATATGGAGGAAAAATTGACTGGAAATAACAATGTTATATTTGAAACAATGGACGAATTTTATGAAAAAATGCCAAAAATTTATTCAGAAAAAGATCTCAATTTATTAAAAATGAGACTTGAGGGACGTTCAAATAAGGAAATTTCCAATTTATTAAATTTACAGTATACTAATGTTTTATCTGACATAAAAAAAATAGTAAGAGAGTTCCCGGAAATTTCAGAAGCAGAACAGTTTAGTGAATTATATACTAATTATTATGTTACAAAAGATCAGTTTCTTACTTATTGTATCAACGATGGAAGGGTATATGAGATTCTAAGTTTAAAATATAAAAAAGGTCTAACTAAATTCCCAACTAAGAAGTTCACAAAAAAACTTAATGTACAGTGCGAAAATAATAGTGTTATATTTGAAACAATGGACGCATTTTATGAAAAAATGCCAAAAATTTATTCAGAAAAAGATCTCAATTTATTAAAAATGAGACTTGATGGGCATTCAAATAAGGAAATTTCCAATTTATTAAATTTACAGTATACTAATATTTTATCTGGCATAAGAAAATTAGTAAGAGAGTTACCGAAAATTATAGAAGTAGATCAGTTTGTTGAATTATATACTAATTATTATATTACAAAAGATCAATTTCTCACTTATTGTGTCAATGATGGAAGAGTATATGAAATTCTAAGTTTAAAATATAAAAAAGGTCTAACTAAATTCCCAACCAGAGAATTCAAAAAAGAATCTAATGAAGAATTTGAAAATAATAATAAACTGATAGATATTATACAAAGCGAACATCTTGAAGATGTGTTAGAACAAAAAATAAAAAATATAGAATTTCTAAAATATAGGCTAGATGGGCTATCGCTTCAAGAAATAGGAGATAAGTATAGTATCAGCAGAGAAAGAGTACGTCAAATATTACAAAAATTGTTATTTAAATTACCCCCTATTATTGAGGAAGAAAAATTCTCAGATATTTATTCCTCTTTTGATATACCAGAGGATATATTTACACTTGTTTTCCATGAGGATAGCCGAGTATATAATTTTTTAGATCTGAAGTATAAAAAAGGTTCTGTAGATATTCTTGATGAGTTAGCTAGAGGAGACTATTCTGAAGAAGTAAAAAGAATAATTGAGCCTCTTTATCTTAAAAAGTATATGAATAGAGAGCAGTTATTGATACACACTTTATCAAAGTATTCTGAAACTCAGCAGTATTTTACATTAGATGATATGTTCTATCTTTATAATTCAGAAGCTGAAGAGTTAAATTTACCTAAATTAAAGGTAAACAATAGTTTATCTTTAATGAATAATGCCGAACGTTACAAAAATGTCATTTATTCAAATGGTAAGGGTTATAGGTACTATTCTGTTGATATTGATGATGATAAGATAGCTAAAATAAAAGACATATTTACAGATATTGAATTTGGTTGTTATCATATGGATTTGATTTTTAAAAATCATCTAGAGCTGATGAAAGAATTGGAGATTTATTCAGGTTCCGAGTTACATAATCTCTGTAAGACATACGAACTTGTTATCCCTGATATTATTTTACGACGTAATCCAGAATTTACAAAGGGGGACATAGATAAAGTAACATTTATTAAGCAGCAAATTGCTATTCGAAATGGTATTTCGATTACTAATTTTACAAAAGAAATTTATAATGAGTTTGGTCTTCAGGAAAATTCACTCTCGTCTTTTATTAGTAAAAATTTACCAGATGTATTGATTAATGGACAATTATATATTGGAGATGAGGAGAGGATTAGTAAATTATCTGGATTGAAAGAGAAATTTTTAGATAATATATATCTAGTATCTGATTTTGAAAAAATATTAGCCCGACATACTGAATATGATATCGGTATCACCTCGGATTTTTTATATAATTTGGGTTTTTACCAGAGAGGAGATTTTATAATAAGATCTGATTTTAGAGGTGTAAAAGCTATATTAGAAGAAGAAATGAAAACTCGGAGGATTTTAGATTTATCTGAATTACCTCCTACCCTTGTATATGCGTTAAACCAAAATCCAATGATTATCCCATATATGGAATCAGAGTACAAAATATTAAAAATTGCTGAGAAAAAATATCTAAATTTAACATTTATTAAGAACCGAGATTTTTTTGTGAGAAATTTTAAGAATTTTATAAGAAATGTGGAATCCTTTGTATCAGAGAATCATTATTTTACATTAGAATCTATCATAAAAGATGGTTTTCATGATGGATTAATTGATGATGGGTTTAGCATAATTTCACTTGAACGTTTGCTAGTTAATTCTAAATTAATAAGTATTGTTTATAGTGCAACAAATCGTAGCATGCTTAAAAAAGCAATCTTATTTTATAAATCAGATGATAAAAAAACATTGGATGATTTTTTTCAAGATTTGTTGTTGGAATATGGATCATGTAATGTAGAAGATTTTATTGCTGATATTGAACAACAATATGGAATAGAGTTTTATGAAACTGATGTTATTGAACGGTTGATAAATGTAGGAGCCGTTTATTCGAAAACTCTAAATAAATTATATGTTGATAAGGCAGAATATTTAAATGAGGTATATAAATGATGAATTTATTTGAAAAACAACTTGGAGAGATAATTTCAACTAAAAAACTTTCTTTGCAAGGGCAAATTAAGATTTTTGATGTTTATCGTATCCCATTGGAATTTTTAAGATATAACAAGAAGAATGGTCGTATTGCAACCTACGTATCACAGTATATTGATGAAGGAAATGAATTTCCTAAGGATAATTTAGTGGAATTTAATGATATTATAGAAAATTACATTGAGCGAAGTAATCCAGATGCATTGAAGAAAACAAAAAGAAATATCCAAATAATGTCACAAACTGAACCTGCAGTAGTTCTTTCAAACGGTATTGTTTTAGATGGAAATAGACGATTTACCTCTCTAAGACAATTATCTAGAGAAGGTGCAGGTGCAGAATTTAATTATTTAGAAGCAGTTATTTTGGATGAGAGACTTTATACTGAAAAAGATATAAAGCGCTTGGAATTAAATCTTCAGCATGCAGTTGAGTCCAGGGTTGATTATAACCCTATTGATAGATTAGTAGATATTTATCGTGACTTAATAAGTGATAAGAGTAATTTTACGGTTGAAGAGTATTCACGAGAGACACACTTATCGATAAAAAAAGTTAAAGACGAAGTTGAATTGGCTCAATTGATGTTGGACTATTTGGAATATATTAACCAGCCATTAAAATTCTATATTGCAAGGGACCAAAAAATTGATGGCCCTTTACGAGAAGTACAAAAAATAATAAAAAGTTCTAAGTTAAATCCTGATAGAATTGATGATGCAAAAGAGTATCTATTTTTAAATATTATGAGTCTAGACGGTGATATTACAAGAAAAATTCGAGAGTTGAAACAAGTTCTAGAGGATAGAGAGCATTCTGAAAAATTATTTGAAGTTATAGAAGAAGATGAAATTTTAGATGATGCTAATGATTATTTTGAGTCGGATTCTGTAAAGGAAAAAATTTCGGAGAAACATTCAGTTGAAATGGCCACTGATTTAAGTAGACGAATTGCTAAACTAACGGCAGAAGCAGTTGAAAGTAAAAAACTATCTACTGCTAAAGTTCAACCCATTGAAATTTTAGAAAAAAGTTACCGTATTTTACAAGAAGTGGATAAAGAAGCAGTTGAGAGAATGGGAACCACTTCTAAACAGCAATTTTTATCAGTTTTAAGAAATATGAGTGAAACTTTAGAAAAGTTAAATTGTTTATAGAAATGGGTAGTCTTGAATATGGGAGATAATTTATTAATTCTAGATTTTGATGATGGGTTAAAGATTGAAGAAAAATTTTCAAGTTATAAAATAAATTCTACAAATCGTTCCATAAAAAAAATAAGGCAAAAATATCTAAACTCAGAAAGTTTATGGGATTTTAAGAAAAATTTATCATATGTAGAAATAGAGGATATTATTCAACACCTGAGAAGATATTCTGATAGAGAAGGAATAGAATTTCAAGTATCAGCTTCTGTAATATCATTTATTCAGTCTTCGAAGTTTGAGATAGAAGAAATAGCTAAACGAGGCTTAAAAATAAAAGAAAACAAAGATAGTTATTTCGGTGAGTTCCAACAATTTGTAAAAATTGTCAATGAGCAAGTCAGTCGTCCATTGTATGAAATACAAAATAGAGTAAGTTTTTATCAAGCGATAATGAATAGAGTGGCAAATTTTTCTGTTCCTGGAGCTGGAAAAACATCCATGGTTTATGGAACGTATGCCTATTTGAGCAGCGAATCTATTAATAAAGTTGATAAAATAGTTGTAATAGGACCTAAAAATTCTTTTTTATCATGGAAAGAAGAATTTAAGAATGTTTTTGGTAAAAAACGAGAGTTGAGAGTTATAGATATTCATAATCCCGACTTCAGAAGAGAGATGCTGCACAAAAATGTTCAACATTATAATCTATTCTTGTTCAATTATGAAGCTATAGTTAGTTATAGATACGAATTAGAAAAAATAATCGATGATAGAACAATGTTAGTTTTTGATGAAGTTCATAAGATAAAGCGTGTAAATTCTGAACGTTCTCTAATAGCAATTGAATTGGCTCAATTAACAAATTTTCGTTATGTGTTGACTGGGACACCCATTCCAAATTCTTATTCTGATATTTGGAATTTTTTAAATATTCTATACAAGGATGAATATAGGAAGTATTTTTCTATATCATTGCCAATGTTAAATAATCCTTCGGAGTTGTTAAAAGAAGAAATTAATAATAAATTATTTCCGTTCTTTTGGAGAGTTACAAAACACGAATTAGGTGTACCACCAGAAAATCCTGATTATATATGCGATATTATAGCTAATCAGAATGAGCAACAACTAATAAACCTTTTATGGAGAAAATATTCAAGAAATCCATTTCAATTATACATTCGTTTAATACAACTATCTTCAAATCCATCATTGTTAAAAAATAGTCTAACTGAAGAAATGTATGCAGGTTATGGAGAAGATTTTCTGGAAATTGATTTCCTTCCTTTACAGGATTCTCCATCTTATTCTGATAGTGAGTTATCATTGATTGATGCTATAGGTGAGTCATCTAAATTTTTATCCTGTATGAGATTGTCAGTCAATTTAATTAAAGAAAATCGTATTCATATTATTTGGTGTCTTTTTGTAGATACAATTTTTAAAGTTCAAAACCATTTGAATGAATTAGGATATAAAGTAGCGGTAGTTTATGGAGGAATTGAAAGTGAAGAGCGAGAACGGATTATTCTTGATTTTCAAAAAGGCATTTATGATGTGCTAGTGACAAATCCTCATACCTTAGCAGAATCTGTTTCACTACATATGATTGCGCACGATGCAATTTATCTTGAATATTCATTTAATTTAACTCACATGCTACAATCTCGTGACCGTATTCATCGATTAGGATTAAATAAAGATCAGGAGACAAATTATTATTATTTTTGTTTAAATGGACATCCTGAGAGTCGTAGTACGATTGATAAGAAAATTTATAATAAATTAAACGAAAAAAAAGAAATAATGTTGAAAGCTATTGAGCGTACATCGCTATCTGTAGAATATACTATTGATGAGAAAGCTGAGATTTTACAAATGATGCAAGAAGATAACTTCGAACAAAAATATACAGATAGAAAGGATATGTTTGAGGAGGGTTCTGAAACAAGTGAATTAGCTCGAGCTAATATTATAAAAACTATTCAAGAAATAGAACGACAAAATATTGTAATTCTTGAAAAAATTCAGAAATTTTCAGATAGGAGAGAAGAATTAATAACTAGTCAAGAAATATATATTAAACGCTTTAGTGATGTAGTTGATGGTTACTATAAAATTATTGAAAATCCTAATTTAGTTGAAAATAGCGAACAGCGACTGGAGGAAGCTGAAACAATAATAATTAATTTTTATGACCAACAAATTGCTACTTTAAAGATGTTGAATAATAATGAGCTAAGAGAATTCGATATCAGTTTAAAATTATTAAAGGAAGATAACATTGATTTATTGTGAGTGATGTAGTAGAATTTCAAAAAAACTACTTATTTCCGATATTCTATAGTCAATAAATTTAGCAAATGATTATGCCAATGTTTTTCATAGATAATGTTATATGGAGAGACAAAGATTCTAGTTATGTCAGTTTTGTCAGCGAGGACGGTGAAGGATTGTACACAGAAAATGTTTGTCTGGATATCCTAGTTGTTAAATACAAATTTAAGTTTATTTTTGACTTTGGTGATGAATGGTGTTTTGAATGTCAAGTGCTGAGAGAAATCGAGGCGGAAGATGAAGAAGCATATATCGTATGTGAAATCAGAATGCCACCAGAACAATATCTAGATTATGATAGTTTTGACGATGAAGAGTGGTAGAATTGATTGTTAAGAAACAATTGGAATCAGTCTGTGTAGGCTTAGAATTTCAATTGTTTTTTTGTGATAATTTCAGATAAGAAAGTTTTACCCCAATTATTCACATATAACACGAAAAGCATCCAGAATTGATATAAAATCAAGGATTCTAGACGCTTTTCTCTTTTCACCCATTGGGTGCTGTTTTTACTGGACAAAAAGGAGTTTCTACTTTATGATATAAAAAAACAAAGGAAACTCCGATGCTCAGTATATCAAATAAATCTATGAAAAAAATACTTTACCATACTTTTCTTTCGATTTGTTTTGATATTTCCTCAGAGTGTGTTTGTGATTTGAGTCCGCTCCACTGAAATTAGCACACACGCTTCTAGCCTCCATTCTACAGCAAAGAAATCAACTCTTTTCTAGGGAATTTCCGCCCTCATTTTTGTCTTTTGTGCTAAAATAGACTTATAA
>QWCF01002136.1_pt1 | contig 9930 bp, 10 predicted proteins | sample 1972521 | NCBI WGS metagenome assembly QWCF01 (sample SAMN09866715, study PRJNA288562) | Human oral metagenome isolate term4_saliva, whole genome shotgun sequencing...
GAAGTTGTTCGTTACGGTAAAGTACGTCGTGCGAAATTGTACTACTTGCGTGCACTTCAAGGTAAGGCAGCTCGTATCAAAGAAATCCGTCGTTAATTCGACTAAAAAACTCTGCTTACCCAGCAGGGTTTTTCTCTAGCTCCCTTAGTTCAATGGATATAACAACTCCCTCCTAAGGAGTAGTTGCAGGTTCGATTCCTGCAGGGGGCAGTTTGGGAAGTGTAAAGAAAAGTAAAGAATATTCAAAGTGTTTATTTAACAGTAATCATCACATTTTAGTTTTTGAAAATAAGTTAGTATTTTTTACTTCTTTGACCAAACCATGACCAAAATTTGACCAAAAATAATTTTTACTCAATGAATATAGAAAAAAGTAGATCAGGGAGCTGGTCTATTTTGTTTTGTAAAAATAGTGTCGAGCGCATTAAAAACAGAGCGGATAATTTGAGTTATAATTTGCTATATGTTTTTCTTTGTTAATGGTATAATGTAAAATATATAGAGTTATTTATCGAGGTTAGAATTTGGCAAATAATAAAAAGACTGAGTCATTAGGTGTTTCACATCTTTCAACATTCATAGATAGGCATGAGTTGCTTCAATCTTATTTTGATAGAAATGATAAAACTCCAGCGTGGGATGGAGAAATTCATGTTCTTAAATCAGCTAGTGAGAAGAAAAGCGAAATACTCGGTAAAGTCCCTGTTCAAATTAAAGCTACTAGACAGAAAAAAGATGTGTTAAAATCTTTCTCATTAGATACTAGAGATTTAGAACTATATAAACCAAATGGTGGAGTAGTTTTATTTGTAGTTTGGTTAAATGAGGATAATGGTTTAAGAGATATTTACTATAAGTCATTACCTCCTCTTTCTATAAAGAATTTGCTCAAAAAGAGTAAACTAAAAAATAAATCTACAAATAATAAGAAACTTTCCATACAGATTTTTAAACTGGATGAGAAAAAAGTGTATCCAATGTTATTGGATTTTATAAACAATAGTCAGAAGCAGTATAGTTTCATAAATGTTGAAGGAATTTCGGTTGAGGACATCCCTGAAGATAAAACTCTTAAATTCTACTTTTATGGTCAGGAAAAAGAAGAAATTTTTAACTATCAGGAAGAACATGATCTCTTTATTTATTATTTAGATCCTATAACTGGTATAGAAATACCTCTTGAAAACACAATAAAGATTGTAGAAACTGAAGAAGAAACTGATTTAATTATAAAAATAGGCGATTATGTTTTTCAAGACGTAAAAAGACATCGTTTTCCTGATGGGAGTGTACAGCTTCATTTTGGTGAAGGTTTTAGAATGTCTTTTGATACAAAGAAGAAACAATTCAAATTTAACTATACTAGACCGAATATGCTATCCCAATATATAAAGTGTACTCAGGCATTTCAAGAGCTAGGAAAAATCGGATATTTTACCCTTAATGGTAATAAGATAGAATTAGATGAACGGTCAAAAATGGATATTACTTCACTTGATTTAGAGGCTGATATAAAGGGATTGTTAAAAATTTCTAACTTTATGGAAAAAATGGGTATACAAAAAGATGTTGATTTAGATTTCTTTGATGAACAATCTCAAAGAAATCTAAATATTCTTCATTCAGGTCTTGTCTTAAAAAAGAAAGTTGCTTTAAACTATAATGAATCGAAATTACTTCACCTAAACATTGCTAACATCCACATTATAACTTTATATAGTTTTTTGTCAGATAAAAATGGAACTATGATAGACATTTTTACTGAAACTCCTTGGTGCAGGGAAGGAGAAACTGAAGATGGTGATTATGCCGACATTTCAATTTTTGAAGTACTTGATCCCAAAGATTGGCTAAAAATTGATAATTGTAAAATTGATTCGGTTATTGCCTCATTTCAAAGATTAGTAGATAATAATCTGAAATTTCAAGGCGCTGACCGTACTATTATAAAAATAGTTATCGCTGCAGACATGGCAGAAGATGTGTCTAAAAGAGAGTTGCTACTTAATTGGGCTCAATGTCTTTCAGAATGGAATCTAAAGCAATTCAAAGATAGTGAGATATCCATTATAAATGACCTTCAAATTAAATCCAGAGTTCGTGATTTGAATGATGATGAGAAGGAGACACTTAGCAAGATTTTAGATAGTAACAATGGTAATGATGAAATTTGTTTTGGTTCAGCAGTATTATTAAAATCAAAACCACAAGCTGATTTATTTTGGAATAAATTGGATGAAGAGACAAAAGAACGGTATTTAGACTTTCCAATTTATAATTTATACATGAAATTAAAATAAATTAAGATAAAGGTTGAATTAAACAGTAATTGGTATTTCATTATGTAGAATGTTGAACAGGTGTATTAAAAGTGGTAAACTTATAAATTAAGAGACAACATGCGAAATTAATTGTATAAAAATCTTAAATTTGATAATGGTAAGTGGCAAATTTACACGTTTGTATAAAAATCTGAAGTTATAAAAATAGGATGGAGATAGAATATGAAAATTAAAGAAATAGGTTATCAGGATAGAGTTCCCAAAAACATGATTTCAAAATTTAATTATTTTGTAAAAGAATTTCTGAGGGAGTATTCGGATCAGCTAGATGAAATGGAAGCTGGATCAGAAAGGATTATTCTTTCATAAAGAGGTGCAACAGTGTGACTTTATCAAAGATCTGGTGACGTTACATCTGTACGCTTAAGTGAACTTTCTTTACAAACAAGAAGTAAATTTTATGTCGTGTGTACATATACGATTGAGGAACTAAATTTTATAAAGCAATCCGATTTAGAAAAATATAGGAAGCTAATGTAAGGGATATATAGGATTAGGAGAGAAAATGAAAAAAGTTAAAGAAATATTTATAAATAGACCAATGAGGTTACAGTATTCTCTATCACTTATTTTGGAGATTCTAATTATTATTTGTTTTATCATAAATATTCCACAAGTATCGTTGCCGTGGTATATAAAGATAGGTTATACAGTGATCTCTTTTACATACTATATAACAAATCGTGGCGATTGGAATGATTATTTTATTTCGGTATCTGATCAGTTAAGTAAGGAATACACTCTTAAATTTTGGAAAACATCTTTGAATTTACTACTTACAATTACTAAGTATATTTTTATGGGAATTTTATTCCAAACGATGTTAGAAAGTATATTTGGGGAGTTTATTATAGTTGTAAATAGATTTTCAATTTATAGTCTTACATTTTTAGTAGCAACGTGCCTTATTTTATGGAAGATTCTATTCATTCTAACTAGGATACACCCTGTTTATACTTTGTTATATATTGCTATTCCCTTGTTTACCTTTTCTTTAATAGGAATAGAAAAATCTATTCTCAGTTGGACTTTTGCATCATTAATATTATTAAGTTTATTACCTCAATTTTTTAATGAAGATATAGAATTATTACAAACAAATAAATTTACAACAATTGTGAATGATAAAGTTGATAATGAGAGTAAGGGAAAATTAATAAGATTAAGATATCAGGTTTTGTTATTTATCCCATTCTTGTATCTTGCACTTATTATTTCAGAACGTTTGATATATAGTGATCAATTTAATTTCTTATATAATTATTTATTTTTAAAGCATGAAAACATTTTAACGTTCTCATATTTTTCAGTATTAAATATTATAGTTACGGTTTGTAAAATACTGGTAGTGTTATTTATATTAATTGTATTTTTTGAGTTTGAAGACAATATCACTGATAAGTTATCGAAATTTGTTTTAACTAAAGTTTTAAAAAAAGAAATTAAAGCTTGTTTATATGGAAAATATAATAAAGTGTCTTTTAGTGATAAAAAATGGCAGTTCGATGAGTCAGATTATTATTCGTGCATTGGTAACAGTTTTTATAGTGCTAATAAGGATATATATACTTATGAAAGAGGGATTATAAAAACAAAAGATGATTTCAAGAATGTTAAAATAGTTTCCAAGGATATTTTGATTATTGATGAAACCTATTATGTAAGATCTACTTCAGATATTTATAAGACATTGTCGCAAAAAAATAAATCAAATGGTTATAGACTATTAAAAAGGCCAGATTATTTTGTCTTTTTATTTCCTTTTTTATTGGTAGCTATTTTCATATTTGGTTCTATAGTATCCAGCAACGTGATGACTAATGATTTTAGAGGCGAGTATGTTTTTGCTAATGTAAAAGAAGATAGAATCGAAAGTGTAGATGAATCAAAAAAGATTCAGTTCAAAAATAATAAGATTTTATCTTTTAAGGAAATTTATAAAGTAAATAATGTAACGATGCAAATTCTAGATAGTAATTCTGAAGTAGTTGGAGCGTATAATAAACAAGGTATTATTGTATTTAAGGATGATAACCAAAATGTAAGCTTTTATATTTTGAAGTCTTCTGAATTATTTAAAATTATAACTAATAAATAATATTATTCTTAAATTTTTGATAGTCATTAGATTTTATGGTAGTGTACATTGAGTTGTGTAAACACAAACTGAACTTATCGATCCTAGTCAACTATAAACAATCTAATCATCCATAATGAACCTCTCTTGGATATGAATGGAATATTCACTAAAAAAAATTAAGCAAAACTTTTGACCAAAAATTGACCAAGCAAGATAGAAAAGCCTTTAGAATAGGGGTTTGAGACCTATTTTTCGATTCCTGCAGGGGGCAATAATTCAATCACAAAACACTGGATTACCAGTGTTTTTTTCTTTGATCTAAAATGGAAACCATTTCAGATGAAAATGGAGGTGTGGTATAATAGGAGAAAGTATAAGTTCTTATTTGAAGGGGAATTTCTCTCCTTATTATGAGTATTAGGATTTAGTTTTCTGAGAAAAATAATGATGTTTGAGTAAAGAAGGAAATGGAATGAAAATTTCTGGAACAAGCGGTAACATTACTTTTGACTATGAAAATGGCTATGTTTTAAAAGCAGAGGGAGAGTTGTTGATTGGTGGTAGCTTTATTGTATATAGGTCAAGCATACAGAATTGGGAGCCACCTTACAATCACATTCCTATCACGCAGAACGAGATAGATAAACTTGTCGAGGAAGTGAACTCCATGATGACGGAGCAAACAATCCAGATCGAATTTATCTGAGTTAGAGTAGGAGAAGGATGATGAAAATCGATTACAGTGAACGGATAGTCATATGGGATTGGAATGGTTGTGTAATAAAGATAGAACTACCAGATATCATTCATGCGGAATATAATAAAGATGAGAACATGGTGATGGTTTATAGTGGGGAAAATCTTATTAACAAAATCGTTTTCTACTATAGTTTAGAAGGAAAACTATTAGGGCGACAAAATGTAGAGGAAGGGAGACTAGATTGGAATCATAATGGGAAGCATCAGGTTATTTTTCAACATTTACATCATCTTCGATTTAGTCCTAAATATCAGCGTATCTTCAGTATATTTCGCTCATTCAGCGATTTTGACCTTCCATCAGAACTAGAGGTTTATAATTTAGAAGGTGATAAAATCGACCAAATTGAATCTCCTGCAGGGTTTACTATGCTATATATTTCTGAGATAAGTAAAGAAAAACTGAGAATTGTATGTGAAGCTCTTAATGAAGATTGTTTTGATAAATTTGGTCGAAGTGATTTCTATTTTAATGTGGATTTAGAAACTAGAAAATGGATAAAAGATGGCGTAGCCTATTGAGGAAGAGAAAAATAATCCTGATTTTATGATATTCTGGTTGAGAGAATAACTTGCACTAGGAGAATACAAATGAAACCAACAAAACTACAATGGGAAGATGTTATCCAGTTCGAAGAAGTAAAAGGTTACGGTCAGCATATCTGGAAAGATGAGGACAAGTATTATTTAGTTTTAGAAGAGGGAACCGTAGTTTCTTGGTTAGTTGTCTATGAATTACCACAAGAATTATTTACCGTAAAAATCAGTTGCTTTTTAGTGATAAAGAACTTGAAATGCTTATTCCCCAAGCCGAACAACAATGGATAGAATCAATGGGCAAAGTTCCAGATGATTATGTATCGCCACTCAAGTAAAAGAGATATATAATGAAACTGAATTCCAGATATTAGAGAGCTCTAATCCAGTTCACTGAAGCTATGAAAAAGCTTATATCATTTGATTATGGTTAGAAAGGGAGTGGAAATGATAGAAAAGAGAAAACATTATAAAGAACTAGTTCATCTAGGAGAATTTAAGAACAAATTAGTCTATTATGACTTAAATGCAAAGAAACTGTATTTTTCAATTCCAGAAAGAAGTTATAAGAATCAACAGTACGTTATTTTGTCTCTGGTATTGCTCGTTCTCCCTTTTATCAGATTTCTGAATGGATTGACAATCTTTAGTATACCTGCTCACAAGTATATTTATTTGATTTTATTCTCTTGTCTTTCCTTACTTTTCGGGAAATTGCTAGATGTCCATTTTAAGAAAGATTTGGATTTATATCCGGCTCTATTTACAGATTTGGAGTTCTTAGAATTCCTAGAAGTACTAAAGAAAAGTGGAGCTGTTGTTTCTTCTGTAATTCGTGGTAGCTTTATTAGTTTGTTAGTATCTTTAGTCGTCTTCCTGTTATATCCTAGTTTTTTGCCATTATTTTTCCACTCGATGCTTTTGTTTATTCTCTATTTGTGTTTAGCCAATAATTTGCACAAGCGAAAGAGGGTAATGGGGAGCTTGATAAGAAATGTGCGCACCAACTAGATCTTTTTTGCCTATGATAAAGAAGAATTAAAAAAGTAAAGAAAGTTGATTTATATGACAACAGAAATATTGCAATACAAAAATTGTACGGTATTAAAAAACAATAATGATTATGAGATTCTGTGGAGTAGAGGGAAAGAAGTGCTTAACTTTTCCATTAACCAGGAATTAGCAGAACGTGTTTCAAAATCAGACAAAGATTCTTTAGAAGTAATGTTTTATTGTGAACATCATCGTTGGCCAAAGGCAGATGAGTTAGAAGACTATAATCAAGCGGATACGATTGTACATAGAGGCAATGGATTTATTGTATATGAGACAGACGGCTATTACGAAATTAGCTTTTTTAAAGAAGTTGGAGGAGCTATGGGCCAAGAAGTATGCTACCCCATTACTAAGGAACTAATGGATAAAGCATTAGAATCTTCTAGGGGAGCATACGAAGTCATGGTTTATGCTGAAACAGGGCACTGGCCTTTATAGTAAAGTGGATGACATCATAAGAACAGCCCAAAAATAGGGAATAACTAATCAGTAGACATTTGGTAGATGGAAAAGGAGATGAGAATGAAAACAATTTATTTAAGCAAAAAAGATATGTTGGAAATCTGTCAAGATGGTGACAAGTATTTCTTGCGTTATCCAACTTTTAATATTACCATGCCAGAAGTAGTTCAAGAAATCCCCAAAGAAGCTGCAGATAGTTATATGTCGGGAGAACATACTGGTAAAGAGTTGATGAATTATGCAGATTATGGTTTTTGGAAATCTAAAAAACAGTATACACAAGATGAATCCGATAAGCTCTTCATCGAAGATCATCCTTCCTTTATTTTGAAAAATCCTGAAAATAGCCGTTGTCTGTTCACAGCAGAGGAATTTAGACAAATTGTCACCCAAGCCATTGTTTCAGAACTGGAACCTAGCGAACTTGATGCAATTGGTATAGTTGATAGTCATTTAGAGCTTCTTCTGGTGGATCCAGTTGGCTGGGAGGAAGAGATAGTGACAAAAAAGTCATCCATATCACATTCCAGTACTCTCCATCTGATAACGGATTGGCCTTTCTTGCGGCGGTTCAGAAAGTATTGCAACCGACTGATATGAGTTTGAAGGTGGAATTGCCGGAGTAAAGAGGGAGCGGAAACGCTCTCTTTTTGTGGTATAATGAGACTATATTTATAAAAAGATTATTTAGCATTTCTAAATAGCGAACTACTTATGCCGTCAATTGATATGAAGGGGCATTCCTACGATGACTTTCTATCTGCGATTGAACGTCAAGGCTATTATGAAATCAAGAATCCACGTGTCTATAAGCCTGGCACTAATGAAATTGTTCAAGTTGAGGGGATTTTTAGAATAAATCAATGGAGTAAATAAATGCAGACATATAAATTGAAAAATAAAGAGAATTATAAATATTTTGTCAAACATTATCTAGAGGTGATGAAGGAAGGGAAAGAAGCAGAAGCATTTCTAGGAACAGAAGCTAAGTATCGTTTTCGGCAACGAGATTCTTATGAACTTGACAGCACAGACATTAGCGTATTGATGGAGTATTGTTTATATCCTCTGTATGTAGAAGGTGATAAGGATATAGTGAGAAGAACTTTTGAAATCTTGAAAGATTTCAGCTTATCGGTTGACCTAGTCAAATTAGATAAGGTGACTGATTATATTTTCATTCAAAATAGGCGTTTGAAAAGATATATTAGCCTTCCCTTTGTTATTAAGACTGATGAGTTAGTAAGAAATATTATAGAGAGTATTTCCAATCTATCAGATGAACAGAAGAAAGATTGGTTATATCAAGGGCTGTGTAATGCATTAGACCGTGATCCTTTATACAGACAGTGTGACGAAGAAAAGGTAGAGAAGATTCTTAAGGAATTCAAGGAAAAATACTACAATCCCCCTAAGGTAGTAGAAACCATTAAAACAGTTGAGGAAATTGTACTAGACGTTACCATCTACTTCCTCGAAAGCAAGCAGTATGTGGCACGATATGGCGATAAGTTTGATAAAAAAGTCATCCATATCACATTCCAGTATTCTCCATCTGATAACGGTTTAGCCTTTCTCGCAGCGGTTCAGAAGGTGTTACAACCCACAGATATGAGTTTGAAGATAGAATTACCTGAGGATGACACTTTACCAGAGAAGAAGAACTTATCAGTAAATGTAAGTCATTCAAATCATGATCAAGAAAAGGTATCTCAAGAGCGATATCTCCAGATTAAAAAAGAATATAAAATTCGCTTAGGATTAGTGATATTTCTATTTACTATATTTGCAATACTAAGCATAGTACTCATTTTTAATCTTTCTAGATTTATCCCACTTGCAGCAACAGCTATGGCAACAGTTGTGCCTTTTAATCATTTTCTGCTAGTTCCGCTATGGGAACAAAAAAAAGAGATAGAAGAGGAACATCCTGAATGGAAGAAACTGAGTACAAGTGGCGTCAAAGTTCCTTCGTCAGAATCGAGTAAAAGAACTTTGGCGTGTATAGGAACAGTTGTAGCCTTATTCTTCTCTTTTGCGATGCTCTACAGACCGGTTAAAGCGAATAAGCCAATACCTAGTATTGAGGAAATCAATAAGATACCAAAATTGGACCGCAAAACACCTAAAACATCAAGCTCTTCTAGTTCTGAAAGAGCTAACTCTTCAGATTCTGGAGCATCGTCTTCTACTGAAGAGAGCACGAAAGCAGAAAGTTCAGGAACGGAATCTTCAAAAGAAGAGACACATAACTATGATTTCCATCTTCCCGGAGTTGATGATGAGGAATTGCGTAGAGTCATTGATGTGAATTATATAGATGACTATATCCTTCTTTCAAAAGATCCAGCGATGTTGGAAGAAGGCTACATTCCCTATAGTTCCTATGTATGTGATACCGGAGAAGGCGTATACGGGAAGTTTCTGTCTTATAGTGAGGTTAGTCAGAGGTATTCGGTTTATGATCGTGTCCTATATAAAGGTCAGGAATTTGCAATGGCTGGTCACAAGCGTGGAGATGATGATTTTACAGCACCCGATTCTTATGTGCGAATATTGGTTTCTGATAAAGAATTTTTAAATGAAAACAATATAGCAGATGGTGCGGAATTGATGGATGATAAGTACGGTCTTATCACGTATGCATCAGGAAAAATCCCTGTCAGCGAAGTAACGATTCTACGTCGTAGAAAG
>QWCF01000989.1_pt1 | contig 9926 bp, 10 predicted proteins | sample 1972521 | NCBI WGS metagenome assembly QWCF01 (sample SAMN09866715, study PRJNA288562) | Human oral metagenome isolate term4_saliva, whole genome shotgun sequencing...
CGGGGATGTATTAAAAGAGGCTCAAGATTTAGGCTATGCAGAAGCTGATCCAACTGCCGATGTAGAAGGATTAGATGCAGCTCGTAAACTTGCTATTTTAGCATCCATTAGCTTTAACCGTCGTATATTCTTCGAGGATGTAACTGTAGAAGGTATTACTAAAATTGATACAGAAGATATTTCCTTTGGTAAGGAATTCGGATACAATATTAAACTTATTGGCATTGCAAAAGAATCATCAAAGGGTTTATCTCTCAATGTATACCCTGCTTTCGTACCATTAACACATCCTCTTGCATCTGTACGCGGCTCGTACAATGCAATTTATATCAAGGGTAATGGCATTGATGATGCCATGTTCTATGGACGTGGCGCCGGTAGTTTACCAACAGGCAGCTCCGTTGTTAGCGATATTATGGAAGTAGCTAAAAACGTAGCTTTTGAATCTACAGGACGTTTTAAACCATTCTACTTTGATCAAAAGAATATTTATTCCCCAGGTAAAATACAATCCAGTTACTATATGCGGTTAGCTGTTGATAATAAAACTGGCGTTCTTGCAAAAATTGCTACAAAATTAGCAGAGCAAAAAATTTCTGTTCTTTCAATCGTTCAACGAAATAAAGATCCTGAAACAGCAGTACTTGCTATTGTGACTTCTAAATGTCCACATTCCTATATTTTAAATTTAATTGATTCTTTTAATAGCTTGCGCTCTGTGAAAGAAGTAAGCAGTGTAATCAGAATTATGGAAGCGTAATATTATGACAACTATTCGTGTACAAGTACCTGCTACAAGTGCCAACTGCGGTCCAGGATTTGATTGCCTTGGACTAGCATTAAATCTATATAATATTTTTGAATTTACACCTGATGCAAATGCTACATCTTTTAGCTATACATTTCATGGATATGGCGCTGATATATTAGAAAAAGAAGATCCTAAAAAGAATCTCATCGGCATAGCTATTGAACAAGTATTTGCTAAAGCACAAGAACCAATACAATATGGTCATATAACTTCAGAAACCCTGATTCCGCCATCACGTGGCCTTGGTAGTAGTAGTACCGCTATTGTAGGTGGGCTTTTACTAGCCAATAATCTCGTAAATAAACCGCTTTCAAAAGAAGAGTTACTCATCATTGCCAATCGTATGGAAGGGCATCCAGATAATGTGGCACCAGCCATTTTTGGTAATCTTTGTTGTGCTACAGGCCTAAAAGATAAAGTGTTGAATACAGTTATCCCTGTACCAGAGTCACTTCATTTTGCTGTAGTCGTACCAGAGGTATTAGTTTCTACAGAATATGCACGATCTGTATTACCAAATCATGTGCCTTTTAAAGAGGCTGTTCAAAATGTGAGTCATGCATCGTTATTTGTAACTAGTTTAATTACGAACCAATTGGATAATCTTGCGGTTGCCTTGGAGGATAATCTCCATGTACCGTATCGAAAAACGTTGATTCCACATTGTGATAAGGTATTCTCTGCCGCAAAAGCCGCTGGAGCTTATGGTGCAACTATCAGTGGATCTGGTTCTACCTTGATTGCATATACAGATAAAGCTCACGTACAAACAGTAGCTGATGCAATGGGGCAAATCTTTGATTTCCATGGTATTGAGAACAAGGTATATGTGTTAGAGGCAGATACAGCAGGGGCCACAACTATTCAAAATGTGGTATAATAAATCTAGTTAAGGCATAGTCCAAAAACTTATATTGGAGGACTCTATGAATAATTTTAAAACAACAATGTTACTAGCCACTTTAATAGTGATACTAGTATTATTAGGCGATGCCTTTGGCGGCGCTCGTGGAATGATGTTAATGTTCATCATATCTGCAGGCATGTCAATAGCATCGTATTGGTATAGCGATAAGATTGTGTTAGCACAATACAATGCACAACAAGTTACCGCTCAATCAAACCCAAAACTATATGGTATGGTTGAACAATTGGCTAAAAACGGTAAACTACCAATGCCAAAGGTTTATATCATCCCTACGGACGTACCAAATGCATTTGCAACTGGTCGTAATCCAGAACATGCTGCGGTAGCTGTAACAGCCGGAATTCAACGTTTATTAACAGATGATGAATTAGCGGGCGTTTTAGGTCATGAATTAACACATGTTAAAAATCGTGATACCCTAATTAGTACTATTGCTGCCATTATTGGAGGCGCTATATCTACTATTGCCCATTTTGGTATGTTCTTTGGTGGTCGCTCTGCTGATCGCGATGATAATGTCAATCCACTTGCGTTGATTGGTATGGTTATTTTGGCGCCTATAGCAGCTGCTATTATTCAGATGAGTATTTCTCGTACTCGTGAATATTTAGCTGATGAGGGTGGGGCTATGTTAAGCAAGAACCCTTTAGGACTTGCATCGGCATTGGCTAAAATTGAAGAATATTCTAAATATGGAACATTACCTAATGCCAATAATGCTACAGCGCATATGTTTATAATTAATCCTATGATGGGTATTGGTGCTAGTTTGTCGAATCTTTTTAGCACACATCCTAGTACTAAGGATCGTATTGCTAGATTGAAAAAACTATCTCTAAATCCACATTATAGATTTTAATAAAAGGGAGGTTTAAAGATGGAAGAAACTTTAGTTCTTATTAAACCAGATGGTGTAAAACGTCAAATCTGTGGTGAAATTCTTACACGTTATGAACGTAAAGGCTTAATCATTAAAGCTATGAAATTACTTCAAACTCCAAAAGAATTAGCACAAGAACATTATGCAGAGCATAAGGATAAACCATTCTTTGGTGAATTGGTTGATTTTATCACTTCTGGACCTGTACTAGCTTTTGTACTAGCTGGTAAAAATGCCGTTACTTCTGTACGTACTATCAATGGTGCAACTAATCCTGTAGATGCCACACCTGGTAGTATTCGCGGTGACTATGCCTTAACTATGGATTCTAATGTTGTACATGCATCTGATTCAGTTGATTCAGCAGCACGTGAAATTCATTTATGGTTCCCAGAATATAAATAACATCTAATTAGGAGGTACGGCCATGAGTAGTAGTGTTTATACAAAAACAGGTGATCAAGGTACAACAGGTCTTTATACAGGTGAACGTGTAAAGAAATCTTCTCTTCGCGTTGAAGCTTATGGTACGATTGATGAGCTTCAAGCCTTCTTGGGATTAGCTCGAGCCTATGCAAAGAATGTAAGAGTACAAGCTGAGTTACTCGATATAGAACGTTCCTTATGGACCTTAATGGCTGATATTGCTAGCTTGAATCAAGCACCACAAATAACAGATCAACAAGTAAAACATTTGGAAAAGGTTATCGACCGTTTTGATGCAAAATTAGAACCTCTTGCAGAATTTATTCTACCTGGTGAAAATAAATCTTCTGCCTACTTACATGTATCTAGAACAGTTGCTCGTCGTGCAGAACGTGATTTATGGCGTGTATTAGACGATGGTGAAAGCGTACATGAATCTAATTTGCGATACTTAAATCGACTATCTGATTTATGCTTCATATTAAGTCGTGTAGAAGAAGAAATCGGAGAAGAATAAACAAAAAAAGCTATGTCTTCACATAGCTTTTTTCTTTATTAAGATTGTGTAATTTCTTGATTCAATACATCATGTGGACTTGGATAGAAAAAGAAGATATGAGGAATTTGATATCTAAATTTTTCACGCAATAAATCTGCTAATGTTGTCTCAAAATTTATAATTTTAGATGCATCAAAAGAAAAATCCTCTACTAATACAAACATTTGTGGTTCCACAATAGGTGCATTAGGAGGTAATTCAGAAGGGTCTAGCGGTACATTAACAACTACACGACATGTACCAATATATCCACCTTGACCATCTTCAATAGCTACACGATAGGTATTTTCCCAAAGGGTAGACATCATTTTTAATTTCATATTCATAATTTCCATAGTGTATCTCCTTTTGTTATACTAATAATGATACAGAAATTATATATACTTGTATAGGTGGTTTATGAAATCTACAATTATTCTATGCTCCGGAGGAGCTCGTAGTGGAAAAAGTGAATTTGCAGAACAATTAGCCTTATCCTTAAAAGGGCGCAAGGCATATGTTGCTACAGGGCAAGCTTTTGATGACGAAATGAAAGATCGTATTAAAAAGCATCAATTGCGCCGTGGTAAAGAGTGGATTACCTTCGAAATTCCACTACACTTACACAAAAATTGGGAACAAATTAAGAATGTAAGTGATGTCATCTTGATTGATTGTCTTACAATGTTTACATCAAATCACATCTTCGCTCATGGGGATATCAATACGCAGGAAGATTCTAATCGTATTGAATCTATTATTTTAGAAGAGCTGCGACTATTATTACAGGAAATTAATAACAGTAATGATAAAACTGTTATTTTTGTGACCAATGAAATTGGATTAGGTATTGTACCGGGAAATAAATTGGCAAGATATTTCCGCGATATAACTGGTCGTGTAAATCGAGAGGTTGCTAGTGCTGCCAATAAAATGTACTTAACAATTAGTGGAGTAACCATAGAATTAAAATCTCAGGAGGTTCATATAAATGGCTAAAAAAATCATGTTCCAAGGAACGAGCTCTAATGTAGGCAAAAGTATTTTATGTACCGCATTATGCCGCATTCTTTATCGAATGGGCTATAAAACTGTGCCATTTAAAGCACAAAATATGGCTTTAAACTCCTATGTAACCAAATGGGGTGATGAAATTGGACGAGCACAAGTTGCCCAAGCTGAAGCAGCTGGTATTGATCCTATTGTACAGATGAACCCTGTATTGCTTAAACCTACAGGAAATCAGTCATCTCAAGTCGTATTAATGGGCAAACCAGTTGGTGTCTATAGTGCTAAAGAATATCATACCCATTACTCCTTAACAGCTCTTGATAAGGTCAAAGAATCTCTTGCCTTTCTCGATGAAAATTTTGAAATGATTGTCATCGAAGGGGCTGGTAGTCCTGCTGAGGTTAATTTAAAAGCTAATGATATCGTAAATATGCGTATTGCTAAAATGACACAAGCGCCTGTATTTCTCATTGCCGATATAGATAGAGGTGGTGCTATTGCTTCTATTGTTGGTACATTAGAATTACTCGAACCAGAAGAACGCGATTTAATAAAGGGGATTGTAATTAATAAATTCCGTGGCGATATTAAGTTATTAGAACCAGCATTGACTTTCATCGAAGAAAAAACAGGTAAAAAAGTAGTTGGTGTTATTCCTGCCATAGAAAACCTTGATATTGATGAAGAAGATTCTGTAGCTTTGGAAAATAAAAAGAATGTAGGTTCTAAAGACATTCAAATTGCTGTAATCCAAACTCCTAAAATCTCTAATTTTACAGACTTTGATGCATTGAACTATGAACCAGATGTATCCGTTCGTTTTATCGGCTCTGGAGATGTTATTGGTACGCCTGATTTGATTATTTTACCAGGTTCTAAAAATACATTGGCTGACTTAACATATTTAAAAAACTCCGGCTTAGCTAATGAGATTAAAGAGCTCGCAGAAAAAGGAACTCCTGTAATCGGTATTTGCGGTGGTAACCAAATGCTTGGTACTGCTATATATGATCCGCATCACATGGAAGGGGATATTGAGGAGAGTGAAGGTCTCGGTTTAGTTAACTCTACTACAACCATGAAGGATCAAAAAACGACACATCAAGTCACATTTGATGTTGAGAATTTACATTTCCTTAACGGTACATTTTCTGGTAGTGAACTAGTAGGCTATGAAATTCATATGGGGGATACAACACCAAATGATGATACTGTAAAACGTTGTTTTACCATTACTAAACGTAGTGAAAATCCTATAACGGTCGTAGATGGGTTTATCGATGGTCGTCATCAAGTTATGGGTACCTACATTCATGGTGTTTTTGATAATGATGAATTCCGTCGTTTTATTATAAATCAATTGCGTTTACGTAAAGGATTAGATGAAACACCTGTTGTTTTCCATTATTTCGAACATAAAAACAATGCGTATAATCGTTTAGCAGACATCGTAGAAGAACATTTGGATATGGATTACATTATGACTCTATTAAAGGATAATGGGTGATATTAATGGATTTAAACATTCTCTTAGAGTGGTTTAAACACTACAACTATGTGTGTATTCCAATTTTGGCATTTATTATTGATACGATTATTGGGGATCCCAATAGTAAGTTTCATCCTGTTGCCCTAATTGGTCGTGTCATATCATTTTATGAGGCTGTATTTTATAAAGATACAGATAATGATACAAAAAAACTTTGGTATGGTGGTATTGCAGTTGGATTTATATTGTTAACCATTTATATCATATCTTCATTGATTCTATGGATTGGTAGTCTCATTAATGAATGGGTAGAATATTCCATTCAAGTTCTCATCGTGTACATTACAATTTCACCTCGTTCATTAGGTGCGGCTGGATTTGAAATTAATAGATTGCTTAAACAAGGTCGTATCGATGATGCAAGACATCGCGTTTCATGGATTGTAGGGCGCGATACAGAAGATCTTGATGAAAGTGAAATCACTCGGGCCACAGTAGAAACGATATCAGAAAATACCATTGACGGCATAATTTCACCACTATTTTTCTTTATATTAGGTGGTCCTATAGGAGCTATATTATATCGCACAGCTAATACTATGGATTCCATGTTGGGATATAAGAACCAAAAATATATGTTCTTTGGCCGTGTGGCGGCTCGTTTAGATGATATATTAAATTGGATTCCAGCACGACTAACATTCCTATTGTTAGTTATTTCTGCCTTTATATTACGATTTGATGGCAAATCTGCATTTCGTATTGGTCTTCGCGATGCCTATAAACATCCTAGCCCTAATGGTGGCTATGCAGAAGCGCCTGTAGCAGGGGCATTGCACATTCGCCTAGGCGGTTATAATCAGTACTTTAAAAAGATGACGTTTCGTGAATATATGGGTGATGCATTAGAAACACTAAATCGACTACATATTACTCGATGTATATATATGATGTATTTGTCAACAATACTTATGATAATCATCACCACCATAGTCGCTTATCAATTTATGGAGTAATACATAGATGACACCTTTCTTTATAGCTTTACAATTTCTAACTAGACTAAAAATAGTAAATCAAACAGAATGGTCCATGGAAGATTTTGGTAAGTCTGTTGCTACATTTCCTTTTGTAGGATTGATCATCGGTATATTTTTAACCCTAATTTATTTTATATTCTCTCAATTTTTGTCACCTATGCCATTAATGCTTATTATCGTTATCAGTGAATTTTTGTTCACCGGTGGCTTACATGCTGATGGATTAATGGATACAAGTGATGGACTTTTTTCTGGCCGTGAAAGAGAGAAAAAGCTAGAAATAATGAAGGATAGCCGTGTAGGTTCCTTTGGGGTTGTAGCTTTTGTATTTATCACATTGTTAAAATGGCAACTGTTAACTGCAATTCCTATACCTGAATTTATACCTATTATACTTGTAATGATGCCTCTCATGAGTAGATACACATTGATTTTAAGTATTCGCTCTTATCCATATGCTCGAAAATCGGGTATGGGGCAGGCCTTTGCAGTATATGCACCAAAACATGTCATCACATGGAGCACGATTTCTACTTTCTGTATGCCTATTATTATTTGTTTACTTTTATCATTACTATATGCAATCGCTTTAGGTATAACAAGTATGCTTTCGATTCCATTTATACCATATAGTATAGCTCTCTTTGGTTTAGCATATGCTTTGGTTGGCTTAATGGAAATCAATATTTTCTCAATGATCGTGAGCTATATCATTAATCGTATTATCAATCATTATATAGTTAAACAACTAGGTGGAACGACTGGTGATACATATGGATTCGTTGTTGAAGTAACAGAGGTCTTGTTGATATTAGTATATATAATTACGTTGACATTATTATCTTCTGTTGTGAAAGCTCCTATTCTTTAATCATTTAATTATACATAGATTGTTTTATTGTGTAAGGAGGATTTAGTGACTTATTATGTTCGTGCACCAGGCACTTGTGGGGAATTTATCCAAGGGGCCATTGATGGACAATCATTTCTTGTGACATGTCCAATCAATCGCTATTCCTATGCACTGAGCCAGGTAACACATCCATTGCCACACTATTATTGCTCCTTACAACCTAAGTCTAGTCAAGCTCGCAACTTAGTAAAGGATATTTTACATATTCCCAGCCGTGACAATACTGCTATCTATATAAGATCAGATATTCTTCAAGGAAAAGGAATGGCATCTAGCTCTGCGGATATAGCAGTAGCCGCAATGGCCACTGCTTTATCATGTAATAGAGCATTAACACCAAAAGAGCTAGAAACCATCTGTTTATCAGTAGAACCAACGGATGCTGCTTTTTACCCTGGAATTACACAATTTGATTATATAAATGGGTCCATCTGTAATTTTTTAGGAACGTGTCCGCCTTTAAAAATACTAATTTTTGATGAAGGTGGTACTATTGATACTATCTCTTTTAATCAACAAAAAGATTTATCCCACAAAATACAGGAGAAAGAGCCTATCATTAGAGAATCACTAGAGCTCTTCAAAAAAGGTCTAGAAACACATGATATAACGTTGATAGGACAGGCCGCTACATTGAGTGCCTTTGCTAATCAACGTATTTTATATAAACCAAATTTATATGAATTTCATGACATTGGTAATGCTTTTCATAGCGTCGGTACAATCATTGCTCACAGTGGTACAATAATGGGTCTATTATTTCCAAGTGATTATACGGCTATCGATGAATGTAAGCGATACATCGAAAAAAAATTACCTACCTTACAATATATTGATATTGTGGAAACAACAAATGAAGGACTAACATATATAAAACGATAAAGGAGGATCTCCTATGCCAGATACACATGGCGGAAATATCTTTAAATTTTCTCATGACCACAAAATAAATCTATCTGAAGTAACTGATTTTAGTGCCAATATTAATCTATTAGGACCTAGTCCAAAAGGCTTAGAAGCACTAAACGAACGGTTGCGATATATATCTCATTATCCAGATGTTACAAATGATGATGTTATGAATACTATTGTCGATGTATATGGTATAGAAAAAGATTCTATACTTCTTGGTAACGGAGCTGCAGAGCTCATCTATGCAGTTGGACGATTATCTGGATTTACAGGGGCTTTTGTTCCTGCGCCTGGTTTCTCTGAATACCAAGCCTCTATGGATGCTGCGAACATACCGGTAAGGGAAATTTTTTATCGTCAGCGACAAAATGATGATGGCACCCCATATTTTGAAGTACCTTATTTAGCATTACAAACATTTGCTGCTGAATTAAATATCGATGAATCATTTATTGATTTTATTGGTGATGAATCATTACGACACAATAGTTACTCTATGCGTGAACTCATTAATCAATATGACAATGTAATTATCGTACATTCTTTTACAAAATTTTATGCTGTACCTGGACTTCGTATTGGTGCAGTGTTTGCCAATCCTACATTAATACAAGAATTGCGTCAATATATTCCTGCATGGTCTGTAAATACATTGGCACAAGCTTATATTGAATCTGCACTAAACGATACTTTACAGATGTACAATCTAGATTAGAAAAACATAATCTATTAATTCGTAGCTGTGCTAATTATAAAGGGTTAGGTCCAAAATGGATGCGGATTGCTATAAAAGATCATGCACACAACGTGGAACTTATTCATTTATTAAGTACCATATTTGCGAAATAGGAACACAACATGAAAACATTATATATTATTAGACATGGCGAAACAGAATGGAATAAGATAGGTCGCTATCAAGGCATAACCGATGTTCCTTTGAATGACAATGGAATAGCACAGGCAAAAGCTTGCGCT
>QWCF01001859.1_pt1 | contig 9885 bp, 7 predicted proteins | sample 1972521 | NCBI WGS metagenome assembly QWCF01 (sample SAMN09866715, study PRJNA288562) | Human oral metagenome isolate term4_saliva, whole genome shotgun sequencing...
GTTTGAAGCAGCACAAAGTCAGGTCTCACAAGCCTTATCACGTTTGATAGCTGTTGCCGAAGCTTATCCTGAACTGAAAGCAAGTGAGAACTTCAAGGCGTTACAAGTTCAGGAGGAAGGTACTGAAAACCGTATTAGTGAAGCACGCAGAAAGTATAATGATGCAGTGCAAAACTATAATCAGACAGTCCGTCACTTCCCTAACTCACTGTTAGCGGGTATCTTTGGTTTCGATAAAATGACTAAGTTTGCAGCTGCAGAAGGTGCCGAGAAAGCACCAGATTTGGATATTTAAGGCTTGGGGAAAATACTCCGTCTGCCCCTATTTCCAGTTAATTTAAACTGAAAACTGATGGTAAGAGTAGGGATAGATGTTCTTCTCAAGTGCCGACATAAAATAGAAAAAGGAACTCAATTCGATAAGTTTTGAGTTCCTTTTTTTTGTCGAATATATTATGCTCTCGGCTGTCAGAGAATAGTTCTTACTCTCTATAAAAAACCCAATTATAATTTAAAATTAAGTTGCTGTCATTTTAACATTTAGGTGAAGTTCATTGATTATCATGCTGTTATGATACTGTAAAGAGTGATAGGAGTGACAGCAACTTGGGAAAACTACTTCTTCTTATGTCGTGATAATATGCATCGGAATAAGTAAGACTATTACTACAATCAGACTTTTCTCTGGTTCTTCCGTATCCTGCAATATATATACTAGCAAAAACGAGATATGATGATTAGAATATCAAGATTAGGTTAGTGTGCTGTTTGTAATACGCAACAGCAATATCTCTAGCAGCTCTTATTCTTTGTTTCTCTAAATCAACTTCTCTTTTTGCCTGATTCTCTATTAATTCAATAATGCGTCGTGCCTCTGTATCTCGCGATTGTTTAATGCGCTGACATAAACTCTTTGCCTCTGTAGCACAAGGACTTGTTATGTCTATTTGTTTTAAAATCTCAGCACATGCTTCATAATTACCATTAGAATATTCAGTTTGTGCCTGTAGTAAAAGGTTCTTAGAGTAGTAACTCAATATCTGTCTCTTAGCCGCGTGTATGAATGATCTTACATTCTCATCATTTGGTTTTATTTGAGAAAACGCATTTTTAACTAAGTCATCAGCAGAATAGCCTTGCCCTTGTAGACTGAACGTCCGACTGGCAAATACCGTTCCCGTAATAAGATTTTGACAGATGAGATTTATTTGAACCTCAGAAGTATGAATATTTCTCATTCCTCCTTCTGCCTCTTGGTAGTTTGTGAAGCTGAGTTCAGGCTTAATAGCGATGGAACTTACTTCTGATGTTTCGATACCTTCTGCCGTGAATGCAGGAAGAATCCTGCTGCGAAGCATTCTTGCCGTGTTTACACTTAGTTCATCTTGATTTGTTGGTATAACAAAACCAATCTCAATCCCTTGTGCATGAATACAGCTAATGACGGTAAGAAATAATGCTGTGCTGATATATAACTTGCGGATATTCATGAAGTTTTACTTTATAGTGATTACAATCATGTTGTTGCTGATAGTTCTTTCGACCTTAATATTCCTTGAACGAAAATATTGTAGGAGTTTTAATCCGAACTTATTAGCGTTAAAAGTTCTGCCTTCGGCATCTGTCAGTGGGATACGTATGTCATCAAAAAACATTTGTTTGTCGCTTGTACCCTGTATGTGATAGTTCTCCTTATAACTTTTCCCTGCAACGAACATTTCGATATCATCAGATAATGGAAGTCCTTCATCCCCTACTTCTGTAGACATTGACAGCGTTGAAGCTTGATCAAATCCGATTGTTAGACTGATTGATTGTCCGTTCTCTGTTATATCCATGAGTTTGTTCTGCATCGAGTTAAGGAAACCATTAATACCAGTCTCGGTTGCCCTTGATGCCAGTTTGCCGTAATCTTCTGTGTAGAATTTTCCGCTTTCGCATACAGCATTTGCTAGTGAATTGCCCGTTGAGACATCATATCCCGACATGATAATCTTTACGGAGTTGCCCGTTGGGGAGTCGAGAATACTGATTTCTGCTTCAACGTATATATCTGCCCCAGATTGTTGTATGATAAGTGACTTTGCGTCTTGTTGTTGATTGTTTCCTAATGCATTGGCTTTAGACAGAGCTTTAACCCGTCCAAAGAAATCAACGGTTGTATATCCTCGTTGATCAAATGCTTCTTTTATCTTTGTCAAGGCAATACGTTTGTTGACATCACTTTCCAACACCATACGTATATCTTCTCCTTGATGTGTGTAGGGAATTACCATTATTTTGGGCTTCGCCGTCGCAATATTCTCTACTTTTGATGTCAATTCTTGCGCATACGTATATGAAAGACAGATAGACAAGATAGTCAATAATAGTATAAGTTTTTTTTTCATAGCTACTTCTTTATGATTAAACTACATTGAATAACCACACCTTGTTGCGCAGAGTTGATTGCTGATATTATTTTAGATGTAGCGTCGCATTCAGAGAAAGAGGATCCTGATTGTTTCCTTACGGTTATTGTTCCTATATCGGATGGGTATGGTTTGCCGTCAAGTAGTTCTATTGTTTGGACAATAAATTTATCTCCAACTTTTACGCCAGTATCTATACCAGCATTAATGACAAGAGTCTTTTTGTCTAGCACCTTAACAATCTTTGCTGTGAGAGGGAAGTTGATTCGGAAATACTCATAAATGTCATCTTTGATTGACTGCATTGCAGCAGTGACAGCGCTTTCTGGGGAAAGCATTTCTTTGCTTGTTTTTCCTTGAAAGCTCTGTGCTTCATTACTAATACCAGTAGAAACATCTACAACTTTCAACTGAAAGGCAACACTTGCTTTGTAACCTCTTACACTTCCATCACCATTGTGGACGCGATAAACAGGTATCTTGACGATATGCCCCGTTACTAGCATGCTAGCACCAAGTGCTGCGTCTTGTTGTGCTAGATTCTTGCTATCCAAAAAAGCTTCACTTTTCTGTAGCTCAAGTTCTTCTTCTACTTTATCACGACTGGTCCTGTCAACAACAGTAAATCGATGAGTGTTGGTTAGCATTTCCACGACCTTTTCGGTTACTAACCTCGTATAAGGACTTTCTTCGTCGCAAGTAAACTCCGCTACACCAACGACAGGTCTGCTTTCTGCCTGTGCATGACAACTTGTGCCATACACGAACAGAAAGATGACTGAGAGTATAAAACACCTCATTATAAATTCTTACCAGACTTTATCGTTTCTATGATTTTCTGAACGGCTTTTACTTGCTCAGCACTTTCTTCTAAAAGAATAGGGGTTGCTGCATTGCCAAATTCCATAACAACACCAGCTCCCTTAGCCATCTTTGCGAGTTTGGCCATTTTCATTGGATTCTTGTTGTTCTTTGCGTTTTCTGCTATTTGCTTCATCTGCTCACCTGCAGCTTTTGCATTATCTACAGCATTTTTAATAGATGCAGCTTCACCTGTAACTGTTGTCAGTAGCTCTGTCCAATCTTCCAATTTTGGCTTTACGATAGTAACGTCTGTTACTCCATCCTTTGTCTGCCCAATCTGGCGATAATAAAGACCCTCTAGCTTCACACTGTTTGCAATTGCCAATACCGCTGCATCGCGAACGGAATTACCGAAGCCGTCAATGGTTTCGTCACCACATTTTGTGTCAGAATACTTGTCTAGTAAGGTCTGTAGATTCTTGGCGCGTTCTTCGCTTTTCTGGATTTGTTCTTTTGTTTCTTGTGCAAATGTAGTCATAGTACACAGAGTCATCACAATGAAAAATAGAATTCGTTTCATAGATTTTAATTTTATAAGCCTTACCACTCCCAAGTATAGGCAGATTGTTTAAAGGACACGAGAATACGGAAGTGAAATATTCTTATGCCTCTCTCCTGCAGCAAGGTCCAAAATTTAGGTGAACAAAAAAAGACGTGGGAGTCTTCACTTACCTATCCCAGTCCTCAGGCCTTCGCATTGCCTAACCCAAAGGATAGGCAACGCTAGAGGCCCACGTCAATGCAATATTATAGTCAATGTCATAAGTGGACATAGAAATAATACAACTAACGTGAACGTTTCCGTTGCCGTATCTCTTTTGGGTTTTGGTCAAATTTGCGAAGTTTGAGGACCAAAAGATAACGTCTGTAAAACGTCCTTTCTGAGCAGTAGACCGTTTACTATACATAGTATGGAGTCTTATGCCCAATTCCAATATGTTTGGACAAGTTAATAATTACTTGTCGTTGCAAAGCTACTAATTTTGTTTAAAAGTACCAAATATTCTGTTAAAAAAGTTTTGTTTGCTTTGTCTTTAGTTTCTGTCGATAGCGACGTGGATGTTTATTTAGAGATGTTCCAAGAACAACTGTATTATTCCCAAAGTGACATGCCTAACCCTAAATGTTGCATCCCTATCTTGATTGTTTAAAAGAGCCTTCAGAAATTTGGAATTATAAGTGTGTCTCCTAAGTTTAGAACTTTGACGAGATGTTACATAGAGAGTGGGATTATTAAGAACATTGTAATGGTGGGTATGGAAGTATTATTGGCGCATGAAGTAACGGAGGTTATTTGCTAATTTTATTAGAAATTTATATGCATAAGATTTATCCCAAAAGTTATCAAGACTCTGTACGCTTCACCTCTGTCGCTCTCTGTGCCATTGGCACATTCGTGATAGTGCGTTTATTTCGGTCTTCTTTGGAACTTTGTGTACCTTATTATTTAAGAACTTTGGACTATCTTCGACTGGATATGTAACTCGTATTAAACGCTTTGTAGTCCAATTGAATTGATCGTTTGTTATATGTGCGGACGATAAGTTAAGGTAAGAACGGTAAGGAAGTGGAAATCACGGTTGAAGAAATATGCTTACAAAAAGAAGAGCATTATAATGAGAGAAATAAGCAGAACTCGGTTTTCTGTAACCTTGTAACATGAAGATGTTCAGGTATTTATGAATAGGATTCTAAAAGAGCACCTTTTACACTTCAAAAGGGCGTCTTTTACACCTCAAAAGAGCATCTTTTACAATGCAAAAGGGCGTCTTTTACTTTACTAAAGACCACCTGCTATTTTCTATTTATGAATCTTTATTACAATACTTCTAATGTCCCTTTTCTTTTCATAACAAACTAGTATCGTACCTTCTGCATAGTTATAAGAACACCATAAAAACTACTACTTTTTAAATTTCCTGTCACTCCTGTCACAAATTCCTATAGTGCAACACATTGATAACAAATTGTTTATGCGAAATGTTAAAAGTGACAGCAACTAAAAACAAAAACTAACTAGGGTTCTTAGAGTAGCTATAAACGATGTAAGGCCAAAGACAGAGTTATAGAATTTATCTGTATTGTTGATGAGTCTGACAAGAATTTAAATGTTAAACTGGGAAAAAACTATGTTTATCTTCTTATAATGGGAATGGGAAACGTCACAGGAATCGTAAGGGATGACTTAGGGAAGGTGAAATCATGACCACACTTGTATGTTCTCATTTCGGTACATATATCATCGAGTGCATGAATGAACTACTAAAGGAAAAAGTGAACATCGAATCCCCACGGCATCGATCAATGCATAACTTTGTCATGAACTCACGTTAAACTTAACCCGAACTTGCGTATGATATATTTTCTCTCAAAGGAGTTGACTTATAAGTTTTTTTATTATCTTTGTCCTGTATAAACGCTACTTACTATTGTTTTGCACCTAAGAAGGTGAGGGATGATTAAAGAGAGAGGCTTGAAAACGTTATTTTTCTGTTGCTTGTTTCTTTTTAAATACTTTGTTCTTTAATTTTATATAGTAATGAAAAAGATTATTTTAAGCTTTTGTTTATTGCTTTCGTGGGCTGGAGCTTTTGCACAGAAACCCATAGAAGGAGATTGGATGGGTAAGCTGAACCTTGGTCCACAATCATTGACTATTGTATTGCATGTGAACTGCAATACACAAGGAGAGGTTAAATGTACACTCGATAGTCCTGATCAAGGGGTAAAGGGAATAGCGGTAGAAACAGATTATTGCTCGTCTGATTCTATCAGTGTAAGCCTCGCAAGTTTGGCTCTCAGCTATCAAGGAAAATTGAAAGGGGACGAGATAGTCGGTACTTTTACCTAGGGGCAACCCTTTCCATTAACCTTGAAACGAGGAGAGGAGAAACTAAACCGCCCGCAGAACCCTGTTGCTCCCTATCCATATAAGACAGAAGAAGTGGCTTTTAAGAACGTAGCAGATGGCGCAACACTTGTAGGAACACTCTCATACCCTGTTGGGTATAAGAAAGGAAAGACCCCTGTCGTCTTGATGGTTACTGGGAGTGGGCAGGAGAACAGAGACGAAGAAATCTTCGATCATAAGCCCTTCCTTGTTATAGCAGACTATCTGGCACGACATGGTGTAGCCACTTTGCGGTATGACGACCGAGGTTTTGGTAAATCGACAGGCGGAGATGTGGAACATGCTACGACGCTTGACTTTATGCGAGATGCTGCAAGTGGAGTTGATTTCTTACGTACATCGAAGCAATTTGGTAAGGTCGGCATACTCGGACATAGTGAAGGAGGGTCTATAGCCTTCATGTTGGGAGCGAAAGGGAAAGTAGATTTTGTCATTAGTATGGCTGGGATTGGCGTGAAAGGAGACACAGCGTTGACAGCACAAGCAAACAAGATACTCGAACTGACGGGGCAATCAATGCGTTTCTCTACGCATCAGTATCGTATGAATGCAATTATAGAGAGGTCACCTTGGTTGAATTTCTTTATTGATTATGATCCATCTGGGGATATCTCTAAGACGCTTTGTCCTGTTATGGCTATTAATGGGAGTCGTGATGTGCAGGTGATACCGTCGCTTAATCTGATGGGAATTAAGGCCCATCTAAAACCCAATTCGAAGAACATCATCAAAGAGTATCCCTCGCTTAACCATCTTTTCCAACATTGTAAGACGGGAAATGTCTTAGAGTATAGAATGATAGAAGAAACAATCTCACCAGAGGTCTTAGAAGATATCGTTCGTTTTATTAAACAATAGATTATCAAATTGAGTGTTTAGACTTAGGATTCTTTTCATGAGAAGAAATATTTTTTCATGAAAAGAATATGGATTTTTTGTTTTCTTCGAGGTAGAAAAAACTTTGGTATATTTCGTCTAAATCGTTTATAAGCAGATAAAAAAGCTGTAAAACATTTGGTCTGTGCCAAGAATATTCGTAACTTTGCACACGTTCAGAGGAATGAGGGACTTTTGGTAGTCCCTCATTTTTCATATTTAAACGCTTATGATAGATAAAAACGTAGTAAAATAGACTCTCACGTGACGAAGAAGACTATGAACTTGAGGTTGGTTCAGCTGGATTAGGACAGCCTTTCAAGGTTCCACAGCAATATAAGATCTTCGTTGGTAAAGAAGTTGAGGTGCTGGATAAGGACGGAAAGAAAGTCAAAGGCGTATTAAAGAGCGTTGATGGCAACGACTTTGTTGTGGCTGTCAATGAGAAAGTACATGTGGAAGGAAAGAAACGTCCTGTGAAGATGGATGTAGACCATGCGTACAAGATGGATGAAGTAAAATATACAAAATACATAATAAGTTTCAAGTAAAGCTATGGCAGCAAGAAAAGTAGAAGAAGAACGTCCGAATATGATCGAGACTTTCAAGGAGTTTAAAGACACCAAGAGTATCGATCGTACGACATTGGTAAGCGTGTTGGAAGAGAGTTTCCGCAATGTCCTTGCCAAAATCTTCGGTAGCGATGAAAACTTCGACGTTATTGTGAACCCAGATAAGGGCGACTTTGAAATCTATCGTAACCGTGTGGTTGTGGCAGATGGTGAAGTTCAGGATGAAAACAAGGAGATTGCCCTGAAAGAGGCTCGTAAGATAGAACAGGATTATGAGGTTGGTGAGGATGTTAGTGAGAAGGTCGACTTTAATAAGTTCGGCCGTCGTGCTATCCTAAACCTGCGTCAGACGCTTGCTTCAAAGATCCTTGAGTTGGAGCATGACTCACTTTATAATAAGTATAAGGACCGCGTTGGACAGATTATCTCTGGTGAGGTTTATCAGACTTGGAAGCGTGAAGTGCTGCTTGTTGATGATGAAAACAATGAGCTGATACTTCCTAAGGGTGAGCAGATTCCTCGTGATCAGTATCGTAAGGGTGAGACGGTACGTGCCGTAATCCTTCGTGTTGACAATGAGAATAACAATCCAAAGATTATCCTTTCCCGTACTGCTCCAGAGTTCTTGGAACGTCTGTTAGAGGCTGAGGTACCAGAGATCAATGACGGTTTGATAGCAATTCGTAAGATTGCTCGCATGCCGGGTGAACGTGCAAAGATTGCTGTTGAGAGCTTCGATGAGCGCATTGACCCAGTAGGAGCTTGTGTTGGTGTACGTGGTAGTCGTGTACATGGTATCGTACGTGAGCTTTGTAACGAGAACTTGGACGTTATCAACTGGACAGCCAATACAAAACTCTTTATTCAACGTGCTCTTTCTCCTGCTAAGGTCAGTAGCTTGACGGTTGACGAAGAGAACAAAAAGGCTGAAGTTTATTTGCAGCCTGAGGAGGTTAGTCTTGCTATTGGCCGTGGTGGTATGAACATTAAGCTGGCAAGTATGTTGACCGGTTATACCATTGATGTCTTCCGTGAGCTTGATGAACAGAATGCAGAGGAGGATATTTACTTGGATGAATTCTCTGATGAAATTGACCAGTGGGTTATCGATGCCATTAAGGGTATCGGGCTTGATACAGCTCGCCAGGTATTGAACGCTCCACGTGAGATGTTGATAGAGAAAGCTGACTTGGAGGAAGAGACAGTTGATAATGTATTGAATATTCTAAAAGCAGAATTCGAGCAATAAGGTGATTGGTTGGTGGGCGATGGCTGTTGACTGGAAGCTAACGGGTGTGACTATTCAGCAACACCATGTTCGGAACCCCTCTCTACCAAAAGGCTACAACCAACAACTAGCACCCAACACCGAAAAAAGAAATTAATGAGCATCAGATTAAACAAAGCAATTCGAGAATTAAACGTAGGACTTCAAACGGCAGTGGAGTTCTTAGAGAAGAAACCAGAACTGGGTGAGGTAAAGAGTGATCTTAACTTTAAACTCAGTGAGGAGCAGTATAAGGCTCTTGTTGGTGCCTTCAAGAATGATCAGGAGGTAAAGAAAGATGCTGCCAAGCTTTTCCAGAAGAAGCCTAAGGAGAAAAAGTCTTCTGGTAATAACCATAAGGCAGAAGCTATATTAGATTCTGGCCGTCCAAAGTATAAGCCAGTTGGAAAGATTGATCTTGACCAACTGAATAAGCCGACAGCTAAGAAATCTGTTGCTCCTACCGAAGAGAAGTCTGCTCCTGAAGCGGCTGCTGCCGTCAGCCCAGCGAAGGAGAATGTTGTGAAAGAACAGCCTTCTGCAGTTGAGAAACCTATAGTAAAGGAGGAGAAAAAGCCTGTTGAAAATAAGGTTGAAGAACCTGTTAAGGCTCCGGTGGAGAAGAAACCTGAGGCTCCGAAGGCTGAAGCTCCAAAGAAAGAGGCTCCTGTAGTGAAGACTGAGACTGAACCTGTTGTTAAAGAAGAACCTGTTGTGGAAGATAAAAAGCAGGAAGATGGTCTGTTCCAGACTAAGAATGAGAAGAAAATGCTCAATACTCCGAAGGTGAATGTATTGGGTAAGATTGACCTTAGTTCGCTGAATCAGAGTACTCGTCCTAAGAAGAAGAGTAAGGAAGAACGCCGTAAAGAGCGTGAAGAGAAGGCTGGTCAGAATAATGGTCAGGGTAAGAAGAAACGTGTTCGTATTAATAAAGAACGTGTTGACATCAATGCTGCAGCTAATCAGCAGCAGAACCAGAAT
>QWCF01000915.1_pt1 | contig 9884 bp, 8 predicted proteins | sample 1972521 | NCBI WGS metagenome assembly QWCF01 (sample SAMN09866715, study PRJNA288562) | Human oral metagenome isolate term4_saliva, whole genome shotgun sequencing...
GAATACTCATGATAACTTAATAAATACAGTACAATAAGCTGTAAAGTTATCACTGGGCGATATACTGCATTGCTTCGGTTTTGTCTTTTAGTTAAGACGTATTATAGGTGCGAAAAAGCGCTCCAACCAGGAGCGCCTTTTCTTTTTTATCCAAAAGGATAATATAAAGTTAGTTTTGGGATTCATAGCCCAATTTGTACTTTTATTATATATTTATTGTTGAGAAATGTCAATATTTTCTGAGTCTGTGACAAGGTGATGTATTAGTTTATACCGAATGATATCTAAATCATTAGGATGTATTTTTATATCATATAAAGGATGAGATTTCTTTATAGGAAATATAATTCTTGATTTGCTGATGGTCTTTATTTGGTTTATTTCAACAATACTTCCTTTAGACATTTTATCAGAAAAATCCAGTATATCTTTGTTGGCAGAATAGATCTCATTAACTCCAGATTCGATGAGTTTTGAGTATTGTCTTGCAAATTCGTCGTTATCTATTTCAGAAGCGTTTTTTGCAAGTTCGATAATTTCGTTGCGGAGTTTAAGATGTTTTGTTCCATAAATATTGAAATCGTTAATAGCTTTATCGACTAATAACATTTTGATAGGATATGCAATTTCATATTCCCAGTCTTTTAAGGTACTATGTTTTGACTTTTTAGATGTTAACGGCAAAACAGTAAGTAAATCATTTTTCTTTCTATCCTGCGTATTCAAGACAATTGCATAGTGTGGGTAGCTAAATTCATGTTTAATACCACAGCCAAAATCAACAAATATAATCTGACCCTGGTCATATTTAGGAAGATAAGTAGGATTAAATTTAGATTCATTTGATTTGTAAGCAATATAGGTATGCATCCAACTTTTAAATCGTTCGAAATTAGTCGTATTGTTATTTGCCAAAAAATTTGCATATGAAATATACTTGCGTATTAGTAAAGTTAGCTTTTTCACTTATACCCCCTGGTAAAATATGATAATAAAAAATTCATTCATTTTATGTTTTTGAATATTACTCATAATATGCTCATACATAAGGGGAATCCTTACAAAGATATATTACAATAAACTTAAATGAAACTCAAGAAAAGTATACCTAATGTTAAAATGAATAGGAAAACAAAATTGTTTTAATGCTGTTTCTTCTAAAGGTGAAGGAATCATATAGAAGGAGGAGTAACGGCCGCAGTTTTGTAGTGTAAAAAATGTATAATATAAAGATATATAAGATTATTAGAATTAGAGAGAAAGGAAATGCCACAATATGGATACATTTAACACTGTATTACAGATTTTTAGTAATTTATGTATAGTATTTATTACAATTTATTCAGCAGTTCTGCAGTTTTGGCATAAGTCTGTTAGATTTTTAGGGTATAAGCATACAATAAAAATGACAGGTGGAAATTTTCTTACATTACATTTACATAATGTATCTTTATCGCCTATAAGTATTGAACAAATATATTTAATCTTGGAAAATAAAACTAAGGTGCTGATAAATGAGTATGAAGTTCCATTGTTAGTAGAAGGGCGTAGGAGTTTTCAAGTATTAATGGAACCAATATCAAATAATATTTTTGATTTTACGTTATTACAGAATGAAAATAAAATTGTATTTATTAAACTTACGGAAGGAAACTCTATCGGAGTGTTTTCAAAGACCGGATGGAAAGGAAGGTTAAAGTTTTGGTTGAAAAACTATAGATTTTTAAGGAATCTAAAGAAAAATCCAAGAATAGAGTTAAATAATATAGAGTCATTAGGTGTTCTAAGAATAAAGTATGGTGATATCATATTAAGTGAAAATGTAGAGTTTATTTTAATTGTAAAATCTGATCGATTTAATAGAACAATTTTTATAAATGAAAGTGGAATAATGAGTGAAGAATGCCTTATTGGAGGGCAGTTGATAAATGGAATTACCCCAGGTAGTTATGAAGATGTACATGAGCAATTAACCCTAGCATTTAAAGAGCAACAGATACAGTTTGAGTTATATTATGCAAAAGATGTTTGTGAGGTAAATATTTCTAACTTTTTTGGAGGAACTTTAAAAGGAAAATCATTAGAAAAATGGCTAGGTAATAGAGTGTAGAATAATTTGATGATTGCAAATCCGTGGAAACTAATTATAATGAGACAATAAATTATATAATTTTACCGGAGCAATACTTTGTATTGCTTCGGTTTTTTGTCGTCTACTTACAGGTACAAAAAACTTGCACCAACCCCTCTATTCTTGTAAAATAGAGTTATAACAACTTATATAGTACAAGAATTATTAGGAGGAATTGATTATGGCAGTGAAGATTGGTATTAATGGCTTTGGTCGTATTGGTAAATGCGTCATGCGCGCGGCTCTTAACAACCCAGATGTGGAAGTAGTAGCCATTAATGATACTGGTGATATTGAAGGTTCCGCTTTACTGTTTAAACATGACTCAATTCATGGCAACTTAAGCTGTGACGTGTCTGTAGAAGGCGAATATTTAGTAGTAGACGGCAAAAAAACACGTGTATTCTGTGACCGTGATCCAGCAAACTTAGACTGGTCCTCCGAAGGGGTAGAAGTGGTTATCGAATGTACAGGTGTGTTCCGTTCTCGTGAAAAAGCAGCTGCGCATTTAGGTGGCACTGTTAAAAAAGTAATTATTTCCGCACCAGGTAAAGATGAAGATAAAACAATCGTTATGGGTGTCAATGAAAGTGAATATGATCCAGCTACGCATCATGTAGTATCTAACGCAAGTTGTACTACAAACTGTTTAGCTCCATTTGCAAAAGTATTGCATCAAGAATTTGGTATCAAACGTGGTATGATGACAACAGTGCATTCTTACACAAATGACCAACGTGTATTGGATGCACCACATAAAGACTTACGCCGTGCTCGTGCAGCCGCGATGTCCATTATTCCTACTACAACAGGTGCAGCAAAAGCAGTGGCATTAGTATTACCTGAATTAAAAGGTAAATTAAATGGCTTTGCTCTTCGTGTACCTACTCCAAATGTGTCTGTAACAGACTTAGTAGTAGAACTTGAAAAAGAAGCAACTAAAGAAAGCATTAATGCGGCATTCCGTAAAGCAGCTGAAGGTGAGTTAAAAGGTATTCTTGGCGTATCTGATTTGCCATTAGTATCCAAAGACTTCAATGGTGATGCTCGTAGCTCTATCGTAGATGCAGACTTGACAATGGTGATGGAAGGCAATATGGCAAAAGTAGTAGCTTGGTATGACAATGAGTGGGGCTATTCCTCTCGTATTGTTGACCTAGCTGTGTACATGAGCAAACGAGGCTTATAATCTCTGCCGGGGACTACGAGGGTAGTCCCTTTTTGGCATGTTTATTGTATATACATAGGAGATAGTATGAAACTTTCACTAGCAAATATGAATGTAGCAAATAAAACTGTATTTGTACGAGTTGATTTTAATGTACCTTTGAAAGACGGTGTTATCACTGATGACACTCGTATCCGTGCCACATTACCTACCTTGCGTCATTTGATTGACCAAGGTGCGAAGGTAGTGATTGCCTCTCATTTAGGTCGCCCTAAAGGAGAGCGTAAACCAGAGTTTACCTTAGCTCCTTGTGCCAAACGATTGAGTGAATTATTAGAACAACCAGTTCGTTTTGTAGAAGATTGCATTGGTAAGATCCCAGCGCAAGCCGTGTCTGAAATGAAGTCCGGTGATGTGGTGGTATTAGAAAATCTTCGTTTCTACAAAGAAGAAGAAAAAAATGATCCTACTTTTGCCAAAGCCTTAGCGGATTTAGCGGAAGTAGGCGTGAATGATGCCTTCGGTGTATCTCACCGGGCTCATGCCTCTGTGGAAGGGATTACGAAATACTTACCAATGGGAGCTGGTTTCTTGTTAGAAAAAGAAATTCGCTATGTAGGCGGTGCTGTAGAGCATCCTGAACACCCATTTGCAGCCATCATCGGTGGCGCTAAAGTAAGCGACAAAATTGAAGTCATTTCTAACTTATTACCAAAAGTAGACGTGTTGATCATCGGCGGGGGTATGGCAAATACTTTCGTAGCGGCTCAAGGTCATAATGTGGGTACTTCCTTAGTGGAAGCTGACAAATTTGAACTAGCTCGTGAATTAATCGCTCGTGCGAAAGAAACCAACACTAACTTATTATTACCAGTAGATTTCGTTGTAGCCGATGCTTTCAGTGAAACTGCAAATCATAAAGTAGTAGATGCAACGGCTATTGAAGCGGGCTGGATGGCCTTAGACATTGGTCCGAAGAGTTGTGAGCTATTTGCAGAGGCTTTGGCACCGATGAAAATGATCGTTTGGAATGGTCCTATGGGCGTATTTGAAATGGAAGTGTTCGCAGCTGGTACCAATGCGGTAGCGAAAGCGGTGGCAGAGGCGAATGCAACCACAATTGTAGGCGGTGGCGATTCTGTAGCAGCTATTGAAAAAAGTGGATTAAGTCACAAAATTTCTCATATTTCCACTGGTGGCGGTGCGTCCTTAGAGTATTTAGAAGGCAAAGTGTTACCAGGTATTGCAGCCTTACAAGAGGCATAGGAGGTTATCATGCGACAACCGATCATTGCAGGGAACTGGAAAATGCATATGACGAATACGGAAGCTACTGTATTCGTAGAACAATTGAAAACATTAGTGGCGGATGCTAGCTGTGAAGTGGTGGTATGTCCTCCGTTTACAGCTATCAGCACTGTAGCTGATTTAGCGGAAGACACCAAGGTTCGTGTAGGGGCGCAAAACGTGTTCCATGAAGAATCTGGTGCCTATACAGGGGAAGTATCTCCTTCGATGTTGACGGACTTAGGCGTGTCCTACGTAATTGTGGGGCACTCTGAACGACGTTCTATCTTTAAAGAAGCAGATCGTTGTGTGAATAAGCGTGTGCGCATTGTTTTACAACATGGCATGAGCCCTATCCTGTGCGTAGGTGAAAGTTTAAATCAACGTGAAAGTGGGGAAACGGTGGCGTTCATTCATTCCCAATTAGAAATGGGATTGCATGGAGTGCCTGCAGAAGAAATGACAGAAGTGGTGATTGCTTACGAACCGATTTGGGCCATTGGCACAGGTCGTACAGCCACAGCAGAACAAGCTGGGGAAGTATGCCAAAGCATTCGTGAGAAAATCGCCGCTATGTACACACCTGACATTGCAGAACAAGTGCGCATTTTGTATGGTGGCAGTGTAAAGCCTCAGAATGCAAAAGATATTTTAGCCCAAGCCCATGTAGATGGTGCTTTGGTGGGCGGTGCTTCCTTGGAAGCAGAGACTTTTACGGGAATTATTAATGCCTGTTAACATAGGTTTGAGGTAGCGTATGGCAAAATTAAAAGGACCAGTGATGCTGACAATCCTTGATGGATTCGGTATTGGGGATGGTCAAGACCCAACCAATGCGGTGGTACAAGCGAACCCCCGAACATTTTTAGAATTATGGGATAAGTGCCCTCACACTCTATTGGATGCATCTGGTATGGCCGTAGGCTTGCCAGATGGACAGATGGGAAACTCTGAAGTGGGGCATTTGAATATTGGTGCCGGACGTATTGTGTACCAAGAATTGACGCGCATTACGAAAGAGGCAGAGGAAGGGACCTTATTTACTCGTCCTACCTTAGTGAAAGCCTATGAAGAAGGGGCTAAACAAGCCTTGCATCTAGTGGGCTTGTTGTCGGATGGCGGTGTCCACTCGCATATTGATCACTTGAAGGCAATACTTCGTGGCGCTAAAGAGGCTGGTGTAAGAAAAGTCTATGTCCACGCCTTCTTGGATGGTCGTGATGTACCACCACAAAGTGCGGTGGCCTATATTGATGATATTGCTCACTATTGCAAAGAATTGGGCTTAGGATCGATTGGGACGGTAGGCGGTCGCTATTATGGTATGGACCGTGATCAACGATGGGAACGGGTACAATTGGCGTACAATGCCATGGTATGTGGTAGTGGTACAGAAGTAGGTTGTGCTCATGAAGCGGTAGAACACAGTTATGCTGATGAAACAACAGATGAATTTGTCATTCCATCGGTAGTGGAAGGGTATACAGGTATGCAGGATGGAGATGCGATTTTGTTCTTTAACTTCCGTCCTGATCGGGCTCGTCAATTAGTGCGTGCTGTGGTAGATCCGGATTTTACTGGATTTGAACGAAAACATGTATTGCAAGGTTCCTATGTGGCGAGTATGACTCGGTACGAAGCAGACTTACCAGTGCCTGTGGTGTATGATAAAGAACTGCTAACAGATACCCTAGGAGAAGTGCTAGCTAAGGGTGGTTATCGTCAACTGCGCATTGCAGAAACAGAGAAATATGCTCATGTGACGTATTTCTTCAATGGTGGTAAGGAAGATGTATTCCCTGGGGAAGATCGAATCTTAGTGCCATCTCCTAAGGTGGCTACCTATGATTTGCAACCAGAGATGAGTGCTCCAGAGGTAACAGAAAAGGTAGTATCCGCCATTCGCAGTGGCGAGTATGATATGATTATTTTGAACTATGCGAACCCAGATATGGTAGGCCATACGGGTGATTTTGAAGCAGCAAAACGAGCGATTTTAGCTGTGGATGTGGGACTTTCAGAGATTGTGAAAGCCATTCAAGATAGGAATGGTCAGTTATTAATTACAGCGGACCATGGAAATTCTGAGGTCATGGTGGACCATACCACAGAAATTCCGCACACGGCGCATACGACGAATCCGGTACCACTCATTTTAGTGGGAGCCCCAGAGGGTGTCACCTTGCGACCAGGTCGGCTATGTGATTTAGCACCAACTATGCTGGCTTTAGGCGGTATTGAGCAGCCTGAAGCTATGAGTGGTGAAAGTTTGTTAGTACAATAAGGAGAAGTAACAATGGCAGTAATTACTGATGTATACGCAAGAGAGATTATGGATTCCCGTGGCAATCCAACAGTAGAAGTAGAAGTATATTTAGAAGATGGTACGATTGGTCGTGCAGCGGTTCCATCTGGAGCGTCTACTGGTCAATTTGAAGCGGTGGAATTGCGCGATAGCGAGTCTTCTCGTTACTTAGGCAAAGGTGTATTACAAGCGGTAGCAAACGTAAATGACATCATTGGACCTGCTATTTTAGGGTTTGATGCATCTGAGCAAGTGGCTATTGATGGGGTGATGATTGAGTTAGATGGCACTCCTAACAAAGCAAAATTAGGTGCTAATGCGATCTTAGGTGTATCCATGGCAGTAGCTCGTGCAGCGGCTGAATCTTATGATTTACCATTGTTCCAATACCTTGGTGGCACGAATGCAAAAGAATTGCCAGTACCAATGATGAATATTTTAAATGGTGGGGCTCATGCAGATAATAACGTGGATATCCAAGAGTTCATGATTATGCCAATTGGTGCATCTAGCTTTATGGAAGCATTGCGTTATTGTGCAGAAGTATACCATACATTGAAAGGTGTATTGAAAGCAAAAGGCTTGGCCACAGGTGTAGGTGATGAAGGGGGCTTTGCTCCGAACTTAGGTTCCAATGAAGAAGCATTACAAGTGATTACAGAAGCTATCGAAAAAGCAGGTCTTGTAGTGGGTAAAGATATTGTATTTGCTATTGATGCAGCATCTTCTGAGTTCTACAAAGATGGCAAGTATCACTTAGCTGGTGAAGGCAAAGTAAAAACAGCTGCTGAGATGGTAGAATACTATGCAGAACTTTGTGAAAAATATCCAATTTACTCCATCGAAGATGGCTTGGCAGAAGAAGATTGGGAAGGCTGGAAACTATTGACGGAGCGCCTTGGCAAAACTGTTCAATTAGTAGGTGACGATTTATTCGTAACGAACACAGAACGCTTGTCTCGTGGTATCAAAGAAGATACAGCGAATGCAATCTTGATCAAAGTGAACCAAATCGGTACGTTGACAGAAACATTTGATGCTATTGAAATGGCAAAACGTGCAGGCTATACAGCTGTAATTTCTCACCGTTCTGGTGAAACAGAAGATTCCACAATTGCTGATATCGCTGTAGCAGTAAACGCTGGACAAATCAAAACTGGTGCTCCAGCTCGTTCCGAACGCGTAGCGAAATACAACCAATTACTTCGTATTGAAGATATGTTGGCAGAAACGGCTCAATACCGTGGTAGCGATGTGTTTTATAACATCAAGCGATAAGAATATGTGAAAATGAAAAAGGACCCTGCGGGGTCCTTTTTGTATAAAACCTATATGTACTTTCCGTATACTGCGGGAAGTTCCTGTAGAAACAAGCTATAATTATTCTTCTAATAAAGTAGCGAAAAATTCTTTAGCAGAACGTCCATTACCGTTATTTGATTCTTCGACTCCACGAGATAAAATATTTTCTAACTCTGAAGGGGTAAAATCAGATGTACTAAGGGGTGGTGTATTTAACTTTAGATCAAAAGGTAGTCCTTTATGTAGGATAATTTGTCGATAAAATAAATCAATAGCGACAGCGCGACTTATCCCAAGGTCTTCTAAAATAGATTCAGCATGTTGTTTTATATTTTCATTAATTCGGACATTAACACTAGCAGATTTCATGAGGGTCTCCTTTCTGGTTACTATGTTAAGTAAATTATAAACTGTTGTATTGCATTATGCAACATAAAATAATATATGGAATATAAATTGACTAGGTAGTAGTTTGTGATATAATATAAATAAGAAAAGGAGAGCCATCAACGTGCGTTCGGCGTTAGGCTCATCTAGGAGTTAATAAAGCTTGATGACACCTAACGTGTTGAGGAGTGGTAGTCCTCATGCGTTAGGTGTTTTCATTGTCTACTTACATAGATCAATGATAGCACTCACCTTGTTTTATACAAGGTGTTTATTTTTTTGTATAAAATCCATGAAAGACGATATATATAATCTATGATATAATAGAAAAGATTAATGCTGAATGCATTCTATAGAATTTTAAGTAAAGGTGAAAGGATTAGGAAAGGAGGAGTAGGGTGTACAACAATTTTGAAGTGATTGGGGCATTTGCATTGTATTTAGGCCTCATGATGTACATCGGGGTATATTATTACCGCAAGTCTAATAGCTTAGACGACTATATTTTAGGAGGTCGCCAGCTAGGCCCCTGGATCACGTCCATGAGTGCGGAAGCATCAGATATGAGTGGATGGATGTTGATGGGTTTACCTGGATTTGCCTACTCAACAGGGATATCGGCCTTATGGATTGCCATTGGTTTAGCTTTGGGAACGTGGCTGAACTGGGTGTTCGTATCGAAACGATTGCGCAATTATACAGAGGTAGCGAATAATAGTTTGACTATACCGGATTATTTGAAAAACCGTTTTCATGATACATCAAGAATTGTGTCGGTGGTGTCTGCTATCTTCATCGTTATTTTCTTTTTAATTTACACGTCCTCCGGATTTGTGGCAGGTGGTAAATTATTTAATACTATCTTTGGACTAGATTACATGACATCTCTCTTTATTACAGCAGGGGTAGTTATTTTCTACACCTTCCTAGGTGGTTTCCTAGCTGTAAGTTGGACAGACTGTATCCAAGGTATGATGATGTTTTTCGCCATCTTATTGGTGCCGGTGACGGCAGCCATGTATTTAGGTGGTCCTGTAGAAACATCTCAATTAATTGCTACGGAGTTCCCAGCAGGCTTGTCCATTTGGGGACCGGAACAAGATACTTTCACCTTGGTGGTAGGTATCATTTCTAGCCTAGGATGGGGGCTTGGTTACTTTGGTCAACCTCACATCTTAGTGCGTTTCATGGCGATTTCCGATGCGAAAGAATTAAAAAAAGCTACAAATATTGCCATGATTTGGGTGGTTATTTCCTTGTTGGCGGCAGTGGCAGTAGGTCTAGTTGGTAAAGTATATTTAACA
>QWCF01000916.1_pt1 | contig 9882 bp, 17 predicted proteins | sample 1972521 | NCBI WGS metagenome assembly QWCF01 (sample SAMN09866715, study PRJNA288562) | Human oral metagenome isolate term4_saliva, whole genome shotgun sequencing...
AATCATCTGTGTCAAGAAATCGCCAATCATCAATTCGTATAAGGTATTAAAATGTATAGAACAACGTGTTGGGGCGAAGTTTATTCCTGAAATTTATGAGAACGTAACTGATGCTAAGCAATACGAATTACTCGAAATGAGCCGCATCAGCGGTTTTATTGACCGTGCACGTGGAACCGGCAGACCTACCAAGAAAGAGCGTCGTGCACTCGATTCCTTTGTCGCCCCTATCTTATTCGGCTTTGATGATACCGATGACTTCGACGAATAAAAACAGCATACCCGATACTCAATGCCTTAAAATCAAATACATTTTCATTTGTTCCATGAAAAAACAGATGATGTTCTACAGCTCCAAACTTAGGAAAACAGAAAAACAGCTTTCCCAAACTTGGGAAGAACGAAAAACGGAAGAAAACGGCCGTCCCAACATTGGGAAAACTGAAAAACAGCGAAAAATGACTTTCCCAAACTTGGGAAAATCAAAAAACAGCGGAAATCGGCCATCCCAACATTGGGAAAATCAAAAAACGCCACAGGCTGCATTTTCCACCCCTTGGAAAGCCAAAAAACGCAGAAAATCATTCGTCGCTTGTGAGCGAAATGCAGAAATTGCCAAAAGCACCTTTCAAATTTTCGAACTAGATCGCAAAAATAAAAAAAAAGCCACGCTTAGCGCAGCTTTCTGTGATTAAAAATGCTTCCATTCCAACCCTTGAGTATCAAAGGTAAATTGCCCTTTTCCATAATTATAGAAATTGCCTTCTACAATTAGTTTCTTAGATTTTTTCAATTTATCAACAAAGGCTTTCATCGCCTTATTGTTTTCAATAAATAACATACTGTTATCGCCACCATCAGAACCAACCATTCGATAGCTTTCCAACTTACCGTCATCAAATTTCACCGTAATTTTACAACTCTCAATAATGCAGCCATTAAACTGCCCATTTACAGCAAAAATCACATCATTGCCGTATTTAGGGTCTTTGCGTAAAGTTAAATCCATTGACGAGCCATTATAAGGAAATCCAAAATCGATTGTATTGTTAGAAGCAAGTACGGCCATATAAGTTGTCGCATTACGCAAATCATCTTTGTCTTGCTCATATCTCCACTTTGACTCCACGACCTTTGGCTCATCAGACTTACTCTCTTTTTTCACAAAAATATCATCATAGCAAGCTAAACGCTTAGCATTATCCTCTATTCCGCTACAACTTTCTCCAGTTTCAGTAGCTACAGCAAAGAAAGGGGTAAGACATAAAGCAATAAGTAATTTTTTCATAATAATGACCTCTCTAAAAAAGAAAAATCATTCTCCCAAATTACCCTCTATTCTTCTGTGATTTAGTTCACAGATTCTCTTAAATCACTTCAAAAGTTCAAAAAATAAGCAATCAATCTTTTCTGCAATAAATTTATTTCGTTTGAAATCAAAAAGATAGCATTTAAAGTTTATTTTTCTTTACTTAAAATATCAAAAAGATATTGCAATAAAATATCAAATAGATATTATATGCACATCGAAACGCAGCACAGACTGCAAAGCTCTTTAACAATCAAACAAAAAAAGCAGTGCTTGCCTGATGGTGAGTTGGTTAGTCAAAGCGCGGTAACAGACCCGCCGCCAACAACAAGACGGAAGAAAGCCCGAATCAAGCATTGTGATAGCTGGTGGAAAAGTTAGCAGCGGCAATGAATCGTGTAGCATAAACGCCAGCTTATATTTCAAAGTACATTTATTGAGTGTGTTTTGAAATATTAAAGAACAGTAGGAGCTTTTGATTGTTTACTCCGAGCCGATGAATCGTAGTGAAGCTGATAGCAACGTCCATTTGTAGCATGTGACATTATGGACTAGTCAAAGCGGCATCAATAACAAGCAATCATCTATTGGACTTCATAGGATTTGAAAGTTGGCACAATGATTTAGCCACAAAGTGCAACATCAGGAGATGTCTTTAATAGGAATGGCGATCCAAACGCTTTTTTATCTTCTACGTCCGAGCTGCAGGACACGAAATAAAGCAGCACATTTGAAACCGTCTTGGCACACCTTTTTTTAATAATTGTATGCCTGTGAAATTAGTGTTAGGGCGGTTTCAAATGGTAAAACAAGGAGAATCCATATGGAAACTTTAAGAAAACTCACACCTATCGCAATGATTGTTTTAATACTTGGCGCAGTCGGTCGAATGGATTATGACGACCATGTGCAGATGGAGAAATACAAATGCGAACGTGGTGGCAGCGTTTGGGTAGCTGAACAAAATGGCAACCAGTATTGCAAGTGAGGACAAGGGAATGCGAAGAAAAAAACTGCGCTCACCGTGGGAATGCGATAGCGCTGATGATTATTACGAACAGTTTGAAGAGCAAGCAGTTGATGAAGATGATTTCAGCGACCCTCAAGAAGATTTTGAACCGTTTGATGATGACTGCGAGTATTGGAAATTTAATTAAGAGAGGGCTACATAATGAAACTACATACAGCAACAATTAGCTTTCATCGCCGTCCGCTGAGCCGTAAATACTACGGCGAGGTGCGAATCAATGATGATTGTGTATATGTAACCGAAAACTTTGCTTACAAAGAATCGGCGATTAACGCGCTAAAAAAAAGAATCCCGAAGCTTAACGGCTTATACGGCTACCGACTGGCGGAGCCAATCTCGCTTGCAGAAGATGGTGCAATCCAGCGTAGATACACGCCAGAAAGAAACTGGGATAACACTTGTTACAGACTGACCCCAGAAGAATATCAAAAGCGCTTAGCGCAAGAACAAGCAATAAGAGGAACGAAATGCTAGAGCTAATCTTATCAACAGAAAGCCGAGTGCTTTCAACAAATATCAAAGATTTTGAACAACGCGCCGAGCAGTTTTTATCGGGCTTAACGCAAAAATTTGAAACCGATGATGATTTTGTGGCGGCTAAAGAAGAGGTTAAAACCCTTAAAGAAGCTGAAGAGAAAATTCGCGCAGCAATTAAAACCGCAACAAGCGGCGAAGTGGCGAGCTTAATTGAAACTGCCGAAGCTATTGCGGAACGCTTTAGAACTGAACGTCTAAACCGCGAAAAACTGGTTAAAACAAAAGAGGCAGAAATTAAAGCGAATGTTGTGAATGCCGCCTTTGAAGCAATTAGCAAGGTGCGTTATAGCTATGTGAGTGATATTTCGCTCGCCATTGAGAAAACGTATCCGAAAACGAAGCTACAAGATCGCCTGAATGAAGCTGCTAAACGCAGAAGCACGTTAGCAACGCTAACTAAAGCAGTAAACGCGGAAGCAACCGCAATTATTGCAGAATTAGGGCAAGAAAGCGCGCGATTGATTGCTAGAAAAAAACTATTGCCAGCTGAATATGAACATTTGTTTAAAGACTGGCTAGAGTTAATCGCAGGCAATGCGGATTTAGAACCGATTGTTGCAGAGCGTGTACAAGCTGAAAAACAACGCCAAGCGCAAGCAAGCACAGCTCAAGTTGAGCCTGAAAAAACTATTCAACAAGCGGTCGAAAAACCGCAAGAAATTGCAAAGGAAACCGCAGAAAACGTAGTGTTGGCGGACTTTGTTATCACAATCAGACTAAACCAAACAACACAACAACAAGCGGTCGAAATCGCGCGAAAACTCAAAGCCGAACTAGGCGATGTTGTGTCACTCAATAAAGCAAAATAAGGAATTAAAAATGAGTAACTTACCAACCAATATCCACCAAGCGTTAAGCGAACGAAATGTCGATCAAGCTACCTGGGGAACGTTACAGAATAGTGTTTTTCCTGGGGCGAAAGAAGAAAGTATTTTATTAGCTATTGATTACTGTAAAGCACGCAAGCTCGATATTTTGAAAAAACCGTGCCATATCGTCCCGATGAGTGTTACTGATGCGAAAACAGGCAGTAAACAATGGCGTGATGTGATTATGCCGGGGATTTATGAGCAGCGAATTACAGCATTTCGCACGGGGCAAATGGCGGGGCAAGATGAACCAGAATTCGGGGAGGACATTACTTATAAAAATGTAACTGCGCCGAAATGGTGCAAAGTGACGGTTTATCGCTTTGTAAATGGGCAACGTTGCGCATTCTCGCACACCGAATACTTTTCGGAAGCCTGCGCAACGACAAAAGACGGAAGCATCAATTCAATGTGGACGAAAAGACCACGAGGTCAGTTAGCGAAATGTGCTGAAGCTGGTGCGTTACGCAAAGCATTCCCAGATGAATTAGGTGGTGTAATGACGGCTGAAGAGATGGCCGAGGAACAACAAGCAAACCATGAAGCGCAGAAAACAACCATTATTGAAGCGCAGGCGGTAGAACTAGCTACCGAAGAACAGAAGCAGCAGATTAGACAGCTGCTAGAAATCACAGGAACGCCGTTTGATAAAGTTGCTGCGTTTGTTGGTAAAAACAGCCTTGATGAATTTCCGAAAGATGGCGCAGAAATCGTAATTCGAAAATTAAACAGCACAGTACAGCAACAGCAGGGTAAACAAGAAGAAGAGCTAGGTGAGGCGATTGAATTATGATTGGAGGCTTAATCACACTAGATTGCGAACAAGGTTCGGAAGAGTGGCTCGCAGCGCGGTTAGGTATTCCAACCGCGACTGGAATTAAAAATATCGTAACCCAAAGCGGGCAAAAGTCTAGCGGGTGGGTTAGCTATCTAGCAGAACTGATTGCAGAGAGCATTGAGGGTGGTAGCGATGGCTTTAAATCGAACGATATGCAGCGCGGCAATGAATTAGAACCGCGTGCGCGAATGGCGTATGAATTTGAAACAGGCAATGATGTGGTGCAAGTTGGTGGTGTGTATCTAAACGCTGATAAGGATTTAATGGTAAGCCCTGATGGGCTTATCCCAAACCTTAAAAAAGGGGTAGAGATTAAATGCCCAAAAATGAAAACACACATTAAATATCTACTAGAAGGTGGTGTACCGGTGGAATACGTTATACAGGTGCAAGCAGCGCTATGGGTTACAGACTATGAAACATGGGATTTTATAAGCTATTGCCCCGAATACCAGAAACAACCGCTTTATGTTTACACTGCGGAGCGCGATCCAGTTTTAATGCAGGCGTTTGATGAACATATTCCGAATTTTATTCGCACGCTAAAAGCATACAAGGAGTTTTAATATGACCGCTCCGATTATTTGCTTAATTATTGGGATAGTTTGCGCAGTTGGCGTCTTAATCTTGGAGCAATAATGATGGCTAAAGTTATTATTTACGGACGAGATAGTTGCAAGTTTTGCAATAAAGCCAAACAGCTAGCGGAATTTTGCAAAGAAAATCTAGAGGGGTTTGATTTTAAAATCGACTACAACAACGGCAAAGGCTGGCAGGCTGTTGAGTTATCAGAGAAATTTAACAACCCAGATATTAAAAGCGTGCCACAAATTTTTGCAGATGGCCGCTATATTGGTGGCTATACCGAGTTTGATTTATGGCTTAAAAACCAAGCTACCAGAGGTCGGTTAGAGTTTAAGTTTAAAACAACAGGTGGTACTCCATGATTGTTTGGGCTTTGTTTGATTCTGGTAATGGGTGCTACTCTCAAGCGGCCGAGGTTTTTAACCGCGAAAACAATGGCGAGGTTGAAATATACGCTATTGGCGTTGATAGAGAAAATAAAAGCTCGCATTTTATAAAGCTTGATCTCGCTGATTACAGCAGGATTTGGGGAGATAAAACCTTATTTGATACGTTAGACAGATTACCTGCTCCAGATTTAATTATTGCAAGCCCACCCTGCGAAAGTTGGTCAGTAGCAAGCGCAATGTGGAAGGGCAACGCCAGTTGGAAGCAAGAATCAGATAAGCTCTCTAGATTTACAATCAGAGGTAAAAGCGATTATGACTTGCCTCAAGTACAGTTTAAGTATGACCGCTCATTTTTAAATAGAATCAATGGCGAGTTATGTATTTACAATACGGTAGAGATTATTAAAAAGTACAACCCCCCTGTGTTTGTGATTGAAAACCCGGCTAGTAGCAGAATCTGGCATTATTTGAGAGATATTTTGAGCTTTGAACCACCATTTGAAAACCTCACTTATTACAGTTGTTATGGTTATCCTTTAAAAAAGCCAACTAAATTTAAAAGCAATACAAATTTAAACTTAAGGCGAGATAGTGATTCTCGAGCGGAAATTGGGTGGGGGGAATTTTCAAAATCTTACAATGAGCGATCAAATATCCCGATTAGCTTAATTGTGGATATATACAAATCAGTTTTATCTCAGTTAGGAAACCCTAAAGGAGAGCAATTTTTGAATTATAAACTTTTTAGTTAATCTACGGAGGTAAAAAAATGAAACCGTTTAATTTAGAAGAGGCGTTACAAGGCAATCCAGTACAACTGCGTAACGGGTGTAAAGCTATTGTATATTACAGAGTACCTGATACATTTAAGTATAAAAGTGGGAATAATGCGTCGTTCCCACTAAAAGGATTGACCTTTGACAACAAAGGTAACTTAGATGATAGAGATTACTGTTGGTCAGATGATGGTAGTTACGATTTTGATGGAGTGTGTGAAACAGATATTGTCGGCATGTGGGAAGAACCTACACCAACTGTTACAGTTACGTTGCCTAAACCTTTCCTGCCTAAAAAAGGCGAGGAATATTATTTTATTCGCCAAAATGGTTTTGGCTCACTCTATGTAGATAAAAAAGTAAGAGAATCTGTAGCGTTTGAATACAACGCATTTAAAAAAGAAGAAGATGCTCAAGCTTGGATTGATGCAATGAGAGATGCGGTGTATGAGTAACAATAGCTGGATTTCAGCAAAAGAAAAATACGGTTGAAACCTAGATCCTATTTTTTTAATTTATAACAGGCGGATTTATGAAAAAATTTGTTAAGCTCAGCTTCTTTCAGCTCAATAGAGCTGAAAAAGGTTTCTATTTAGAGAGAAGTTCCTATTACCTTGTCAATATAGATAAAATTGTGACTTTGGAATCATGCGAGTTACCAGAGCTCTATACCGAAAACCCTAACACTTTCAAATTTGGCGAGGAATTTAACCCAAAAGAAATTAGTAACGAATACCCAATCATTGTTTTTGAGACCGAATACTTTAATCAATTTATAGCAGCGGCTGGGATTTATAGTCAGTACTGGTTACGTGACGAGCTACACCTATCTCACAACCAATTCGCACCTAAATTAGTAGCTACTTGCAGCTTGTCTGAACTAGAGCAACTAATTTCAACGGACTTGACCGACTACACATAATCACTCATTAACAACCGCCTAATATGGGCGGTTTTTTATTCACAAAATAAGGATAATTATGCAGACAAAGATAATATTAGATGCTTGTTGTGGCGGGAAAATGTTTCATTTTGATAAAAATAATCCGCACGTCCTGTTTGCGGATATCAGAAAAGTTAGGACTACTTTTAAGGATAGAGGTAAGACAAGGGAGCTAATCATAAACCCAGATGTAATCCATGATTTTACAAATATGCCATATCAAGACGAGTCTTTTAAGGTGGTTATTTTCGATCCGCCACACTTAATACAAGGTGGAGAAAATTCTTGGTTGGTTAAAAAATACGGGAAACTAGATAAGTATGAGTGGGAGGACGCCTTAAAGGCGGGGTTTTGCGAATGCATGAGAGTGTTGGATAAATACGGGACATTGATATTTAAATGGAATGAAACTCAAATACCGGTCAGTAAAATTCTAAAAATCCTGCCTGCACTCCCAGTTATAGGGCATAAATCTGGTCGGCAAAATAAAACCCACTGGATGCTTTTTGTGAAAGGCATTGGTAATAAATAAAACAAGGATAATTATGCAACAACTAATTAAACAAATCGAGCAATGGGCGGAAGAAAAAAACCTTATCGAAGGCTCAACACCGCAGAAGCAATTTTTAAAACTGGCCGAAGAAATTGGCGAATTGATTACTGGGCATAACAAGCGCAACATTGAGTTAATCAAAGATGCTGTGGGGGATTGTTTTGTTGTGCTTGCGATTTTAAGTAAGCAAACCAAGTACAATGGATTGGAATATGATTACCGGGAAGGTTGCGAACGCTACGACATACCAAGAGCAGCCTATAAGCAAAACGAGAATCACAGTTTGCAGCATATCCTGTCCAATCAAGGCATATTAGCAACACGGCTACTTGGAGAAGAAGGCGATAACAAGGAAGAAATCCATTATTGCATCGGATTGATTACTTATAACCTAGTGCATTACAGCTACGGGCAAGGGCTTGATTTTAAAGACTGCGTGCAGCACGCTTACAACCAAATCAAAGACCGAAAGGGGAAAATGGTTGATGGTGTGTTTGTGAAAGAAGAAGATTTATAACCAAGATAGCCCGTTAAGGGCTATTTTTTACAAAGGAGCTGGTAATGAGTAATGACACCTTTATGCTAATAATTGCTATCAATTTATCAGTTATTCGGATTTTTGGTTTGTTAGAAAAACTCTACCAGCAAAAATTAGCTGAGGACGAAATGTTGTTTGAGTTAAAAATCTGGTTAATGGAGAGAGGGCGCAATGTTTAGAAATGAGATACAGATAAGTGACGGCAAGCGGTACGTTGTGCTTGAATGCCAATTTAGACGTGAATGGCAGGTCGCGATGGAAGCTAGAGGCACTGTAACAAGTGGCGAAGCTATTGAGATTTGCCAGTACTGGATTAAATACAAAGGGCTTAGCCCAGAGCAACTTAAGATCATAGAAGTACCAGACATTTTAAAACCAAGCTACTAACTCAAATAGTTAAATCTTAGCCCTCACTACGAGGGCTTTTTTATTGGAGCTCTCATGGAAAACACAGTAACCAATGAACAATTATACAACAAACTTTGCGAAGTTGAGAGAATGCTTGCTAGCCCTAAAGTAGAAAAAGGTCTATGGGATATGCAGGACATTGCCTCATTCGCTGGCGTGTCAGTTGCGTACACTTACAATTTTACCAAAGACCCAAGATTCCCAGCGCCAGTTGAGCTTACTGGGCGCACAGGAAAAAGTTCTAGAAAATTATTTCTGGCATCAGATGTAACCGCGTTTTTTGAAAAATCAAAAGCAAAGAAGCGCAACTAACCAAGTAATCCAGCCACGTCACTCATATCAGGGGCGTAATAGGTATTGAGTAAAATCTTGATATCTCTATGCCCTGATATTTTAGCCAACGTCATCACATCAACTTTTTTAGCTAACCGAGATAAAGCCTCTCTACGGGTGTCATGGAAATGTAAATCTTGGTTAGCAAACCCCGCTAAGTCTTTCATCTTTCGGAAAATAGCATCATGTGAAGCAGATTTAATCTGAAACACGCTATCGTTACCTTCCTCTCTCACGCCTTCCAACAATCTTAATACCTTAATTGCCGTTATCGACAACGGTACAGTTCTAGCAAATCCATTCTTTGTTTTCGGTAGGTGAGCCGTTTTCTTTTCAAGGTCAACATCACACCATTTCAGATTACAAATCTCACCAGCACGCATTGCGGTTTCAATGGCAAATAGGATAGATGCGCCTACACGGCTGATTGTGGTTTCTGGCAGCTTGTCAAAATCAAAACCAGATACAAACAACAATCGGTCGATTTCTTCTTGCGAGTAACGCCTTGTTCTTGGCGGTGGCTCTTTTGGTTTATCTACCGCAGCTAAAGGATTGCTCTTTAGATACTCCCACTTAATAGCCTGCGAGATAACAGCAGATAAGCTCACACGCTCACGCAATACGCTCAAAACAGACACCTCAGCCAATCTCTTACCCTGCCATTGCTCAAAGTCTTGCTTACTTAAATCTTCCAATGGCACCGCACCTAAAGGTGTTTTAGCAATACGAGTTAGTCTCAACGCCTCTGGTCTCGCACCACCTTTTGTTGGCGTG
>QWCF01002353.1_pt1 | contig 9873 bp, 5 predicted proteins | sample 1972521 | NCBI WGS metagenome assembly QWCF01 (sample SAMN09866715, study PRJNA288562) | Human oral metagenome isolate term4_saliva, whole genome shotgun sequencing...
CTGACAGTCTTATTCTCGATAGGATTAGCACTACCAAAGCCCTCAACTGAACGAATCTGACGGTTAGAAACACCGTTTGCCTTCAGATAAGAAGACACTGCATTGGCACGACTCTGTGACAGAGGGATGTTGATATTATCGTTACCAGAAGCGTCAGTGTAGCCCTGGATAGCAACGTCACAGTTTGAATTGCGCTTCATCAGACCAGCGAATTTCGTCAGATCCTTCTTAGCTGAAGCACTCAAAGTAGACTTGTTAAGAGGGAAAAGGATACCAGAATCGAAGGTTACCTTCACACAATCCAGACCATTTGCATCTGTTACCTTATCAACTCGAGCGTTAGGAAGCTGCTGAGAAGCCTCACGTGCCACCTTATCCATGTGACGACCGATGAGTGCACCAGCACCTGAACCAATCACACCACCGATAGCTGCACCGATAGCAGTACTCTTTGTATTCTTTCCTATGATGTTACCAACGATGCCGCCCAGTACCGCTCCGGCACCACCACCAGCTAAAGCACCTGTTCCTTGTTTGGTCTGACAACTTACGACAGTCAGCATACACATGCCTGCTGCCATTACTTTCATATTCTTCATAACCTGTAATGTTTATGTTATAATATTATCCTTTAATTTCAAATGGAGCCTTCCTGATGGCTCACCCGTTGTTTCTAATCCGTGCAAAGATAAACAAATTATGGTGTAAAGCACTATTTGCCAACATTTTTTTGTAATTTTGCACAAAATAAGCAGTGCTTGGCAATGCCGAAGTAAACTTCATTTGCACTTGCTTGTAATACTCTATCGCAAAGTTAGGTGTTCCTGTTATAAACACAAAAGGGAATTGCCTACAAAGCTTGGGATTTCCCCTAAAAGAAAAGAAACAGATAAATATATTATGGCAAAAGAACTAAAACACATGACCAAGAGAGCAGAGAACTACTCTCAATGGTACAATGACCTTGTAGTAAAAGCTGAATTGGCTGAGCAGTCTGCCGTACGTGGATGTATGGTTATCAAGCCTTACGGCTATGCTATATGGGAAAAGATGCAGGCTCAGCTTGACAAAATGTTCAAAGAGACAGGCGTTCAGAATGCTTACTTCCCACTTTTGATTCCGAAAAGCTTCCTCTCTCGTGAGGCTGAGCACGTAAAGGGATTTGCCAAAGAGTGTGCTGTGGTTACTCACTATCGCTTAAAAGCAAGCGAAGACGGCAATGCTGTTGAGGTAGACCCTAACGCTAAGCTTGAAGAAGAGCTGATAATACGTCCTACAAGTGAGACAATCATCTGGAATACATATAAGAACTGGATTCACTCTTGGCGTGATCTTCCATTGATGTGTAACCAATGGTGTAACGTTATGCGCTGGGAGATGCGTACTCGTCCGTTCCTTCGCACTTCAGAGTTCCTCTGGCAAGAAGGTCATACGGCACATGCTACACGTGAGGAGGCTGAGAAAGAGGCACAGACAATGCTGCATGTATATGCTGATTTTGCGGAAAAATGGCTTGCAGTGCCTGTTGTTCAGGGTGTAAAGAGTGAGACTGAACGCTTTGCAGGAGCACTTGACACTTACACCATCGAGGCTATGATGCAGGACGGTAAGGCCCTTCAGAGTGGTACTTCACACTTCTTAGGTCAGAATTTTGCTAAGTCTTTCGATGTAACCTTCCTTAATAAGGACAACAAACCAGAGTATGTATGGGCTACATCATGGGGTGTGAGCACCCGATTGATAGGAGCTTTGATCATGACACACTCTGATGACAACGGTTTAGTGTTGCCTCCGAAGATCGCTCCTATACAGGTTGCCATCATACCTATCTTCAAAGGCGAGGAACAACTGAAGGAAATCACAGCCAAGTTACAGCCTGTTATCGACCAGTTGAGGGCATTGGGCATCACAGTGAAGTATGATGATGCTGACAATAAGCGCCCAGGCTTCAAGTTTGCAGACTATGAATTGAAGGGAGTACCAGTCCGTTTGGCGATGGGTGGTCGTGATTTGGAGAACAATACCATTGAGGTTATGCGCCGAGACACGCTTGAAAAGGACAGTGTAAGCTTCGATGACATCGTTGACTACGTGAAAAATCTTCTCGATGACATACAGAACAACATCTTCCAGAAGGCAAAAGACTTCCGTGATGCGCACATCTACGAGTGTGAAAACTACGAAGAATTCAAGGAGAAGGTTAAGGATGGCGGTTTCTTCCTCTGCCATTGGGATGGTACAGAAGAGACAGAAGCCAAGATAAAGGAGGACACACAGGCTACAATCCGTTGTGTTCCGTTCATGTTCGAACAGACTCCTGGCACCGACATGGTAAGTGGCAAGCCTGCTAAATACCGTGTTATCATTGCAAGATCCTACTAATATATAATAAGGTGGTTGATGATTCAGAAGGTCATCAGCCACCTTTTTGTTTTTTCCCTACCATGGCACGACGCGTTCTATGCCATAGAACGGCAACTGCCAACCCATGGAACATCAAGCAGAACATCCATAAAAAGGATATAAAAGAGAACAACTAACCATTTAAAGTACAATTTTAAACAAAAGAACTTATGAAGAAGACACTCATCACATTTGCATTATTACTTACCGTAACGGTACTGAATGCACAGACACTCATCAAGGTCAACCTCAAGAAAGGTGACAAAGCCGTTTATGAAAACGTAAACACTGTCAATGTAGCACTGCCTATGGGCGCTGGAAATCAGAATATTAAGATAACCAACACGACCACTGTTGAGGTGAAAGATGCCACTGCTGACGGTTTTAAAGTTGAGTTCCTGACCAAAGATTCCAAGATAGAAGGGAACGAAGAGGCGGCACAACAGTTTGGCGATCAGCTCAGTCGGTACCTCGATGGAGTACCTGCTCTCTTCCAGACTGATAAGAATGGTTGCCTGCAGAAGCTGCTAAACTACGAAGAAGTGGTTGGGAAAATGAGCAAAGTAGCCATCACGCAGATTGACAGTATGTACAAAAAGAATCCTAAGATAGAGGAGATGGCACCAAAAGCCAAGGTGATTATGGCACTCAACGACCTCTTCACCGAGAAGAATATCATGGAGAACTTCAAGAACAAGAGTGTCTTCCAGCTCTATGGTAAGACCCTGAAGACGGGTGACAAAGAGGACAAAGAGATACAAGGCATCAAGGTTAACACCACTTATGACGTCAGCAACGTTCTCGGTATGCTCACTGTTGTGGCAAAAAGCAAGGCTAACATGACAGAGAATGAGACCAAAGCGTTCTTCATTAGCAATCTCAAGAAGATGGGAATGGGCGAAGAGATAAGTTCACAGTTTGAGCAGAACTGGGGTCAACTGAAGGCTATGGGCATGGCAAGTATCGACATGAACGATACGACTACCTATCATTTCACAAAGAGCGGATGGGTCAATGACGTGGTTAGNNNGTTATAAGAAAGGTTCAACACCCCCGATGCGGTGCTGAACCATCAACAAAAACATTGCCACCAACTGGAGGTTTCCCTTCCAATTGGTGGCAATTTTCGTATCAGAAGATTATTCCGTGATAAACTTCTTCACCACAATTCCCTTGTTCGTAACGACCTTCAGGATGTAAGTAGATGCCTTTCGTGGAAGTTCAACATCACGAACATCACCCGAAATACGACTTACAAGCATGCCAGAGAGCGTATAAACACTCACTTCACGAACCTGTACTGCGTCCGATTCTGGCTGCAAACGGAGTCGGTTACCTTCTATTCTAACCGTCAGACCATCCTCTGCTGCATTGTCACGAACCTCATTGATACCCGTTGTTGAATTGACAATACGCACAAGTTTATAGTAGTTGTCACAACCACCGACAGGCATTTCAACAGCGTTCTTACCCAGACCAGCCTTGCAAGTGATCTGCATCAGATAGAATCCCGGTGCTATATCGCCCTCACGTGGAGTATAGTTCAACTTACCGTCCGACTGTGTTCCAGCCTGTCCCGACACTCTTGTCATGGTCAGAAGCACACCGCCACGACCAGTAAACGTGCGCAAAGCAACCTTCACCATCATGTTCTTCACATCCTTCAGAGCCTTGAGTGAGAAAGAACCGGTCGCTGCTTTCCCCAGTTCAAGCGTCGTTGGGAAGTCGAGAGCAGCACACTCTAACGGCAATTCGGCATTCTTTTCAATCGTCACCGTTGCTGAATCAAATGCGCAAGGCATGTCCTCCAACACATCCTCAGCCACATATTTCGTTCCTACCTTATAGGTTCCAGGTTCGAAAGGCAGTGGTTTATAGAACTTCATCGTCTGCTTCTCACCCTTATCAAAGTCCTTTGAATCCTCCATAAAGACGTATTCCTTACCCGTCAGCATGCTCTTAAAGCAGGTGACAACACTGGCATTACCGTCCTTACCATAGTTACGCATGTCGCAGGCAAGCACAATCTTCTTTCCTTGTGGTACGGCAGTCTGCTCCTTTGTATCGGCATTGAGCCATCCCATCTCCGACACCTGACGCAGCACAGGATGAGCAGCAGCAGGACGAACGTCCACCTCTGTCGTTCCAACTTCCGAATCATCAAATGTCAAAGCGTCATATTTTGCATGATAAAGCTTCACTGCATAACGTCCTGCAGGGAGCTGTTCGGGCAAAGCAAATACCGTTTCATAGTTCTCGGTACAGTCACCATAGATGCTTGCCTGAAGCGTATCACTGGTGTAAACCTTCTGTGGATCAGCTGTTGAAGTGAACTTAAAGATGAGCTTACTGAGGTTGAAGTCCTTGCTCTTGTTCTGCAGTTTGACACGTACAAGACCAGCTCCGTCAGCATAAAGAGGACCATCAAAGTTGATTTTTGACAGCAGTTTAACGTCAGGTGTAGGCTTATATTCCATGTCAGCAACGATCACTCCCTTCTCAACCTTCACTACTCCATAAGCAGAATTGCCCACAGGATGACGAAGAACCGTCCACTTGTCCTGACCGACAGGGCATATTGCAAAGCACACTTGATACTCACCGTCAGCAACACCTGCCACCTCCAACGGGATATCACGCATGATGTAATAAGTATGACCAGCCTTGCCGTCCGTGTAACCAGCCAGCTTCTGGTTGTCATCCTTCAGATGTTTCAGGATCTGACCGTCCTTCATCAGCACAGCAGAGATGCGGAACTGAGCGGGTTCAACATCGTAGTTCTCAATGAAACATGCCAATGACATGGACTTGTTGACGAACTTCTCCGTATTGAATAACATCACGCTTAGGCGTGTAGGCGACGACACACTAAGAGGTACTTCAGATACTTGTGACCCTGCAGGAACGAAGTTGATGAGGATCTCCTGCCCTACATTGAATCCGCTTTTATCTGCTCCGATGCCGAGTTTCTCAGGGTTTAGATGGTTCACCATGAAGAAACCATCACTGTCACCATGCCATCCCCAGTTGATATGTACGAAGTCCCGACTGTCATAACCATCACAAACGAAGGCGTGACCACCGAGTCCATCCTCCGAACTTGCCGAATAATAAACAGGTCGACGGGCGTCAAGCTCGTGCTTTATCAGTGTCATCCACTCATTGGTTGAGTAATGTTCACGCTTCAGATACTGCACTGACTTATCATAACCGAAGTAGGTACGCATGGCATAAGGCACCAGCGGAGAGTACGTTCCACTACCTGTCAGCCCGTATTCCATATCCACTGAGATGGCAACATGTGCATTGAGGAGAGCCACAGCCTTAGCCTGTTCAGCCGTATAGTTCACGTTCCGATAGTCGGGTAACATCTTATCCCACTCGTAAGTGTCCTTGCTGAAGTCGGCAGAGAGCGTAACGTTCTTCTTCAGGGGCTTACCATTCTCATCAACAAAAGTCGTTGTGTACGAGTGACTACCCGTTCCGTGCAATGGGTATTTATAGTAACGCATGATCTGTGAGGCTGCCGTAGCCACACAACCCACGTAGTAATGATACGTTTCCTGCCCATCTGTCCATGTCGGACCGTCATTGTTGTAAGGTGCATCCTGCCCCCATTTGATGTCGCCCAACAATGGTTTCACCACGGGATGAGGTGCTTCAGCCATTCTCTCTTCCGTCTTTTCATCAGCACGGATAGCCGCGATGCGCTTTGCATAGGTCTTCATCCAGAACAAGAGGTTGTCTGGCGCATCCTTAAACGTGAATGTCCCATGGTCCGAATAGCCCAGGATAGTCCCGATAGCATCGTCACCTGAGACAATGACAAAGCCCTTTCCACCATCGTTGTTATAGATGTAGAACGGTGCTTGTCCGTTACTACTGCGTGTGCCTGCAGGCATAGCCGACGAAGGCAACATACGCATAACAGGGCGTTTGACCCATCGTTTCATGAACCGTGTTGCCAACTCCTGCGCTTCCGTCTGCCCTATGGGACGGGCGTTTACCGCACAGAATGCTAACAGCAACGTTACTGATAGTAAAATTCTTTTCATAGTGATACTATTAAATAAGTGATAAATAATTCTTCAAAACGTATTAAACGCTAGTGTCACCGTTCCACAATCTCAATGCCGAAGAGCATGTAGTGCTTCAAAATAAAACCTTCAATTACACTGAGTTATTGGTCTTGTATGTCGTTTTCAGTCATCCTTTCACAATGCAAAAAGATGATGGTATCTGATGTTAGTAGCAGTTGCAAAGTTAGTGGTTTTACCTTATATGACGGCAAAGAAAGATGTAATTTTATACAAAATATATGTTAAGAATTACTGTTTCTACACCTTATTTATACATATAGCACCCTATCCCACCTTACGACCCACGCTCGATGGAAAACCAAGTAGGCACAGACGGGCAACCAGAAGAGATGCCTTCATTGTAAGAAAAAATCAGAATCGAAAAACAAAAGAGGCTCTTTTGCATTGTAAAAGATGCCCTTTTGCATTGCAAAACATGCCCTTTTGACATGTAAAAGACGCCCTTTTACAATGCAAAAGGGCGTCTTTCACTTCCTACTTTGTAAGTATTTGAATCACAGAAGATTACAAACCCAATAAAAACACATAATCCTTTGATTTTCACGAAATGACATACCGAAAAGTGTAAGCATATTTCATAACATCAAAATCCCTCCACTTTTCAGCATGACAAAACCACAGAACGCAAGAAGAGGAAGCAACGATTGAAAAACAAATAATAAAGAATAAAATCTCACTTCACCACAATAAACACCACAAACGTTCGTTAATTATTTGCTGAAAGTAAAATCATTTGTTAAAAACAGACGCATGAGTATTTCATCATCTGGGATAAAGTATGAAGGGCATTTAGGTCTATTTATACATAAAAAAACATAAAAGATACAAATTCAGACCTGTTATATTTGGTTTTTCACCTCTTTATATGTACCTTTGCACGCCGTATCGAGAATTAGGATAACGGAAACCAGCTATATTTAAGGAGGAAATAGTAAACAATTCATGAGACAACTTAAGATTTCAAAAAGTATCACCAACCGATCAAGTGAGGCTCTTGACAAGTACCTTGTAGAGATTGGTCGTGAACCAATGATTACCGTTGACGAGGAGATTGAACTGGCTCAGGAGATCCATAAGGGCGGCCGTAAAGGTGAACGTGCCAAGGAGAAACTGATAAAAGCTAATCTTCGCTTCGTCGTTTCCGTAGCTAAACAGTATCAACACCAAGGACTTTCGCTTACAGACCTTATTGATGAGGGAAACATTGGACTGGTAAAAGCTGCTGAGAAGTTTGACGAAACACGCGGTTTTAAGTTCATCTCTTATGCAGTTTGGTGGATCAGACAGAGTATTCTGCAAGCTATTGCTGAGCAGAGTCGTATCGTTCGTCTCCCACTAAACCAAGTTGGAGCTATCTCAAAGATTAATCAAGTGACCAATGAGTTCGTGCAAAAGCACAACCGTAGGCCTTCTATACATGAGCTGGCAGAGCTAACTGGCATTGACGAAGCACGGATCCGACAGAGTCAGAGTGCTGATAACCATCACATGAGCATTGATGCACCGTTCAGCGATGACGATGATAACTCAATGAGTGACATGCTTTCATCAGGTGATGACTCACGTACTGACCGTGGAGTAGACTTTGAATCAATGTCTGACGACCTGCGTGCCGTTCTTCAGAACACACTTAAAGACCGCGAGATAAAGATTGTCACGGAGTGTTTCGGTATCGGTTGCCAGGAAAAAGGACTCGAAGAGATCGGTACAGAGATGGGATTGACCCGTGAACGTGTACGTCAGATACGTGAAAAAGCCATCGAAAAGATTCGCGAGAGTGGCAATGCACGTGTGCTGATGAAGTATCTGGGCTAAAAAACAGTCTATCCTGATCCCTTTAGAGGAGCGGATGTCCCAACGAGAATGTTGCTAACGGCTCTTTAATAGAGACACATAAACAACAAGAACACAGTCAAATACGACTCTCACATTCAACAAAATAAAAAGCGGAATGATGACTCTTCATCGTTCCGCTTTATTCTTTTATCTTCCCTTCCCTGCCTTTTAGCTTTTTATTCCTTCGCCTTATCCCCATCCGAACACCCGTTTTACACTTTCATCCTTTCATCTTTCTAATATCCAGGAAGACATCTTAATCTCTTACTCTTTCACCTTTCTAACATCCAAAAAGCTCGTTCTAAACTTTTACCCATCTATCTTTCTACCTTCTAAACTGTCGTTTTTCACTTTTAATCCCTCACCTTTCCACCATCCAAACAGACATTTTTCACTTTTGCCCCTTCACCATTCCACGTTCAATCAGCCTCATCTAATAAGACATCCCCTCCTCTGGAGGGGCTTGGGGAGGCCGCCCTCTTTTGGTATGGAGGCTGCCCTTTTACAACCTAATATCCCTCAACGAGGTACCAGACATAAACCTATCGAGGTCCACATGTCCCTTTATGCCACGCACTTTGCCTCGTTCCGTGAACTGCCAGATGTTATGTCTGCCTGCACCTTTTATCTCTGGACGACGCGAATTGTACTTTCCAAGGAAAAGAAAGTACGTATTGAAGCGTGGAGCAAGATGTGAATTAACTGTGCCCGAACAGACGATCGGGAAGACATAAAATGATAAGAACCACAGCGCAATCCCTGCTCACGAGCACCCCTCATGTTACGAAGATAATACTCATCCGTTATCGAAGTACCCTGTGTTGCCTTCACATAAACAAAGCGAATCTGCTTGTCACAACCCACTTCCTTCCAATTGATGATGCCCTGATGATGCGACACATCAATACCATCATAATGCCGAGTTACCGCCTTTTCCGACCGACGGGAGCCCGTGTGAGCCATTGAAACAATACAAACAAAAAGAAACACCAGTACGCCGAGAGGGCGAGAAAGAAATATTGACTTCATTGATTTACTATGAATGTTATCACCTAAATACGTTTCCTCAGTGGAAGTAACTGCAAAATTAGTACATTTTTCCCGAACGAAAACACAAATATCCAATAATAATCATTATCTTTGCAGAGTAGTTATATATTTTATATAATAGTCAATGAGTAGCCAGAACTTCACTCAGCAACTCACCAAAACAGTGGATGAGCTTTCCAAACCACAAACACTTCAAGGGCTCTTCCACGAGCATCGTGATGGAGATCCACTTCCTTCGTCAAAGGAACTGGAAGAGATTATTGAGTTGACACGCTCTATTCTCTTCCCAGGATTCTATGGGATGACATCCGTAAACATACAAACCATAAGGTATCGCATAGGAGTTTACACAGAAAGACTGAACAAACTGCTATGCAGACAGGTGATGGCTGGACTCTGTTTCAACGAGGATTGCCACTGTGACAATGCTGCTGACACACGCCGTTGCCTACAGGAAGAGGCAGAAAAGATTGCTGAAAACATC
>QWCF01000921.1_pt1 | contig 9865 bp, 8 predicted proteins | sample 1972521 | NCBI WGS metagenome assembly QWCF01 (sample SAMN09866715, study PRJNA288562) | Human oral metagenome isolate term4_saliva, whole genome shotgun sequencing...
CCAGGTGTGAATGTAATATTTACTTCATCAAATAATTTACGATCTGAAAATAATAAACTTACGTTTGAAACTTTTAACATGAAATTCTCCTTTTATAACATTTTTATCCTTATTGATTGTACTATAATTATCTATAAATAACAATTAATCACTAAAAAAGATGACACCAAATGGCATCATCTTTCACTAGTTTTATTCAGTTACAACTACTGGACGTCCTAATCTTTGAACCGTCTCACCAATATTTCTAAAGTGGTCACTAATACGTTCTAAGTTACTTAATAAATCCATGACAAAAATACCAGATTCAGCACTTGCAATGCCTTTATTCATACGTTTCATGTACTTATCACGAATTTCAATTTTCAATCGGTCGATTTCTCGCTCAATTGTAATCACTTCTTTAACTTTTACTAAATTACCTGTTGATAATGTATCGATTGACATCGCAAATCCTTTTTGAACTAATTCAAATACATGTTCCAATTCTGATAAAGTCTTTTCATCTAATACAATATCACGTTCTAATACAGCTTTCGCAAAGTCTGCAATATTTTCAGCATGGTCACTAATACGTTCCACGTCATTAGCTGTACTAAATAATTCATCAATCGTTTCTTGGTCAGTTGTTGAAACATTTTGTTGAGAAATTTCGATTAAATATTCCACAATAGCTTTTTGGAACTGATTTACTTGTTGTTCACTAGCAAATGCTTGTTCAATCTTTTCTTGACTTCTTAAACGAATCGCATCAATCGCATAAGTTAATGTTTGATCAGCAGCATGAGACATAGCAGCAAATTCATACATTGTATTTTGTAACGCAATAGATGGAGTTACTAAAATACGTTTGTCTAAATAACTTGTTGGTTTCTCTTCTACTTCGATTAATTCTACTTTTGGTTCTGGAACAATAATGTCCGCTAATTTCAATAATAAATTAGCAAATGGGAATAACACAATCACATTTACAATATTGAAAATAGTATGAGCGTTCGCAATTTGTCTTGCGACATCAGTAGCATCCATAGATGTTACAATATTTGTTAAAATTCCAGTTAAAAACAACATGAAATAGATTGTACCAATAATATTAATACTTAAATGAATCACTGCTACCTGTTTACCACGTCTTGAAGTCCCTAAACTACTAATTAACGCTGTGGTACATGTACCGATGTTGTCTCCAAAAATAATATATAGAGCTGTAGCAAATGGTAATACTCCTTGAGAAGCTAAGGCGATTAATACCCCAATTGTAGCAGAAGAACTTTGAAGCGCTAATGTCATAATAAATCCAAGAGCTACCCCAAATAGAGGATTATGTCCATAATTAACGATCCATTCTGTAAAGGCTGGTAAATCTTTTAGTGGCGCTAAAGCGTCTTTTAAATAGTTCATACCAATGAACAAAATTCCGAACCCTACTAAGATTTCAGCTAATTCTTTCATCTTAGGATTCTTCACAATTGCTCCCATTAAAATTCCTGTACCAATTGCTATAGGCGCCCATTGAGAAAGATTAAAGGAAACCATTTGTCCTGTAATTGTCGTACCAATATTGGCACCAAAAATTACTCCAACTGCTTGTTCAATCGTCATAATACTGGCATTCACAAATCCGACTACCATTACTGATGTAGCACTTGAACTTTGAATCACCATTGTGACGAACATCCCCACTAAAACAGCCATCAAACGATTTTTTGTTAATGTACGAACGATACTTTTTAGCTTCTCCCCTGCAAATTTTTGCAATCCATCCGCCATTAATTTCATCCCATACAAGAACAAACTTAAACCTGCAACTGCACCTAAAAACATCTCTAAATACATGGTGTTTTTAACTCCTTTGTTGTCTATTAAATTTTAAACGTTTATATGATATAAACACCACGATTGTAACATAGCCACTAGCACTTGAAAAGAGAATTTTATGTAAAAATACAAATAACTCCAATCTCTCAATAGAAAGAATCTATCAAGAATTTGGAGTTGGTAAATTGTAATAATTATTGTAAATCTTTTATCAATTTTTCTAGATTACTGGACGCATGAAACACTCTAAGTATAGTAACTATATTATGCTCATATTTATAAAATACAGCAGAGTTATTTACGTTTAGATAGTCTTGCAATTCGTGACAATAGCCAAATTGATCGTATCCTTTCTTAACTACTTAATTAGCGTACAAATATAAGAAAATTTCCTTCTGGCATCATTCTTCCATCAACCCTATCTTATATCTACAAATTTTTTGAGTAAATAATTCATAATGTAAAAAGTCAACAGCATACAAATACTCAACATTAAAAATCCTATAGTAAGAGACTGATTATTTTGAATCATCGGTAACACTATCATCATCCCAAATGGGGTATTAAATAGACCAAAAATAGTACAAGTAACGATTAAAGTAAGGATACAAATAATCGATAATATTTCATCTTTAAAAAGGAACACAAGAATTTTTTCAAAAATATAACAAATATAAGTTGACACTACTGGATAAAAGATTGATATAAACAACAAATGATAAGCTGAATAGATTCTTGGACCATTTAACGTTGTCATTAAAAATGGATAGTTAAAAAAATTAATACCAAAAGCTATACAATATAAAGAAATTCCAATCAAAACTATTATTAGTGGTAAGAAATAAAACAAGCTCAACGTATAAAACCACTCATCTATATTTAGACGTATTATTGAAATAGGTAACGCTTTGAGTAAACTTTTATGGGATAATTTTCGCTTATGAAAATTAGCAACCGTGAATATATATAGAAATAAAAACCCACCAAAAGCTGAAAAATAAAGAATAAGTTTTATTACTACATAAGTAGTTTTATAGTGCAGATAATCCTGATTACTATCACTTAAATATTCTAATATGAGCTTTTCATCTTCCAATTTACTAATATCAGGCAACTTATCACTATAATTAGGCAACAAGACTTTAAGAGTATTTAATAGCTTAATACGTTCTGTATAAATGGACAATAATTTTTTTGAAGTAACAGACTTTTTATAACTAAAATTTTCTTCAGACAAGTTTTGATATATTTGAGCCATTTGCATTTCCGACTCTTCTCGAACATTGCTTGGTAAGCTGTAGTCTTTAGCAAGTAATGCTTTTAAATCATCCATCATCATAAAGTGAGTATTTAATACCTTTTGAGGAGTTTCTGTAGGAACCCATTTGTTGTAACCTATCAATAATACAAAAATTACAAAAAGAATAACAGGAAGCTTAATCAAGTAACCAGTTGAAACTAAATAATTATAATCTAGTTTAATGGAAGAAAATTTTTTCATAACGCTCCCTCTTTTCCTTCAAAGTCATAATCCAAATAGAAACTATAAAACAAATTACACTAGTAACGACAAGTACTAACACTCCTCGAAACATTGAAAAGTGTCCATTTAAATAGAACTCATTTTTAACACCATATATCACTGATCCAAAACTATAATAAGATGAAGGAATAAAACCAATGTACGGCATTTCAACATTTAAAACTTTCATTACCGTTTCTAAAAATATAACGATTATTCCAAAAAGAAATGTTAAGATTTGATTATTAAATAGTTGGTTTAATAAACTACATAAGCTTACAATAAATAAATTCAATAAAAGTACAAAGCATAGGATAATGAGAAACAGACTGAAATAAGAAATAGTTATAGGCGTATCATTTTCAAATATCACCGTTTTTAAAGTAAAATCTCCTATTCCATTTTTTATAGAAATCATTCCAAAATAAATTAGAAATGCTACAAATTGAACAAAACTTATAACAATCCATTTACTACTCATTTTTTGAATACTGTATCTAAAATTACTAATTGGTTTTGCATTCAATAAACTTCTATGTTTAGAATCTGATAAAAATATAGAATTAGACATCACTAGCATAAATAAGAAAAGGAATGGTAAGAAAAAAATATTTGGAATTTTATAATCCAATAATGGTAAGAAAGAATGAACAGCAGTTATACCTATCAATTCATTCACTACATTCTTATCATCAAAATTTTTGTCTTCTAATTGTTGATAATGCAACATTGACTGTTGTGTTTGCTTTTTAAATAATATTCCATTTTTAGATGCAGTAGATCCTAAAGTATTTTTATTTGTAATCGTAATCCTATACTTTTCACGAATAGAGTCTTCTAATTCCCAAGCTTTAATCATTAATTGAATATATTTTCTATAATCTCTATTTTGAAAAGCATTTCCAGCATCTATATATGCATTATCAATCTCAACGAATAATTTTTCATCTTCATGTAACTCTCGTTGTGACATTTTACTATCCATTAATAGACTATTTTTGGATTGTTCATGGATTTTTATATTTGTTTGAGTAAATTCATTCATCAATTGATACTGATGATTTAGCTCATAGAGACGTAAAATTGAAAAAATAAATACAATAGAGAGAAAAATGATTACCTGAATTCTTACCAATCGATTCGTCAATACCATGATAATCTGGCTTTTCATATTACTCTCTCCCTTCGTCATTTGAATGGAACAGTTCTTGATAAATGATTTCGCACCCTTTTATTCCATAAGTCAAACTGGATATATCCTTCAAATTTGATTGAATCCACAAAAATATGGAATCTAGTTCATTCAAATCTTTCATACTGATTAGCAATTCTGATGGATTAGATAGTACATTCATATTCATAAATTGTTGAGTAAACTCTTTATATCTATCCACTGATGAAAATTGTATTTCGAGTGATTTATTAAACTCATCTTCAAGATTATATTTTAATGCAATCTTCTTATCTTTTAAGAAATACACCTCATCAGCAATACTATTTAGATTATTCAACAAATGTGACGCAATGATAATTATTTTACCCTCATTTTTTAAACTCCGAAGTACATTAGAAATTAATTGCACGTTATCTGGATCCAGTCCATTCATCACTTCATCTAATAGCATAACTTCACAATTTGTTACAACAACTAACGCAAAACAAAGTCTCTGTTTCATTCCTAACGAGTAACTAGAAACTTTATTGGAGATATATTCAGTCATTTGTAATTTTGAAACAACTTCATCCACAAATGACGCTTTAATATTCCACATTTCAGCATAAAATTGTAAATGTTGTAGGCCTGTCAAGTCAGAATACAAATCATCTTGATTACACATTCTCACGATTTTTCGTTTCATTTCCAAATAATGGTTCTTATAATTTTTATCATCCAACAAAACACTTACATCTCTATTATTGAGATTACCGGCAATAATTTCTATTAGTGTAGATTTTCCTGTTCCATTTGGTGCCACTAATCCAATAATTTTAGGCTTTTCAATTTGAATATGAATATCTTTTAAAACATCTTTTTTCCCATACGAAAACTTAGCTATACTAATATTTAACATTTTAGTCCTCCTCATTTTACCCACCTATATAAATAATTGTTAACTCTTCAGTTACAATCACCCAAAAATTAAACCCTATAAAACATTTTATGTTAATGTAATCACAAACAAAACTCCAAATTTCTAATGTTTTTTTAAGTATATTCTTCCTCTCAGTTAATGTAAAGGCTTTATTTACAAAAAAAGAACCTTCCGAATCATTCGGAAAGCTCTATTTAATTATTTTTTTTATAAGAAAGTTTCTTTTTCAATGACTTCCTCTAAAAAGTCACTTAATTTCAAGACAACTCTCGTTTCAGAGGTTGACTTTCAAAATTCTTCACGTATGGTGCAATATTTTGAACATATTCTAAAACGCCCATATATTCTCCTTGAGCATTTTGTACGGTATGATACGTTACGTGAATCATTTTATCTTCTTTTTTAAACCACATTTCTTCTTTTTCTTTTTGCCCGGATCGTAATTGTTCAAATAATTTCTTTACGATGGCATGACTTTTTGGTGGATGACAATTAATGACATCTCGACCAATCGCACTCTTTGTGCGTTTGAAGATTTTTTCTTCACCGTTGCCTTCGTTGTAATATTTAACAATATTATCCTTATCCACAAATGACAGTTCCATTGGAAGTAAGTTTAATAATAAGTCTAATTGTTCTAAGGATAAGGATCCAGTTGATAATGGGATATCTCCTGTTTCTTGAATTTCTTCTTTAGACTGAACGGTTAATGCTTTCTTCTCTACTTTCCATTCTGATTCAGGAGTGACAATGCAATAGCCATATTGTGGAGTATCTTGCGCCATCTTCTCCCAATCATCTACGTGGAAAGCTTGAGCAACCATTGGAATCAAAATATTTTCCTCTTTAAAAATCATTTCTAGCAGTTCTTCTTTAGCTACTAGAAACTGTTCCATGACATCATCTGCTTGTTCGTCAAAAGCTTGTTTGAAATTTTTATAAATTTCTCTAATTTCATCATGGACTCCCCACATCACTTTTGGAGGTGCGGTAATCCCTTTAGATTCCATAATTGGAAAGAGAGCATATTCTTTTCTCAAATAATGATTTTCAAATTGATCCAGTAAGCTGATTTGTCGTTTTAATCCCTTTAATAGATCTTCATCTTTTGAAGATACATAAGCTTGTAGCAATCGTTCAATACGGTCAATCGCCCCTCTGAGGGCTAAATTCTCCTTTTTTAAAACCATTACTGGATGCCCTTCTTTTTCAAAATCTGGCATTCCTTCTCCAGCTTCTACTTTGGCACTCATTAATGAAGCGTGAATCTTACAAAGACGCATAATTTCTTCATAAGTAATTCCTTCTTTCATTAAGTTTCGTTCCATTACTTGAATTTCATAAGGAGAGATAGAATCAAAATATTGGTTAAATTCTTCTTGGATGATTTCTTCTTTTTCCCCTTGATGTAATCGGAGCATTAATTCTTTTAATTTTTCTTGACGTTCTAATGGTGTCATGGCATCATTACTCATCGCTCTCCCTGCTTTCTTTTACAATATATCCATTCAATTCTAATTGACGAATAATTGTATCCAGTGGGATTTTAGCAATTTTAGATCCTTTTTTTAAGCTTGTAATTCTTCCAACTGTTTGAACCATCTGCGGTTGAGATAAAGGAGTAAATCCTAACTCAATCAATAAATCTTTTACCTCAGGATGATTTTGTAAAGTTGTATATACTGAATCTTCTAAATAAATCGTATTCATCGAATCTCTCCCATCTTATAATCGTTGTAACCCTAATAAACCAACTAATAAGCAAATGATAATATATATCCATACAAACATTGTTGTAAACACAACAGGATACGTTCCTTTTGGAGTTCTGTTTGTTTTGATATATGAAATGATTTCCTTACGGTATAGTACTAAGAAAATAACCGATACACAGCTAGTAATGATTAACAGCATATTTGTTACAGTATCTGCTAATTCTGCTCCTAAAAGTGCAGGTAAACCACTTTCTACTAATAAACTAAATCCGAAATTATTTAAAATATGGAAAAATACAGCCCATAAAAAACTATATTCCAGTGCAATATACGCGAATAATATCCCGACAAAGAAAGCAAACACTCCTTGAATTAAATTCATATGGAATAATCCAAAAGCCATTGCCGAAATTAGAATACTAAAAATTTTCCCATAATGTTTTAAACGATAAACGACTCCACCACGAATTAATAATTCTTCAACAAATGGCCCCACAAATGCTGCATAGATGACTAACATAAAGGAATCATTACCACTTGTAGCAGCTTCAATCGCACCTTGTGTACTTAAACCAATTTGATTTAAGAAAAATTCAAATAAATTGGCACTTTGGGTAAAAATAAACTGACATCCAAACAGGATAATCGAAAACACTGCAAAATATTCCAATGTCATCTTCTTTTGACGATAAAAAATCGTATCTTTCATATTGATTTGTTGTTTTTTGTAAAAAATAGTAATACCAACAATCACTGCAACAATATAACCAAAGTCAGATAAATTCTGTAGAAACGTCTCTGTTACCATTGGTAAAAAGTCTGGTCTCACAGTTTTCACCATTTTAATTAGTTCACTGCTAAGGATAAATAGAGAAAGAATTCCCATAAAAATAGCTGTATACACTAATAAATGTTTAAACATTTGTTTACTTAAAAGTTTTAAAGGCGGCTCCGTTTTTTTCACTACAATTTCTTCCTGAATTTCGACTGCTTCTATTGATTTATTTTCCATGTACTAATCCCCTTTTATCATATTTCTTTTGAACACTTCTTAATCGTAACATTAATAAGAAACAGTTTGACATTAAACCTGCAATTAAAGCGATCCAATAAGCATACGGTCCTAAATCTGTCATCCAATCTAAAATTATCCCTACTGGAAGACCAATCACCCAAAATCCTAATAAGCATAAAATAAACGGCATTTTTGCATCTTTATATCCTCGTAGTATTCCTTGAATCGGTGCTGCAATCGCATCAAACATTTGGAATAATAAACTATAAGATAAGAACACCATTGTTAATTGGATAAAGCTCTCTGAAGTTCCATATAATCCAGCAATCATTGGACGGTTGAAATATAACCACACTAATGTTAGAAGGGCAATGATGACAGAAGTAGAAATTCCTAATCGAATATATTCTTTTGCAGATTTTTGATTATTTTGACCGATTTCATACGATACAATAATCGTTAATGCGTTAGAAATACTCATTGGAAAAGCATATGCTAAATAAGAAAAATTCATCGCTGCTTGGTGTGAAGCAATCACATGTGAGCCAAATTTAGCCATTAATAAACCAACAAGTGCAAAAATTGCGACTTCACCAAATACATTAAATCCAATTGGTAACCCTAATGCAAAAGGCTCTTTCCATAATGCTAAATGAGGAGTTTCAAACCTTAATACATCATAAGGTTTCAATTTCGGATGCATTTTAAGAACGACAATCGCTACGATTAATAACACCCAATATGCCATTGCTGTTCCAAGACCTGCTCCGGGGCCTCCTAATTCCGGTAATCCGAATTTTCCATAAATTAAGGAGTAATTAAAAAATATATTTAATGGAACTAGTAAAATCATTAAAAACATAGAGACTCTTGTTAATCCTAATGCATCAATGAATGATCGAATCACACTAAAGAGTAAAAATGGAATAAATCCAATTGATAAGAGTAATAAATATTCTCTGGCAATGGTTGATACTTCAGCTTCTAAATGCATTTGATTTAATGCTGGATTCAATCCAATTAAACCGATACAAAATAAAATAATTGCTAATAAAATTCCAATATACATGAACTGGAATACAATTTTTTGAATGCCTTTTTTATCATTCTTTCCTAGTAATTGACCTACAATAGGAATCAGTGCTGCCACAATCCCATTTAACAAGGTGAAAAATGGATTGTACAAACTTCCTGCAATTGATACTCCTGCTAAATGAGTTTCATGATATTGTCCAGTCATTACAGTATCAATAAACTGAGCAGAAAAATTGGCTAATTGATAAATCAATACTGGAATTAAAATTTTAAATAATAATTTCAAACGTTCACTTGTATGATTTGTTTCGTACATATTCACTCTCCTATTATATAATCTAATAATTGTTCTACAGAATCTAATACTAAAACGGATTCTTCTTTCATTTTTTGAACATCACTCCCACTCGATAAAACACCAATTCCTCCGCCACAATGTTTGGCATATTCCATATCTAAATAAGAATCTCCAACATAAAAAATTTCATTCACTGGGATACTTAGTTGTTGACTCGCACCATTGAGTGAATCTGGGACCGGTTTAGCAGCATAATCATCTGGAGTAGCTACAAAATCAAATAAATGCCAAACCTTCAATATTTCAAAAATTGTTTTTGTAGGGACATAACTATCATTTGTGACAACTCCAACTTTGATTCCTTTATTT